>Ga0164313_10001600_pt1 | contig 20042 bp, 19 predicted proteins | sample GuaBasSedimGuay4_FD_113735 | JGI IMG/M metagenome (GOLD analysis project Ga0164313, IMG submission 113735) | Subseafloor sediment microbial communities from Guaymas Basin, Gulf of California, Mexico - Guay4, Core 4569-4, 0-3 cm | ecosystem: Environmental > Aquatic > Marine > Hydrothermal vents... | reverse complement strand
TTCCCCTAATATTCATTGCCACGGCAGATGAAAAAACACAAGCAGACGGTGTTACGCCTGCATTGGGTACTTTTGAGAATAACGTTATCCGTACTGTTACAGGTCGCTCACAAGCAGCCGAACTTTATGGTACGCCAAACTTTCTAGTTGATGCAGCAGGTGGTGCACAACATGGTGATGCCCGTAACGAATACGGCCTAGACGCTCTTTACAGATTCCTAGAAGTTGGCGAACGTGCATATGTTGTACGTGCAAACGTTAATCTTGATGACACATACGCAAGTACAAAGTCACTTTGGACATCCAAGGTAGGACTTGCGGGTGACAACCTAAATGCATTAGTTGCTGACTTTATTCAGGAATCTAATGATGCGAACGGACTTGTTCCCGCGTCTCCGAGCTATAAGCAAACAGTGACATCATCTGAACTTAAGACTTTAATTGATGAAGCGATGCTTGATGTGTTCATGTGCTATTCATTTAGTTCAACACAATTCCAGCAAGACTTCTTGCAGGACCACACAATCGACATTGCTGGTTATCAAGACATTTGTTACGACTCTACGGGTGGTAACATCACAGGTCTAGACAACACTGGTCTAAACAACGATACAACAGCATACGGCTTTGAAATTACAGTTTCAGACAACGGTGGTGTAAACACATTTAACGTTACTATACTAGGTCAGGCTGCACAGACATTCTCAGAACTTATTTCTGAAATGGAAGCTGCAATCCAAGCCCAGACAGGTGACGCTGGAACGGTAGTTGAAATCATCTCAGGATGCATTCGAATCACTTCAGGTTTAGCTGGTGCAACGTCATCAGTAGAAGTAGTTTCAGACGGCACAAGCGGCACAACAGCACTATTTGCTAACACTCTGCTTTTTGATAAGTTTGAAACACCTGTACAAGGTCAGGGTCCTTCACCACTAGACATTTATAATGATGACTTTACATCTATCGTTGGTACATACGACGGTCTTGATGCAGTCATCGACAACTGGACAGCAGGTAGCATTGTTGCAACCGAGTTCACATCAAGTGAATCAGAAGGTGTGCTTTTAGCATCATCTACTGATTTTGATAATACCGTAGAGTTTAAGAATGGTACATCTCTTGGTGCAAACGATGCAGCACGTCGTGCTGCCATTGTTACTCAAATTCAGGGCACCATTAACAACCCTAACAGCATCTTCCGTTCTGATCGTTTTGATTACAACCTTACACTTGCACCGGGATACTGGGAAGCTACAGATGAACTTGCAACTCTGTCACAGGATTTGGATAATGAGGTATTTGTAATTGCAGATACACCTTTTAACCGTCCACCTACAGGTCCAAACGGTATGATAGAATGGGCAGAAGACAATAAAGTATTCAACACATACGTTGCATATTATTACCCACATGGACTAGCATCTAATACAGATGGTGCTACGATTATGGTCTCTGCTGCATCTTCTGCTCTGCGGGTATACGCATTCAATGATCAACAGACAGAACTGTGGTACGCACCAGCGGGTCCAACTCGCGGTGCATCATCACACCTAACGTCTATTGGTTACGTATCAGGAACTCTTGGTACAGCAACTTTATGGGTAGAGAACGATATCGACAAGGGTACACAGGACACCTTGTTTGCAATAGACATTAACTATTTTGCAAACTTGATCAACCGTGGCATCTTGATTATGTCTCAGAACACTACCCAGTCATCATCATCTGCACTTGATCGTGTAAATGTTGCTCGGCTAACCGGATTCATCCGAAGAACACTACGTCGTCGTCTATTCGACTTCTTGTTCGAACCGAATGACACGCTAACTCGGCAGAACGTGAAAGCATCTACGGATAGTTTCCTTTCTGAGCTAGTTGGTCGTCGTGGCTTGTTTGACTTCGCAACACAATGTGATGAATCAAACAATCCACCAGCATCGGTTGACCGCAGTGAACTGATAGTAGATATTGCTATCAAGCCTATCAAGGCTGTTGAGTTCATCTTGGTTGATCTACGACTAGTAAGAACAGACGCAGTTATCCGATAAGGAAATTGACGCACAAAAAAGGGAGCTTCGGCTCCCTTTTTTATTACCTACATAATAGGTGAGTTAGACCTACATAGTAGGTTTGATCTTCTGATCGTAATAGCTACCCAACCGATTCAATAACTTCTCTTTATTCTCTTTAGTAAGACCTTGCATGTAACCAGCCTTAAGCATACCACCAGCAATCTTCTTGAATTCATCTATATTATCACCAAAATACTCCTTGGTAAGTTGTGCACGTGCCATCTTAGCAGATTCTCTTTGGCTCATGTCCTCAGTGTCCAGTTCACCATCAAGTTCACCACAAACACCAGTATACTCGGCCATACGCTCTTTAATCTTACGAGTTAAAGATTCATACTGACGTTCAAAATTTCCTTGATCATTATCAAGGGCATCGTCTTCGTATTTGGTCTTAACTAGCGGGGCATCCTGCTCTGTGCTGTGATCACGAATATATTGTGCTAACGCTTGTTTGACTTCACCCGCTCTCATTCTATCATTAGAAATGAAATCGTCGATGTCATCCCTTGACGGCATGTTACCAGCAACGTCTATTACGATAGTGTATTCACCCTTAGTATTCTTACCTAAGCGAACCTCGTCCTCACCAGCGGGCCTAATAACAATCCTCACATCAACTGCACTATTCTTTGTAATACGCCCCACGTGGAACTGTATGCGGTCCTCGTCAAAGTCTATATGAGCATGATCCAGTGTGTCGATAATCTTCTGGTAGATGAGGTCGGCATTTAGCTCGGCTCCCTTCTCAGTTAGTACCATTTCTGATAAATATGTTTTGAATTGACGCATTAATTAACTCCGTGATATTACAGGTATTTATGGCAAATACAACTGTAAACTCACAAAATTAAATGCAGGTTATATAAATACTTAAAACAAGACCTTACGGAGATTTGACCAATGGCATTAATTACAGATTTGGGTGTTGACGGTGGCGGCATCGCTCAACCTCGCCTAAAGCACAAGTGGGCTATTACCTTCCAGAACATGGCTGGTGATGAAGAGCCTTTACGTCTGAACGCTATCAGTGCAGACCGTCCTAAACTTACTTTCGAAGAAGTTGTACTTGACCGTTACAACTCAAAGGCATATGTTGCTGCAAAGCACATCTTTGAGCCAGTTAACGTCACCTTCGAAGATGACTTAGATGGTGGTGTTACAGCGGCAATTCAGGAACAACTTGAACTACAACAGAATATCATTGGACTAAACGCATCCCCGCGTTTGTCATCTGCTGCTGCTGGTCAAGATTATAAATTCGCGGTTAAAATGGACCTACTCGACGGTAACCAAGCTGTAGTTGAAACTTGGATACTTGAAGGTGCGTTTATTCAGAACGTTGACTGGGGTGATGTAGATTACACCACGTCAGAAACTGTTAAAGCAACAGTTACGTTCCGATTCGACCACGCACGACAGAACGTTAACCCTGACAATGTTGGTGGTAAAGCGACTGGTGGTGCTGGTTCAACTGGAAGTGGCTTTATCCTTTAAGTAGGAAGAGAGATATAGTAAGCTCTTGTTGGTACAAGGAGGCCCGTTTATTCGGGCTTTCTACTTTTATAAATACCATAAAGAACATGAGAAAATATTATGCCTAGAACAAGAGCAAAACCAGAAGGATACTTAACACTATCACCGAGAGCTGATCTTAAATCGACTGCTGAGACTACCAGCGATACGATGGCTATCGTTGATCCGATGAATTACAACCGTCCTAAGCTTAAGTTTAATTTCACGGTAACAATTAAATTCCGAAACCCACCTATTGATTTTGGCAACCTAATAAAATCTGAAGATGGGCAGCTTACAGATGAATTATCATTCGCTGTAAGGCAAGCGTCCAGACCTAACCCCACGGTGATATATCAAGACATAAACCAGTACAATTACCGCAGCAAAGTTGCTACGAAGGTAGACTATGGATCAATGCAGATAACCATGTATGATGACGTGGAAAACTTTGCACACACCATGTACGAAGTCTATTTGAAAAGTATTAGTCCTATAGCTAACATAAGAAAGGAACAGGCAAATTTATTATCAACTTATAAGGAAGGTGGTGGTAATGGACCTAAGAACAAGGCGTTTAATTCAAACGGTGTTCTTGATGGTGAGAATGAACGTTTAGGTGGTGGCACTGGTTCTATTGGACCACTTCCACCGGGTATTGGTCAAGAATCAGGTATTATTGAGAACATATGTATTAGGCACTGGTCATATGCCCTGCAAGAGCGTCGTGGTGATGAATCAGGTGAAGATGTACCGCAAATACAATATGTTGAATATCAGTTCCTCAACCCAAAGGTTCTTAATATGACATTGGATGAACTGGATATGGGTCAATCTGATGTAAACACAGTAATGATGAACTTTACATATGATTCCGTGTTTATTGATGCACCTAGATCATGGGAACGTGATCTCGACTTTTCATTCTTAAAACCTGAACCACAAACATTCACCATTAATGATATTAGAGGGCGTGTAGCCGACATAGAACGTCTCTACAGACGTGTGCGTAGATTGGATACAATCCCTGACATTCCTATTATAAACACGATCAGCACGTTCATACCACCAATTACAGGGAATCTTGGAGATATACAACTACCCAAACCTGATATCGACTTACCTGACATACTAAGCTTTTAAGGTAGTACATGGCAAATAAGGCTGGATGGAAACAAGGTAAGTTCAAACCAAAAAATCCTAATAAATACAAGGGTGACTTGAATAACATCATATACAGGTCATCGTGGGAACTGGAAGCATTTGATTTCTGTGATAATAACTTAAGGGTGATACATTGGGCATCTGAAGAGATTGTAATACCATATGCTATGCCAATGCCTAATGGTGGTGTACGATCAGCAAAATACTTCCCTGATTTGTACATGGAGTACAGGCGTAGTGATGGAAAGGTGGTACGTGATTTAATTGAGATAAAGCCTTATAAACAAACTAAGGCATCTAGGTCCCGTAATCCAAAGAACAAAATGTATGAGAATGCGGTTCATATGAAGAATCAGCTTAAATGGGAAGCTGCAAGAGTGTGGTGTGGGCTAAACGGTATGAATTTCAGGCTCTTAACTGAAAAAGAGCAGTTCAATTAGGCCCGGAAGACTAAATATAGATAAAGGTTTTGAGGATTATCATGGAAAAAGTTGATGAAACAGCAGCGGCAGGTTCTACCGGAGCAGGTAGTATTGCCGTCGTGCCTAGCAATCGTCTAGGTGGTATGCAGACTCGCATGAATCTGAAGGACTATATGCTTAAGTTCCATCAGGGTATTGCAAACCGTTATAGGTTTCACCCTGTTGCAATGGAAGGTAGTGTTGGTTCTTTTGAACGACTTACGGAGTCATCTGGCTATCCCGATCAACTGAAGGACGTTACGTCACGCCTTAAGGATTTGCAAAACAGTGGTGAATATGATAACAAAGATATCATCTCATATGGTGTACGTGATGATACAGGCAATATGATGATCATTACAGTACCCCTACAGCAGAGCGAAGAATTCGAACAACGTATTGCACAAACACTAGCAGATGTACTTGACTTTAAAAAGACTGGTAAGGGTGAAGATAAATCCCTAGCTGAATTGTTGTACGAACTGAAAGACGAGTTTACCATCATAACTGCTGAATTCCCTAAATTACCCAAAGATGCGGTATACAATGCAGATGAAATTACTGAAGCCGACCCAGACCCAGAAATGGGCGATGATGAAGGTGGTGCTGATAGTTTCGGTGGTGACGGCTTAGGTGACTTGGAAGGAGGTGATGATGAAGGTAACCCAAACGCTAGTGGATCAGAAGATGATCTAGGCGACCTAGAAGGCGACCCCGAAGACGAAGATATGGGTGACGACTTTGAATCTGGGGACAGCAAAGAAGATTTGATGGTATCCGTATTGGGCATGCTTAAATCACAAAATGAGAAGGAAACTGCACAGGCTAATGCTGAAGCTGAACAGGCTAAAGCTAAACAGGCTGAAATAGCAATGATGTCCTCTAAGGATACAGTAGCAAAGGAAGAAGAATTAATTTCTGCACAGGCTGAGATGGACGCTGTAAAGGATAAAGAAAAGAGCGCCAAGAAGATGCGTGAACTTGCAACATTCAACTATAAGAAGAAGATGGCTATGGGAGAAGGTTTCTCTGAACTGTTCACTCAAATAGTTCTTGAACTTGATGCGAATGATACGCCACAAACACTCCGTCGCCAAATGGTTAATATACGCACTAAGTATAAAATTGGGCCAGAGGATGATCTAGAAACAAAACAATTTAAACAGAAGCAGTCTCAATCTGAACGTAAGGAATTACAAATACGTATGAGGGCTGCTAGAAATCGTACCGACTATGAAGATGACATGGACGATAAAGAACGGGACGAATTGGATAAAGACCAAGAACAACAACGCCAAGATCAGGATCAATTGGACCAACGGCAAAATGACCGAGGACGACTATAATGAAATTAGGAAGATTATTAGGTGAGGCTGTTATCAGCGAATCGGCATTAGTCATCGAAGACTATGACGAGGCTGTGCTAGAATTGGAAACGATGCTCGAAGATATTCAAGAGATTCGTGAACTGTTGGCTAGTGGTGATCTTAATGAAGATCATACTAAGGAAGTAAACGCAATTCTAAATGACATTGCAGAGCTTACAGATGGTGATGAATTTGATAATATCTCTGAAGCTGTACAGCGTCAGTTCCGTCGATATGGTGATAAGTTCCTACGACAATACCGTTGTACTACTGGCCCAAAGGCTGGTCGTATGGTATCATCACCTGAAAAGTGTGGTATCAGAAAGGACCCCAAGAAAGTACGTCAGGGTAAGAAATCTGCCCGCATGAAGAAAGGACAGAGAGTACGTAAGACTCTATTCACCAAGCGTAAGACACAATCTAAGCGTTTAAGCCGTCTTAATAAAAGAATGCGTGGTCAGTAATTAGATGAAATTCAGAACATCGGAAGAATTGTTGGAGTTTATGAACACTATTGACCTTGAAAAGTCAACCTTGGTGTTTAAAGCTAATGAGACTGTTGAAACCAAAGACAAAGCCGAAGCCGAAGAAGGTTGTGGCTGTGGTGGCAGCGATGGTGTATGTGCTTGTGATTCTGTTCCTGTTGAAGAGGAAGCCTCTATTGCTGGCATTGAACCTGATCAAATACTTATTGAATCGTTTACGGGTGACCCTAAGTTTGCCTTACAGCTAACCGAAGAAGATAGCAACACATTCTTTGTCAAAGACTTCTACGCCATCGCAGATACCTGTGGTACTGGATCAATTACTCTTGAAGACAGGGAAACCAAAATGAACATGTGTGAGATGGATGGAGTGGCTATAGTAACTCTTGATGTTGTCATAGAAGGTAAAAAGCTGAAAGGTGTCCCGTTCACGTTGGTTAAGACAGAAGGTAAATCTTATTTACAACTGTCTAAATCTCGAATCTTGTAACAACGTATACATACCTATACTAGCTAGGAGTTTATATGAGTTCTAAATCACCCTTCCTTGTTCTCAAGGAATTGGTATCACCTTTACAGGCAGAAGATATGGTTGCTAGATTAAAACATACCATACCTAACACCGACCAAAAGGGCGACCCAACAGTAACATTTAAAGGCAATCGACTGTCAGAGTCTCGTGTATCTGATACTTTTAATCAACTCCTCCCAGCTATTGAAAAATACTACAAATTCGAAACAAAAACATTGACACCATTCACCTTTGAATGGTATCCTACGGGATATTCAGGTCAGAAGGCAACGACTGAGGGTAGTCAACTAATAAGCAAACGTGGGCAATCGGCAATATGGCATAAGATATACGACTATGATTTTACTGTAGTTCTATTCTTAAATGACTTTAGTGACGATAACATGTTTGACGAACGGTTTGAAGTACGGGGTGGAAAGTTAGAATTTCCTACGCATGAGTTTGGATTTAACCCCGAACGTGGAACAGCTATTGTATATCCATGTTGCCCCAACTTTGTAAATGCAGTATCACCAGTTGAAGTAGGTGATTCTAACATAGTCAGATTCCATATCATAGCTAAAGATGACTATAACTATGACATGGAAAACTTCCCCGGTGACTACACCACTTGGTTCTCTTAATAAAACACTTGCTTTTTGTCTCCAATAGTGGGATAATCCATCTCCTTCGCAGTAGCGGATATTTATTGATAATAACAAGGAGATTTTTATGAGCGCAACAGAAGCAAATTTTGAACTACCCAGCAACCCTGAAGACATCAAGCGTATCAAGGGTGCCATTGAAGAAATCGTTGCACACGAACGGTTCCGTGCTGACAAGCAGGAAAGCATCAAAGACATTAAGATAATGTTGAAAGAGACATTTGAAATGCCTACTGGTCTTACTGGCAAGCTTGTTAAAGCATTCCATGACGAGGACTATCAGGAAATTCTAGGTGCTAACAGCACATTCGAATATGCCCGTGAAGCCGTCCTTGGTGATGGTGGTCAAGACGACGATAACGACTCAAACGAAGCGTAACCATATATAACATATGTCTTATGTTTCTGCGATCCTGTCTGATAACAGGAAGAAAGTTAAAGTTTGGGTACGGGACAGTGCGGGGCATCGAGTTGTACAAGAATTCGATGCCCCTTACTATTTCTATATACCCAACGATGATGGCAAGGATAAGGATATTAATGGTAACCCAATATCCCGATTAGACTTTGATAAACCGTCAGAATTTTTTGATGCCCGTAAGAAATACGAAGCTAGAGGTATAAACCTATACGAGTCTGACATTCAGCCTCAATATAAAATTCTCTCAGAACACTTCTACAGTAAACCTATAGTACCACTTAATGTCACATTCTTTGACATAGAGGTTGATTACGATAAGAACATAGGATACTCTTCTACTGATAATCCATATGCCCCTATCAGTTCTATAGCCATTTACCATCAACATACCGATGAAACAATTGTGCTTGCAGTACCACCTGAAACTGAACCCGACTATACACAAAGTGATGTTCCTCAAGATATTGAGGAAGATGCTATTGTTGTCATATGTAAAGATGAAACAGAGCTTCTGAAACTCTTCTTTAAAGAGATAGAGGACAGTGATATTATATCCGGTTGGAACTCAGAGTTCTTTGATGTACCATACATCTACGAACGGGCTGAGATAGTTTTGTTCAAGGGTGCAGGAAACAAACTGGGATTCCCCAACAGTCGTAAGCCATACTACCGTGAAGTAGAACGCTACGGCAACATAGAGAAAGCTCTGGTTATATTTGGGCGAGTGCACCTCGATTATCTTGACATATACAAGAACTTTGAAATGGCCATGAAACCTAGCTATGCGTTGGCACATGTTGCCGAAGCCGAGTTACCACATTTACCCAAATTGAAGTATGTTGGATCATTGTACGACTTGTATCGAGATGACTTTAATCAATTTTTACGCTATAACATTCGTGATACTGTCATTCTTAAGGGATTAGAAGACAAGAAAAAATATATTGAAACCGCTATACAGATGTCACATGATACAACGGCCCAGACTGCCGACGTACTTGGCACGATTAAGGTAGCTGAGTGTGCCATCATTAACTTCTGTCATTATGACAGAGGTGTACGTGTACCTGACCATACTGCCCCAGAAGCAACAGGTAAGAAGTATGGTGGTGCTACGGTTATTGATCCACAGATTGGTATGCATCTGTACACAGCGTCTGTTGACTTAGTATCCTTGTATCCGGGCATCATGCGGTCAATGAATATTAGTCCAGAAATGATTCGTGGGCAGTTTGCAGAACGTGGTGAAGCCTTCGCACTAATCCGTGATGGGTCAGATAGAAAGCTTGCACTCATTGTGGAATTAACTGGTGAGGTTATATCAGCACCTGCTAAACAATGGCGTAGAATCCTAGTCAAAGAGAACTGGTCTATCAGTGGATTGGGTACGGTCTTTGATCTATCTAATGAGGGTGTTATCCCTGCTGTACTTACTAAATGGTTCAGTGAACGTAAAGAATACAAGAAGAAGATGTGGGAAGCTAAACAGGCTGGTGACAAAGAGCTTGAAGAGTTCTATGACCGTATGCAATACATTAAGAAGATTCAGCTTAACTCGATGTATGGTGCTTGTGGTAGCCGCTTTTTCAAGTTCTTCGATGTACGTCTAGCCGAGTCAACGACTCTATCAGGGCGAGAAATCTTGTACCACATGGCACGTAAGATTGCAGAAGAGATTAACGGTGAGTACAACATGGAAGCAGATTCAATCATCTATGGCGACACAGACTCTGTATACTTTAAAACATACAAGGACACTCCCCAGAGTGCTCTTAATCTTGCAAATGAAGTATGTGACGCAATTAATGCATCATACCCGGAGTTCATGCGTAGGATGTTTCTAATTGATGATGAACGTTCAGAGATTATGAAAGCTGAACAAGAGATTGTATCTGACCGTGGCATATACATTGAGAAGAAGTACTACATGCTTCACCTAGTTGCAAGTGATGGTGAATTTGTTGATAAAATGAAGTACATGGGTGTGCCTATCAACACTACTAAACTACCCGCTGAAATCAAGGATAAATTATCCAATTTTATTGAAAGGTTGTTAAAGGGTGAAGATTGGGATATAATAGGGCCAGAAGTTGTTTATTTTAAGGACATGCTGTTTGGACTAAACGACATTTCATTATTAGGAACACCCAAGGGTGTTAATAAAGTTGAGTCTAATACAGACGTATTTAACTCTGGCGATCTTGAACTGCGGAAGAAAATTGCTGGACATTGTAGGGCATCAATCCTCTGGAACAAGTGTCTTCAAACATATGACGATACTGAAAGCCCACGTATCATGTCGGGCAGTAAGATATTGGTATACAACCTAACCCGTAAGATTGATGGGTTCTTTACCAGCATAGCCGTACCGAAGGACATAGATACACCACCAGCTTGGTTCTGGGAGCATTTTGCCCCTATCGTAGACAAGAAGGCACAGGTTAAACGGTTGGTAGACGACCCAATGCGTGTTATGATTACGGCAGCAGGGATCAAGGTCCCAACTAAAAAGAAACTCTTATTTGAAGAAGGATTATTTGGATGACAGAACGACTATCACAGAAAAGTGTTAAGCTGATTCTTGAAGCGGCATTTTTAGCCAATAAGCTTGGTGTTGAGGGTATCATATTAGATGAGGTTGGTATACGTGGGTACAACGACGATGAAGGTATTATCGTGGCTTCTATTAAGGACCACGACTTCGAATTCACTGGGCTAGGTCTTTCACGTTTACAATCACTGATGCAGAAATCCACGTTACTTAAGGATTTAGATGCTGTCACCGTAGACATGGTTTCTAAGGAGAATAAGCCTGATGTGATTGAAAAGCTTGCATTTGATGCTGGTAAAATGAACTTTGAGTTCCGTTGTGCACTGCCACAAGCTATTAGAGATATACCCCGCACTGATTTAAACAGAACACCGCTATTCTATTTTGATATTACACAGGAAGATGTGTCCAATATCAGTAAGAGTATGTCGGCTATGCGTTGTAAGCATATGACTATCCAAGGTAATGGAAGCGACGTGAGGTTCAGATTTTCTGATGAAGCAGGGGACATTCTCAACTTTGGTATTGACTCTGACCTAGAATCACTGGGTGAAAATGATACGGTATCTCTTACAATCAATCTAAAGAAAATGCTACCAATTTTAAAATTAGCGGTTCAGGACGGAAATTTTAGGCTAAATATACTCAAAAGCAACATACTATACATCGTTGTAGGAAACATGGATGTATTTGTCATGCCGGAGGTATAATGAGTATTAATTGGTTAAAACGTCTCACCGAGACACCTGAAGAAAAGACTATTCGTGAAGAAACGGCACGGGTCGAATTGAAAAGGTCTTTAGAGACTCTTGAAGAAACTGCTACTCGTAAAGAGATGGAGAGACGTGCATTAGAATCACCTGAAGAACGGGAATCCCGTGAGGCTGGTGAACGACACGCTCAACTTGAAGAACTCAAGAGTAGTGATGAATTCCGAGACATTGTGGGCAATGCATTTCAAAAGCTAAAGGATAAAGAACAGCAAGATATAGATGATGAAAAGCTGGCACATGACGAACGTGTAGACAAGGCTAAACTTGATGTTGAGTTAGTAGGCGAATCTATGCAGGACAGCCTCGAACCCTTTGCGAATGTCTTGGCTATGGGGTTTTCGAAAGAGCATGGTATTCAAGTTAAGATTGATTTCAACCCAGCGTTCATTCGATATCTTAAAACGTTTGGTATTGTGGGGAACAACGATGAGGAAACTATTCGTATATGGTTGGCTCATATGGCCGATGATATAATGAACACAGAACGAGCGGAAGACTACTTGTATAATGGGGTTGATAAAGAAGAAAAACCTACCCTAAGTTACGAAGAAATGTTTCAAACTGATGAAGAAGAAGAAGAAAATGATGAAGAGTCTGATAATAGATGGGAACAACCTACTTCATAGGACGTTCCACGCGAACAACAAAAGTGGTGACCCTGAAGATGTGGTCATCAGCATGTGTATACTCACAGCATTTTACAAATTAAACGAGTACTATCGTCGGTTTGAACCTGATGAGGTAGTTGTTACCTTTGATGCATATTCGTGGCGTAAGATATTCACACAAGACCTTAGTAAGTGTGTGACCAACAAAAAGTATAAAGGCCATAGACGTACAGACAAGACAGCTAAAGAGATGCGTCTGTTTGCTAAGTTGGATGAACACATTCAAGATTTTGCAGATATGCTTAAATCACGCAGCCGTATCATCGTGCTACAGCAAGAAGGTCTTGAGGGTGATGATCTTATGGCCGCATGGGTCCAGATGCACCGTGAGGATGAAAACATTGTTGTCAGTGGCGACAAAGATATGATGCAACTACTTCGATATGAAGGTGTTAAGGTTGTAGACCCGGCTACAGGTGACGAGCGAACGCTTGAAGATTATAACAATGATGCAGACTTTTTTGTGTTCGTGAAGTGCATTCGGGGTGAAGCTAAAACCAACGATAATATCCAAAGTGCATATCCTAGAGTACGCTTAACTAAGCTTGAGAAAGCCTTTGCTGATGAATACCTCATGACCGAAGTAATGGCACATAAATTTACTCAGCTTGAGGAATTACCAGATGGCTCACATAAAGAGGTTGAATATAAGACCAGTGAACTAGTGAGGGAGAATTTTACGTTGATGAGCTTGCGTGACCAACCAAAATCTATTAAAGTTCTTATGGTTAAAGAGGTTGAACGTGGTAAGGCAAATCGTGGTAAGTACAATCATATGAAATTTTTGAATTACTGTAATAAAAATGACCTTCATCCAATAATTAGTAAGGTTGAAGATTTTGTACCACTACTGGCAGTACGTTAATTACTTATCTTCTCCCTTGCCCCATTTCTTGCCAGTGTTTGTATAGAATGCAAATAGCGGTGTAGATAAGCCAATTACAGTAGTGACGAAGGCCGTTTGAGCTGTTGTTGGTCCACCCACATGATCCACAACATGACATGCAAGGAGTTGAGCCTCAGCAATAGTTTGGCCATGGTCCAATAGAATTTTTGTTAGAGTAGCATCACATGTCGTTTGTACGGTGGTTTCAATAGAAGCATACCACGTATATAACTTATAGATGAGAATACCATATACTGTTAATATAAAACGTGGTACGATGCGGAACACATCAATCAGTTCAGCAATTGACATTAATGCTATTTTCACATGGCCGAAGGCAGACATAGTTTTTTGTATTTTAGTCTGTGGAGTTGCGGGTACTTCAATAGTTGGTGCAGGAGCACCCACCTCTGGAGTATCTAGGGCATCCAAGGCATTTTGAAGAGCAATTGTAGTTTCGGTTTTAGTTTTATCGTCCATGCTGATATTTATATGAGTGTTCAAATATTTGATTAAAAGGTTGACAGTTGAAAAAGGCTAAACGAAAGGTCAAGAAAAAGACCGTACCGCCACGAAGCGTAGGCAGACCGAGGGTTAACCTTGAGTTCTATGAGGCAAGAGAACTGGTACAAAATGAGCATATATCCTCTGTTGCCCAGTATGCAAAGTGGTGGATGCTAAATACACCATCTAAGATACCCAAGCGACCCGATAGGGCATATAAAAACCAATGGATTAGTTGGAATGACTTCTTAGGTTCTAACAACCCATTCCCCTGTGTAAAACGAACATTTAGGGGGTTTGTAGAGGCTAGGTCCTTTGTACAGCAGCAGGCTTTAGACACTAAGGGGGAATGGTGGGAATATTGTAAGTCAGGAAGAAAACCTGAAGATATACCATCCCGTCCAGACTTGATCTACCTTGATGATTGGTTCACTTGGCGAGATTGGATAGGGGCCGACATAAGTGCTGTTAAACGTAACGTAGAGGCCGCTGAGGGCGTTTTCTTTATATTGAACAACCATGGGCGTCCCAACAACGTTTACCAGCTAGGGATCACCCTAGAAGGTGCTGAAACGGTTAAACGAGCCCAGATGGAACAACAGTTTAGAATCATTGGCATGTTCCACTGTGATATCTCATTTGGCTGGGAATCATTCGTGGAAGAATTGGGGAGACAATACTGGGAAGGAGGACGCAGTGATGAATACACACTTCCCAACGTCAATGAGCTTATTTTTCAGATAGGGGATTTTGTAGAGAGGGTTCGAACCTAGCAACTTCTCTCGCAAGTGATTTGATTATTGGAATGTGCAATGATCGCCCTATTTTGTAAAACTCGCTGACTTCGATCCATCTAGTCTCTCCTGTTTCATAGGTAAAGGGATCAAAATCATCTCTATCCTTAACACGCCCGTAATACAATTCTGTATAACCTAAGAACGTACCAAAGTGCTTGTGGGTGTCTAAATTACTGGATTTAAGCCCCAATTCCTCGTGTGCTTCGCGTTTAGCCGCTTCTTCTGCGGTTTCACCGGGATCGACCTTACCCTTTGCTATTTGGAAGCAGTCCCCACCATACGCTGAATCCGATGGTTTCATGAACATTACATACATTTTACCACCCTCTACATAGTAGGGTAAGTAGCCCGCTCTGGGTGCTTTTCTATATCTTGGCATTATTTTTTCCTCTTCTCAATTATATAACGGTTCACACAAAAATTCAAGACATAAATAATGGTACATTGAAAATAATATACCCAAACAGGAGAAAAACCAATGAGCACAGATACAGTTAAGAAGCATGAGATTTACCCCCACATTGAGTGGGTTGATTTGGATGGTAACGGTGTTGCACAAGAGATTGTTGTAATGAAGCGTGATCCTGCATCAAAAGACTTGTACTACATCAAGATTGCAGATATGGATGAAATAGACCGTAATCGTCTAGTTCATATCCTACAGGGACGAGATTCAGGCCGTCACGAGCTATGGGATGTATTGCACAATACAACCTTAGCGAATGGTGAAAATGCCCTTGAGTTCTTCCACCAGATGGTTAAGGTTCAAACACGAAGCGGTGTTACGATGCTGCCGGGTGTTGGACGACATGGTATCCCAACCTTTGTTCCAGAACGTGGTGCAACGCAAACTGTTCATGTTGGGCCAAACGGTCAACCAATCAACCGATAATTAACAATATATTGGTAAACAAATAAAAGGAGCTTCGGCTCCTTTTTTATTATAAGTATGGACGGATCACCATCTTACAGTCATCATAAATAGTTTTGTATTGACCAAGGAGCCAACAATATGAAAGCCAACACAATTTTTATACAGATTGCAAGTTACCGCGATCCACAACTCATTCCAACCATAGACGACATGATTGAACATGCCGACCACCCCGAAAACCTACGACTTGGTATTTGCTGGCAACACAGCAATGATGACGAGCCTATTGAAGTATTCTTAGATGCCGGATATCAACCAACAGGTTTCTCTGAAGATGGGGAGATGGGTTATAATATCATCACTATGGAGAAGGAAGGTGCACAACTCAAGGTAATCGACTTAGATTATAATGATACTGAAGGTGCATGTTGGGCTAGATACCAAATTCAAAAGATGTATGACGACGAGAAGTATACACTACAGTTGGACTCACATCACAGATTCGTCCCAGAGTGGGACACCATCACCATTGATATGCTAGAGAGCTTGCGTAGTGAAGACTGCCTTAAGCCGCTACTGACTGGCTACATTCCATCGTTCGACCCAGAGAATGATCCAGCGGCACGAGTACAGATACCATGGAAGATGGATTTTGATAGATTCATCCCCGAAGGTGCAGTGTTCTTTAGACCATCGTCTATTGATAACTGGAAAGAATTGGACCTACCTATGTCTTCACGGTTCTTTTCAGCTCACTTTGCGTTTGCAGATGGTTCATTTGCCGTTGAGGTGCCTCACGACCCCGACTATTTCTTCCACGGGGAAGAAATTTCGATTGCTGTTCGTGCTTATACTTGGGGGTATGATTTATTCCATCCACATAAACTTATTGCATGGCATGAATATACTCGTAAGGGTAGAACAAAAATCTGGGATGATCACACAACCCCAGAAAAGACTAAGGGTAATATTAAACTAGATTGGGTTGAGCGTAATGACATGTGCCACAAGCGTAACCGCATTCTATTTGGAATGGATGGCGAAGACCCTGCACAAATTGATTTTGGTAAATGGGGGTTTGGGTCAGTTAGGACTGTTCGGCAGTACGAGGAACATGCTGGTATTAGCTTTGAGCACCGTGGTGTCCAACAAGAGACGCTAGACCGTCTTGACCCACCTAACAACCTTCCTTATGAAAATGAAGAAGACTGGAAGGCTACGTTCGCACGATCAAATGACGTTCATGTATGTGTACATAAAGATAGTTTCGAAGCAGTAGATGATATTACGTTCTGCTTTGTTGGTGCTCATGATAAGGATGGTGAAGAGATTTACCGTAAAGACTTGTCGGCTGACGAGTTCAATAACTACCTCAAGAGCGAGAATGGATTCATTGATTATAGAATGATTTTCTTGTCTAGTAAGCGACCTACCAGCTATACGGTATGGCCGCACAGTGAGAGTAAAGGGTGGCTTGAAAAATTAGACTTCCCTCTAGATTATTAAGAGGTATACAAATTGAGCAATGAGCTAATAATAGCAGCATATGGTTCACATAATGCAGCGGTGGCAATGTATTACAATGGCAATTACCGAGTCATAGAAGTTGAACGGTGGTTGAGTAAAAAGAATGCGGGGTTAATTAATTACCTACCGTCTGGTTACCCGACAATAATTTTTGATGAGATAATGGAATATCTCTTGTCACTTACTGACCGGAGTGAAGTGGATTTGTATCTGACGAACTATGCTGATATCAATAAGATGAAGCCTAGTTTTACGTATAAGCAACATAATAGGTTCGACCACCACGAAGCTCATGCCGCAACATCGTTTTATCAATCTCCCTATGATGATGCAATAACCTTTACCTTTGATGGTGGTGGTGATTTAGGTTTCTTCAATGTTTATCGCACAGATAGACGTAATGGTGTACAGCTCCTAGAACGCTTTAACCAAGACCTTGGATTTGCATACATGATACTTGGTGACCATCTGACGGATATCAAGCGCGATCCACTTAACATTGGTAACCTTGTATACGCTGGTAAACTTATGGGGTTATGTTCGTATGGTAACGTTCGTGAAGATTGGTTTGATGCCTTTACAGAATTCTATGAAACATTTAACTACCGGGGCGATTCATACCTTGGTGGTGCTGAAGCAGCGGTTGACGCTCTACCACGCCTAATGGAAAAGATTGGTGTGCAAGACTTCAATCAACGCACAACCCGCTTGGAGGGACAAATTGCGTGGGATATAGCTGCTACAACACAAGAAGTATTCGAACAGCAGTTTTTCAAGTTTGCCAAGCCGTTTTTAGACAAATATCCAGACCTCCCTATTACAATGTCAGGTGGCTGTGCATTGAATGTTATTCTTAACACAAAACTACTTCACATGAGAAATGGAAAGGTTTTTGTCCCACCAAACACCAGTGATTGTGGTGTTGCTGTGGGTGGTTTGCTATTGAAACTTAAGCCAGAGCAGCAAGTAGATTTAACATATTGTGGTACTCCAATCCTAGATTCCCATATGTTATCTTCTTACATTGAAAACGAGCCGCTATCCGTAGTGGAAAACGTATCAGTACCTGATCTGGCTAAGTTCCTTAGCTTGGGTAACATAGTCGGTATCATTCGCGGTAATTCAGAACATGGTCCAAGGGCTTTAGGCAATCGTAGTATTGTCTGTAACCCTGTTGGTGACATGAAAGACGTTCTTAATGCCAAGGTCAAAAATCGTGAGTGGTATCGGCCATTTGCCCCTGTGGTGAGGTTAGAAGATGCAACAAAGTACTTCGATTTCCCTGAAGGTGCACAGTCTAGGCACATGACATACGTAGCTGAGGTTCGTGATGAATACAAAGAAGTCATACCTGCTATCGTACACATTGACGGTACAGGACGTATACAGACTGTAACAGAACAACAGAACCCATTCTTGCATGAACTACTTACAGAATTTGATAAGGCATCAGGGAATGGTGTGCTACTTAATACGTCATTCAATGTTGACCAGAAACCAATCTTGACACGTCTATCTGAAGCACTAGAGATTCTTAGAACCACAGAAATGGATGCGGTTTACTATGACGGTAAGCTAATATTCCGCAAGGGTGAAGAGAAGAAATATGAACAGAATGTTGTCAGTGTGAACATGGTTCCACTTGATGAAGCAACAACAGTTTATCTGTTTGTGACACCTAATAACATAGCAGAAGTAAGTGCGAAATACGTACCTATGATCACCGACATACTTAAAACACAAGATAAAGTGGTTGTCATAGGACCAGACGATTGTTTGGGTATCGTGGAACGTGCTATCGGTGATAAGGTCAAGTACTTTAAACTTGCATCTAACATGCTATACTATCATGAGACTCTATCTACCAAACTGGGCCTAGATTTGGATCATCAGTCATTCGAACCTATTGTACGAATGCTGTGGGCAAAGAATGTAATGTACGAGAATATTTTCCGCACTAAGAACCACATGTTCGTTACACTGAGTAAAGTTTCTGAAGCTTACAGAATAGCTGATGATATTAAGATGGTCATTACATTAGCTGGTCAGGATGACACCGTGGTTGTTAAAGGTGGACCGTACACAGGTGTCTTAAATGATGAACAAAACAGAAACCTGATTAGTGGTGGTGAAGCTATCCCCGCAGAAGTGCCTCAACTCGATATAGTTTGGGGTAATATGGATCAGATAGAATGGCTGTCAGTAAACATTGAAGGACACATGTTAGCATTCGTAAGAGATGGTATTGTTAGTGAATCAGATGTTGACTTTGCAATTATACCATTTATGTCAACCCCCGAACGTTTTAAGGTATACTAATGGAAAATGACGTATCTTTCGTAACATGTGTGTACGACGATTTATATGATACTGAATTCGCTGGCAGGCATAACCGGGGCACCCACTATGCGTTTTCGTTGGCTCAGATGCACGAATTGGGTGTCCCAATTTATTGTTATACCGATAAGCGTAACATGATGAAATACATGCCCACATTCTTATTGTCAGGACATGAAAACTACAAATTCTTTAGCTACAACCTAAATGATTCACCATACTTTGACCGTATACAAGAAGTTAAAGATTCGAATGTTGAGATGTACAGAAACTCACCATCTTGGGAAAGCAGATGCTTAGAGATCATGTGGGGTAAATTTGATTTCATCTCACATGCAGCAGAACAAATGGGAATAGATTCAGGTAAATATTTATACTGGATTGACGCCGGGTTGTCACACCCCGGTGTATTGCCAATGCGTTTCAATTCCATACATAATGAAGATGATTACAGAACCAGCTCATAT
>Ga0164313_10001598_pt1 | contig 20045 bp, 22 predicted proteins | sample GuaBasSedimGuay4_FD_113735 | JGI IMG/M metagenome (GOLD analysis project Ga0164313, IMG submission 113735) | Subseafloor sediment microbial communities from Guaymas Basin, Gulf of California, Mexico - Guay4, Core 4569-4, 0-3 cm | ecosystem: Environmental > Aquatic > Marine > Hydrothermal vents... | reverse complement strand
TGTTACAGTTAAGTTCTTACCTACATACTCAGAAGCAATATTTCCAATCTGCACTGTACCTTCTGCCATTACATTAACTACTACTGGTTTGTTTAATATTGAGTTCATACCTGAGGTAGAGTCCCAATCTATTTGTACATTAGGTTCTCCACCTGCTGTAAGCCCGTCTAGTTTAGTAGCTCTGTCCTGTGTAAAGTTTACATCGGAGTGAACATAATCTGTATCTACTACGAATCCATACTGTCCTATGTTTTGTTTTAAACTGAAAGGTGATACTGCTTTTAATTTCTCAGTACCAGTATTTGTTTCTTCATCAGTTGCTAAGGCAATTAAACCTTTATCCCCATAGGATGCATCAGGTATAGCATCTATTGCTGCTTGGATATCTGTTGCTACCAAAGGCTCGAATGAGTTGTAGAATTCTTGTAGGGTATTATCTCCTAAGAACGGTACAGTTTCTGGTGTATAAGTTATATCCGTAAACTCATCACCATCTGGTACTATAAGTAACTTACCTATTAACACTTGTTTAGAAGCATCAACCAATGAAGGTTCTGTACCATCATTAGGACCTTGTATAATTGAATAGGTTGCTAGAGTACCATTTACTACTTCCTCATATAAATGTTCTACGATTACCCAGTCATATCTAGGAAATGTGTTACCTGAATTAACCGATACATTTAATGATACATACTCATCTTCATGTAATACTGTACCTGAAGGTAATAGTAATGCACCGAAGTTTAAAGTTTGTGATTCATCTTTATTTGTTTTGGGTAATTTACCTGCATGATTTATTCTTACAGTCATTCCCCCACCAGTTTCTAATACATCAAATCCAGAGTATCTCCCCGGCTTGAACATACCTATATGTTTCTCCCCTAGTTCGTATGACTTGGTTTCGTCCTTGTAATTTATAAATGTTTTCTGAGCCATGATTTATGTTAGTGTTATTTTCCAAGCTATTGATAGTTGCGATGCAGCTCCTTTCAATACACTCAATCCTGTTTTAATTGCAAAGTCTAATCCTAATACAGATGAGGCTAATCTAGCTTCTGTTACTGTACCGTCGAAGTCTGCTTCTAAAAATATTGCAGAGAAGTTCATACTGTTCTCTCCCGAGTTGTACGTTGCAGTTGCTATTGCCTTATCTACTGAAAAGCCACTGCCTATAGCTCTAATCAAATCTATGGCAGGGGCTGAATTCAGGTTTGACAAGGACCGTGCTGTTATTTCTAAGGCATCACCAGTAGTGGTGTTACTCCCCTCGAATAACACCTTACCGGATTTGAGGTCTGTTATTACAACATAACCTTTTATTTGTGGTTTTAATATATCCATTATCTTCTTACTCTATCTTGTTCTATTTCTACTTTACTGTGATCGATATCAATTTCTCTTTGAATAGTTTCTCCATTGAATAAAGCTGAGAAACATAAGAAGTATTTTTCCCCTATCACCAAACTCTGATCATTACCTGTACCTAAATTTTCATACTCAGTAGCCTTCCATTCTATAATTACCTTATTCTCTAGTGGTATAGTTGTGATACCGCCGGGACCGGGACTAGTGTTTACAGTCTTATAGAATAATGCATCATCAGCATCAGTCTCTAATACCTTTAGCCCAAAATATATGTCTGTAATATCGGCAAAGACTTTGTTTATATCGGCAAGGTTATTTATGGTTATCTCTAGATTACCGTCATCCTTAAATTTTCTTTTTAACATGATTCGATTGTTGCTGTTAATTGGGTTGTATTGACATTCCCTAGTAATTCTTTTACTCCATTACTAATATTACTACCTAATGTAGTAGTATTAATACTAGCGCTTAACTGGTCACACACTACGATAGTAACTCCACCTCCTCCTGTTCCTGTATTATAGAATGTATTATACCAAGTCATAATAGTATTGATTTATTCTGTTAATTCTGTGAGGCCATCTAGGTTAACTGTTGCAGTCTTAACTAGTAATTCTTCTTTAGTTATTCTATGTAAGATTTTAAATAGAGTTGCTTTAGGTATTACATCACCTTGTAATAAGTCTAACATCATTTGTAATTTCCTTGGGTCAACTAATTCATTTACAATAGTAACTCCTGTATTCCATGTTCCAGTTTCAATTGTAACACCATTCTCATCTACTAATTTACCAATACCCCTTACTACCCAAGTACCACCTGTGATAGAAGTAGAGTCCAGTATTATTTGGCCTCTTGCTAAATCTATACTATGAGCATCAGAACCAGAGTAATTAATAAATTTCATTCCTCCATTGTAATCTCTTAAGGCTATTACACCTGTACCATTACAATCTACTGTTGGAGTAAGTGCCCCTGCTACTGTTGAGTAACAACTGAATATATTACAAGTAGTAGTAGTACCTAGTGATATGGTAGCTGGACCTATTGAACATCTGAAAATATAACCATCAACAAAATCTAATGCAGTAACTACTGCCCTTTCAATTTGTGATGTACCATCTAATGTACCTGATACAGTGCAATCATAAAATTCACAATTGAATACATCTGCATCTGGGTCTATAGTTATTAATGTTTTAATAACTGATTCTCCTACAAATTCAAACCCTATCCAATCTATCTCTAGATCATCTAGTAATAAATCACCTCTTACGAATACCTTTTTAAAACCATTCTTTAAACAGATTGCATGTGTATCAGCCTCATTGTTAGAAGGTCTTAGTCCAGTACCCAATGGAGTACCTGCCCCACCATCAATTCCCGGTTCTCCATTTATTACATCTATTGTAACTCCTCCACCATAAGAACTGTGTTCTATTGATAAACTGTTTAGCTGTATTGTTTCAGCCTCTGAAGGCTTAATGAATATAGGTTTAGGATTTGTTAGTAAAGATATATCATAAAGAGTTGGGTCTACATCAGGATCGTCAGTAATCATATCCCCTAATTGATTAAGCTGTAAGCTTTCATCATAGGGGATAATCTTTGTTCCTTCTAGTAGTACAACATAACGTGGTGTAAAAGCTCCAGCACCTTTAGGTACATTGCCCTCTGCCTTTAACAGAGCATTGAATTTTCGTATCCCAGCTGTTTCTAGTTTACGAGCATCTCTATACTCTTTATAAAGGTCGTCGATAGGAAAATAATCGGCTACACCCTGTTTCAAATAGATGCGACGATTAGCTCCATCCCAAGTTTGTACTATGGGTGTTGCTACACTCATCTTTGTTTATACGTTGTTTTCTACTAATGGTACACATGAAGCTGAGATAGAAGCTGCATTAGTTAAAGTGAATACTGTTTTAGCTTGTGTTACCCCACCATCACCTTCACATAAGAATACGCAATCCTTATTAGTTTCGATAGGACCACCTATAGTATCTAGGTACCAGTCAAATTCAAATAATACTTGTGTTCCTGAACTGTGTCCTGTTGAACCATCAGTAACACCTTTTACTGCTGCCGCAGATGCATCCTCAACTGTTAGGGCTGCTGCTGTATTGTAATCAGCTGCTGCTGGACCATCTAAGAAGAAAGCATGAAACCAAGCATTGGTATCATCTACTGCCCCTTGTCCAACTTCCACTGCTACGTTAGAGTAAGAAGGATATATTTTGGTATCTCCAGCATCATCTGTAAAGATAACTCTGTTCTTATCAGTACCAACTAAACCATCAATAAATAAACCTTCACTAGCAGCCCCTGTTCCAACCTTAGGTTGAATCTTACCATCTGCAGAATAATCATACCATACACCAACCCGTTTTCCAGATAAGGTATTAGAAGCATGATCATTGATATCATCGACATCCGGTGATTGTGCTAATGCATCTAAGAATGCTACACATTCATCTAAGTCTCCTATTGTATTATTTAATACCCAAGTAAAGTCCCCATCAGCTGTTGTAAACCCAGTTTCAGTTTGTGGTGTATCTTTCTCTTCTAAGCCCATTGTAGTCCAAGGTGCTGCTTGAGCACCACCATATACATCTGCTAAAGTATAATTACCAGAAGTCAAGTGAGGAGTTTCTCCAATCGCAAACCCAGATGCATATCCACCCATCTCAGTTACCCCTGGATCAGCTAATATTTTTTCATCGAAGTTATACCCAAAGGTTCTAATTTTATTAGATAGATATATTCTCGTATCAAATGTAGTTGTATCTGTATCTACTACGGCATTCCCAAATACTTGGATCGCCTCATCAATAGGTCCATCCTTATCAAAGTTTACTGGAGCTCCAGCGATACCCGCTGCTAATTGGTAGTAAGGTTGTGATAGAGCCTCTATGTTCCCTAATGATTTAACCCCATAATATATACGGCCTATTGCACCGGCTACGTTTCTTTCGATCCAACCAGAACCCCTGATCTTAAATCTATCATCAGTAGTTAATGATGTAGCAGAACCATTGGCATCATCAAACTTGTTTGCATTCACTAATTCAAATGCACCACCAAACTTAAACGTTCCTTTGAAGTACCTATCAAAAGCCCTTAGTGCTTCATCTGAACCCCTTTCTCCATTTTCAAATGCATAGAGAGCTTCCATCTTAATACCTAAGTCCTCGGTTAGAGGATTAGCTTCTGGTGCTCCAGCAACATAACTAGGATGCCCCGATGGGTATACTACGTTAGCCTCTTCTTCTGCGGTTATTAATTCAATTCTTTTGTTTGCAACATCAAAGTAGATGTTACCATCAGGTGTTCCTGATCTTCCTTGTGTAGACTGAACCAGCAATGCTGCATAGTTCGATAAGTCAATTAGTGCTGGTGTAGCCATGTGTTATTCTTTTAAAATTAATTTATCTATTTCTGTTGTGATTTTATCGTTCTCTTTTATAAGGAATTCTTTCTCAGCAGTTAAGTTCTGAATTATTGCTCTTAAGTTCTTTAACTCCTGAGGTATTTTTTCTTTTTGAAAATTGATACCTTGGTTAAAAGATATGGTTTCAAATTTTCTTCCCAATTTGATTGCAGCCATAACTTGTTTCTCGGTCCAACCTTTAGGTAGTTTATATATTTCTTCCTTCTTAGTATTGTAAATTATCCAATCTGATTTACCATCAGCTCCATCGTGCTGAGTAGCGTATGCGGTTTGTAGGTCATTCATGTTTTAATTATTTTCATCAATTTGTAAGTTTATAGTTATATCTTGGTCACTATTTTTAAGTGTAAAGTATTCTACTGCTTCTATATAATCACCAGAATTATGTATGATTTGTATTGCTATTGGTTGATCTGCAGAATATGTATAATTATAAGTTTGATTGTCTGCTGATGCTACTTCTTCCCCATCTTTCTCTACTGCTCCAACTAAACTACCTAATGTTGTAACTTCATATAATCTCCACTCATAACTTGTTACGCTTGGATTAAGTGTAAATTTAAATAATTTAGGGTTACTAAAAGTAACAGTAGAACCTTGGTATGAATTACCATTTGATGTCCCGCTTAATACTAGTGTTATTATACCACCACTTGTGTTATTAATATCGTAGTCTCCAGCATTGTCATCATGTATAATATTTACTAAAGAAGGTGTGGCATCACTACCAGATGCATATTCTATATCATTATCACAAATAGTAAATTTTATATCAGAAATGTTTGTATCATCACTTGGCCATATTATAGCTCCGGTTGTTCCAATATAATTCTTAACAGTACCATATTTAAATATACCGGTGCTTGGGTCTATTTGTTGGCAGTTATTAAATGTGAAGTTTTGAATATCAGAGGTTGAGGCAAAGTCAATAAGTCCTGCTCTTGTACAAGCCAAACCATCTATTGTAACATCGGCATCTGGGTCACTTGCATCAAGGTAAAATCTAGCATTATCTGTTGTACCATCTGAACGTAATGTTAAATCCTTAATATCTGATACGTTACCTGTGCCTACAAAATTTAGCTCATATAAAGTAGGACTAACTGCTCCATCTAAAAATGCGAGTACTTCATTGTCAGAAACTAATGTTGTAGTGGTAGCACCTGATCCTATTGTTATTCTTCCTTGCGAGAAAATTACACCACCTTTATTTTCTAATATTCCATACTTGTTGCCTACAAGTTCATCATCATCTGCTATGTCTTTTAAACTAAAACTTGTTCCTGTTGCAGTTAAACCTGTACCAAATCTACAAGCATCTACCCAACAATTTTCAATTGCCCTAAAGTTAGAGCCTATAGTACTATAAAGAACACCTAAAGTTACAATATCTGTTAAATCGATAGTGCCCGATGATGTGTCAGGAGTTGCAGCTAAATCTTGTACAAAACATTTCCAAGAACCGTCCCATAAAGCAAATGTAGCAGGATTCCACCCTGTATAGTTTCCACTACTATCACCTATACGAATTTCCATAGCAGTCATATTAGGTCGGATAGCAGTAAGCAGCCACCAATATAAATGAGTATCAGCGGCAGACATATCTTGAGCAGTACCTATATGTTGAATCCAAAGAGAATTATTTTTAGATATTTTCTCTGAAGCTGAATCAGTACCCTGTTTAAATACACCGTCACCAGAAATCAAACCTGTTCCTGATGAGCCAAAAGTAGAACCACTTGACCATCCTGTCATTGTTTCTACTGTACTGATGTCTGTTAAATTTGCTGTTACTGTTACTGGCATTAGTTTTCGTTATTATATTTTTCCCATAGTTTTAAAATACTATCGGTAGCTTGTTTATTTTGATGTGTTGTTACTGCGTTTCTTCGAACCAAGTCTAAATATTCTCGCTGAATACTATCTCTCTTAGCCCTACTTTCTGTTGCTGCTTTTTTATCTTTTGTTTCTGCTCTAAGTAAATCCTTAAGCTCTACTATAATTTCTTCTGTATCTTCTACGTGGATTACAGTTCTGTGTCTCATCTCTGGAGAAGGAAACATTAACTGTTCTTGTTTTGCTTCTTCTTTACCTTGGTTTTGTACCCAGATATATCCTCCATACAATCCTCCTATTACTGCTACCAATAATAAGAATGTATTAAAGAATGTACCTATTTTAGTTAAGTCCATATTATGGTGTTACGTTTTCTGTTGCTGATTCTGCTATAGTAATATCCAATGTATCTTCTATTTGAATACCCATTGTTAAATATCTTAGCTTGGCGTTAACTGGTTCATTGAATTTAATAGATTCGTTAATCCTTGCTAACATAGTTTCACTTACTCCAGTGAAGCTTCCGTCTACCGGTATGAATGCAATATCATATTCTGAACATGGTTGGCATTCATCAGAGTCATATATATTAGTATCATCATAATCTCCCAGAACTGGTTCTGCATCATACATTTTTTCTGGGTCATCTAATATAGGTAATGGTACTTCAGTTAGTATGATATCAAATCCTAGAATGCTAAAGAATAATTCGTAGGATTCTAATGTACCTTTGATCTTATATACAGAAGCAATGTATTGTAATAGGTTTCTGTATTTTTCTTCATTGTTGAAAATGTCTGGTGGATTACCGAGGCCATCAGATAATATACCTATGTAATTACTTGATGTTAATGATGCATCTATAATATTTAGATAACATTCTATCTCAGCCATTACAGCCGCATCTAAGTAATCACCAAAGATTGATAAGTATCTTTGTAGTAAACCTTCCCCTTGTCCATCCTTGTAAGTATCTTGACTTACGAAGTAATGAGGTAACCTTTCGAATAGGTATTCTTTAAATACTACATCTACTGTAGTGGAGAAAGCCGGATTCTCTACATAAAAATCATCCAGTAAAAAATCATCACCAAAAAAATCTGGTGTAGTATATATCCTAGAGCAGCCCATATTATAGTGTTAATGTTTCTTCAACATTTATGTTTAAGTTGTTAGTATCAATTATTGGGATAGTGTAATCATCTAACTCAATATCCTGATTGTATGCATAGGTTACGAATGTCCATTCCATCCCCGCTGTGTAAGCACTTGGATTTATAGTCATAGTTAGTATATTAGCTGGGTCAGTGTATTCACTTCCGACTGATATATTGTTTGCAATGTTTTTACCTTCCTTGAATAATCTCATATAGGTACCGTCAAATTGTATCTTCCAATTCAATTTCCCTGAAGAACCTTCATTGATTGACATATCCTTTATTAATTCAACTGTACTAGAAGTTGTGGGTCTCATGTACGGGATTAAATAGATATACTCTAGTGTAAGATAATCTATTTTATCTAAGTTATCAACTAGAGCTATTATATCGGATGTTCTGACTGGCTTGTTTACATCTGATGTTTCGTATGAGTATTGTTCAGATAGTTCTGTTAAGATATCCTGAGTTGCTAATAAGGCTGAGGCCCTGAATCTAGCTTTAGCATTTATCTTCACATATATATATGACTCCCCGGCAGGCAATATATTAACGAACGTAGTGATCATTTTCCTTAAGCTTACATAATCATTAGTTGTATCTAGTAAATCGTTTGCTGCTATACCCCCACCGTTTGGAGTTATATATAAGTTTATTGTTTTGCCACAATCAAAATCGATATTACATTTATCAACTCCCGGAGCTAACCTTGCAACATCAATATAATCCTGTTTAGTTACAGCCCTATCTAAAGTTCTTAATGATAAAGGTGCTGATCTTCTTATTCTTTCAATATCTTCATAGTCTGTACCAGCTACTGCGGCTAAAGTATTTGTAACATCTGTGTTAGGTATACTGTGTGCAGCAAAGTTATATGATGTATTTATTATTGTTGCTGCATTAACATTACCTAATGAACCTTGAGTAGTAAAGTAATCTGCTGTTACGTTATTCGCTGAAGTAGGAATAGCGCCATTTACACCATCCCCAAATTTTACGTATGCTACCTTGTCAGAAGATATCTCTACTATATAATGTTTGTCTGCCGGACCTGATCTACCCAGCGTTGATTTAAGATACCATGTTTCAGCCCCCACTTTTAAATCAATTGTATCATGTGCATAAGTTGTACCTATTGCAAATGTCTGATCTATGTCTGGAGTAGTAACTCCTAAGATTACTGCTAAGCTTTCTGTCATTTGCCTTACAGGTAATATTACAGATTCTGAACCAGCTAGTACATCTATGTTTTCTACTGTTACAAACTCAACCCCATTCTCTGTAGAGAATTGAGCACCTTTAGCTATTGTAAAATTTCCTGGTGCTGCTAATGGGTCTTGGCCTGCATCTAAGAATTGTACTAAGATATCTACTGTTGAAGGTATTGATGCCTTGATTCTATAATCAATTAATGCTGCATGCTTAACCATTGATGAATACCTTCTTGCTGTTGTAACGAAAGCTTCTCTTGCCATGTTATCAATATAGTAATTCATCATCTCTGCTATCCCAGCAAATATATCTATAATGATAACTAAGATATTCGAATCTGAGTGGTCTGTTAGCTCCGGTGTTACGATTGGTAACTTAGCTAATAGTTCTGCTTTTATATCTGAGTAACTTCTAGTTATGTATGTTACCCAAGGATTATTTAATGCCATCTTAGAAAGTTAAGTTTTTATAAAAAGGAAATATCATGGTTTCTTCTATCCTTGTACTTCGCATTATATATGTTAATTGTATGTTTACTAATTTAGGTGTTGAGTCTAGAATCTTAATATCAGTTAATTGTATTCTTTTATCCCACCTTTCTATTGCTTCAAATATAAAGTGCCTAGCCAATGTTGAACCTATGTTATCATTAGGTTCTTCTAATACCTCTTCTATTCTACAACCATATTTTAAATTAAAGAACCTATGTTCTTTTGGCCAATATAATATATTCTTTATTGATGCCTCAATAAGTTTGTTATCATTGACAATATCTAGTCTACCATCGCTGTTTACTACGAAAGGAAATACTATACCGCTACCTATGAATCTGTTTATCATTTGTCAATTTTTACCTTATTACTTAATATATCTACCAGTGTTGTTTTAATACTAACCAATTTAGAAGTGATAGCAGCTGATGTACCAGGAAAATCTACTGATGGAGTATTGGGAGCTGGATGTGTATGAGAAGTTAAAGCCTTAATGAGATCTTCTACTGCCGAAGCTAAATCATCAATTTTCTCTTTTGTGGTATCACCCATCAAAGCTTTCTCTTCTCCCTTCTCCCCTAGATTTATTGTTGTACCTTCTAATACTATATTCTTAGCTTCTAGAGTAGCGTTATCTTTAAGTAGTTGTATATATTCATTTGAATTACTGTGTTTAATAAGTATCTCTTCCTCTCCTTCTACGTCATTGATTAGTATGATACTTCCAGCTGGAGTTTTGAATCCATATTTATTGGGTGAATTAAATTCTTCTGGTATTTCATTCTCACCATAAGAAGCAAAGCTCCACACGGGATAATTCTGATCACCATGTTCAAACTCTACCCATACCATATCACCTTTCTGTGGTAAGAAGTTTACCCCATAATTTTTACCTCCCCAATTACCTTTAGGATATGCCCATACACCGGTTCTATCATAACTGTTTAAAACTGGTACAGTAACTTTAATTCTATTCATTCCATCTAAATCAAGGTTGTCTACAACGAAACCTCGATAGGATGAATAATATCTACCGAGAAATTCTAAGCCATAAAAGACTAAACTATACCAAGGTGATTTATTAGTTACCATCACTTGCTTTTAAAGTTTTACGATATTTTTCTACCTTACTCACTACATCTTTATTTAGTTTATTATTGGCATCTTCAAATGTTACTCTGTCGCCTTCATTGATTGCTTGCCTATGTTTTTGTTTTAATAAAGAACCTTTCAATTCTCCGGTAGTTAAGTAATTACCAAGTGATGTATCATCTGCTAATTTTTTTCTTTCAGCTTCAGATAGTTTCTTTTTATTTTCTTTCTTCTTATTGGCAGCTTCATAACGTTTCTCATTAGCTTGATCTACCTTATTTTGTTCTTCAATATATTCTGCATCTGTACTAACTATCTTAGTCTTTACTGATTGCCTGAATACACCTAATGTATTTGGCATTCTTATGAGGTGTAGTAAACAAGTATAACCAGACCTGGCATTAATATTATGTTCTATCCTTATAGCATACCATTCTCCTTCTACATCTTTAAGTACATTCTTGAAATCATATATTTTACTGGTTATTAAAGTGGGGTCTCCCATAATCCTAGCAGTAGCAGTAAATTGTTTTTCTAATTTCTTTAGTATGTAATTATCCATTACCCACTTATTATATTCATTAGCAAAGCCTGGCATGTTTAATATTGTATTGATAGGTACTGAGAATTTAATTCTATTTGTCAAAGGTTTTATACCTACGTCAGTTACATCCCTACGTTGAACAGATGGGTTATTCCAATCTTCTCGTTTGAAACTTTGTTGATATTGTTTTCTACGTATATCAATTTTGTTAAATTCAACTTGATCGTGAGGAAAGTCTTTGTTCCAGTCCCATGTTTTCTTTACCAACTTAAATACACTAGACATTTCTTGATCAGTGATAAGGGGTTGATCACCTTCTTGGTAATGTGTTTCATTCTTTAGAACCTCTTTAGTTACTGGGTTAACTGTTGTGTTCTTAGTAGCATCAACCTTCTTAGATTTTAGGTTTGTCTTAGTTTTGAATTCTATTAATTCCCCACTATTACCAGCATAAGTAAATGTTGCAAAAGGTTCTTGTTCAAAGTCACGCTTTAATATATTAATTCTATTGTCTCTACCATCTATAAAGAATGGGCCATTCTTAGCTTCATTAAGCCTAGCTTCTAAAGCTGATCTTACTGCTAAGCTCCAACCTACCTTTACTGTTTTATCATGTTCAACACCTAAGATTGAAGTTCTTTCGCTTATTGGTTCTACAGTAGTAGTGCTCCTTCTTTCATCTATCCTCATCACCTCTTTAGTAGTTGAACTTATAACTGTAGTAATCCTATCAACTGTTGTTGAAGCTGTGAACCTACCATCTATTAATTCTCTTAAGTAATCTTCAAAATAATTGGCATCTGTTCTACGGTTAGTCCTTGTATTTCTTAAGTATGAAACCAAGTCAGTACAGTGCCATTCAATTGTTAATTTATTTTGGGTTTGATTTGTATTGATATTCCTAATAGCTATAGTCCTTTTAGGTGATTTAATTAATGATCCACCAGGTACTAAGTAACCCCATTGAGCAGTTAGTAATGTATCTTCTTCTTGTCGTGCAGCATTAGCTTGAGCCATGTTTTGAAACTGTAATGTTATAACACACTCATCATCATTTTCCTCATCATAGATATATCTAAGGTTTACGATAAATTCATTTATACTTCTAGCCTTATCTAAGTTATAACTTGGATCGATGAATTCCATTTTGTCACCATTGCTATATGTCACCCACACTAAAGGTGTACCATAAGCTTGAGGTAAGATTTGTAAATTATCAGACATTGTTTTTGGTAGGTATAATTAATTTATCCCCTGTTTGCAAAAAGAAAGGGTTATCTATATTATTGATATCTGCAATGATATACCATAGAGATGAATTGTTATAATATAAAAAGGCTATGCTTTGTAAAGTGTCACCATCAATAATTATATGAACAGTGTCATCTATGTCTGGCCTTAATAACTCTGGTAACCTTTCCAATGATATCTCATCTTCTTCATACTCTAATATAAAACCTTCTGTATATAAATTTTTCATAATTAGTATCCTTGTAAATTACCTTCAATATCCATAGTCATCCTATTTGAACTTGCTAACCTTACAAGTCTAACAGATTGTTTAGCTTGTTGTGGTAGCAGATGAGTAGATACTAAGTTGTTAGTATTCGGGTCTCTGTAACCCCTTGTAAAATTTGATAAGTTATAACTAGCACCGGTTACCAACCAAATTGAATCTTGCCATAATTTATTATTAGAGCCCCATGATAATATGACTCTGTGAGGTGGTGAATTATATCCATCACCTTTAGTTAATGATTCTAACCATCGGCAGTTATATATAACATCTTCCCTGCTTTCCTTTTCGGCAAACCAATCTATTTCAAATTCTAGTTTGTCCTCTGAACCCGTGAATTGATAAAAAGGGTTGTTCCTCCCCATAGTGGCAATACCTACAAATCTTGAAGCTATGGAGTAATTCAATTCACGAGGCACAAAGGGTAAAGTTAATGAGCTGTATTTTTTTCTAGTATATAAAGCACCGCCATTATAGTCAACATCTATAATACTTATTTTATCAAAGCCAGCATTAGGGTCTTCTTGAGATCGACGGTATCTAGCTTCTGAATCAAATGTAGTGTGTCTCTTTACTGGGTCATGTGTATAACCCTCGCTTGTTATATAAAGATTATTCTTACCGTTCTCAATCATCTGACTGATATGTGGTTTACTTTCCCAGATACCATTCTTATTAGTTGCCTCATGTTCATAAGCTCCACGAGGTCCATCCTTGTCTACGTTAGTAAATTGAGGCCTTCTTCTATCTGCTATGATTTTGAACCTCATAAACTTACCCGCTAACCAGACTGCTGAGTCTACCTGCGGTGTAGGTACATAAGAAGTTACCTTCTCAATTATTGGTGGGTATGGTACTAATACTGCCATTGCTTTTTAATTTAATTTAATCCTAAGCTAACATCAACATCTGCATTTGGTTCATCTATTTTTTCCTCATATACAGATTCACCATTTAAGTTAATTGTTATGTTACTACTAAATGTTTTATTCATATCGAAGAAAGGACCAAACCCTCCATCATCACCTTGGTATCTGAATTGTTGATGTGAACCCCTTTCTTCTAATCCTTTTGGTATTTCTTTACTAAGTAATTTTTTCCACTTACCAGCTTTAGTTATATCATCTGCCCCAGACATATCAACTGAATCTAATTCTTCTTTTACATTATATACCTTGTCATATAATCCCCAAAGTAATCCCCCAACTGTTCCGCCAATACCCCCAACCAATGTTCCCATCGGGCCAAAGAATGTACCTATACTTGCACCAGTTAAACCATAAGTAAGTGCATCAGAGGCTACTCCCAATCCTTTACCAAAATTTGATTCAGTACCTACTGCACCTGAAGCCATGCCTACTGCCATTGAACCAAGTAGTCCTATGCCTAATCCTTTACCAGCATGTTTACCCCAACTACTAAATCCTGTTTTACCATAACCTAAACCTGCAGAAGCTTGTTTTGCAGCTACTGCTTTATTACTTAAGAACCTACCAGTTGCTGGGTCATAAGCACGATTAGAGGCATTGTACATTACGCCAGCCTTACCTACATTCTTATTTTTACCTCCAGTAGCAAAATTCCATAAGTAACCCATACCGCCTCTAGTACTCATTGCATTGACATTACCCATTGCAGCTGCAGCCCTGTTAGCAGCATTGGTCATTGTATTTAATCCAGCAGTACCCCTTGCTGCTGAGTTAACTACTGTCATACCTACATCACCGGCTAATAATTTAACTGTATATAATACAGTCCTGAAAGCCATTCCTGCTGTCTTCATTATTAATAAGGCAGAACCAGCTATCATTAGTACTTTACCTATACCTGTTCTAGCGATTGCATTAATAACTTTTAATATACCAGTCATACCTTTTATGAAAGGTACTAGTACTGGTTCCAGTGATTCGAAGAAAGCAATTTTAAATGAAGTCCATGCAGATGTTAGTTGTAAGATAGAACCTTGTGCTGACCCCATCATATCATCCATCCATCCTTTAGCCTTACCTCCAGAATTATTAAGGTCATCTAAGAATTTATAGTAATCCATTAATTTCCTAGCAATAGTAGAAGCTCCCCTTTTACCCCTTACTCCGAATAAATCAATTAAAGCATTCTGAGCATCTACGTTACCCATTGTACCCGCTATCTTAGAAACCTTAGTTAAGATTGTACCATAAGATAGTAAGTCACCTTTAGCATCCTGTAAATCCTTTTGAGTCATTCCTAATATACCTAAAGCTCGAATCTGTCTTTTAGTTGCAGAAGTACCAGCGGCCTTGGTAACATACCTCATCATATTTTCTAAAGCAGTACCAGCCATCGTACCTTGAATACCAGCATTGGCTAATACCATTATACCAGCAGAGGTTTCTTCAAATGTCATACTTAAATCCTTCGCTGTTGATTGAGCATATTTCATTGCTTCACCAAACTCGTAAAGTTTTGTATTAGATTTGTTCACCGCTACTGCGATAACATCAGATATCTTTGTTACGTTCTTTTCATTTAAGGTAATATCAAATGCCTTAGCTACGTTAGTAACCCAGTCAGCTGCCCCACCCCTGCCTTCAATGTTGGACATTGTGGCACCGGCCAAGTTAGCTATTGCACCCATTGAGTTGTAGATACTGTTAGCATCCATACCTGCTTGAGCCATCCACCTCATACCATCTGATATTTGGTGAGCGGTAAACATTGTAGATTCCCCTAATGTTACAGCCTTATTATTTAACCTATCAAATTCTTTACCAACTCCACCAGATATAGCAGATACATATTTCATTGTGTAATTGAACTTAGCTCCTTCACTAACCCATTTACTCAAACCATATATTGCAGCTCCACCTATTGCAGCTCCCATAGCATTAGCATTCCTAGCCATAGTCATCTGTTGAGTTGCCAACCTATGGGCTTTCATTTGAAGCTTATCCATGTTGGCACCAGCAACCATTGCAGGACCGCTAAAGCCATCCCGCATTATGAGTGATATACCAATACCTAAATTAGAACCTGATACGTTTATCATTTACTTCTTTTTATTAATTTCTTCATTGTAATTGTTTGCTATCTTTTCAAGCTTATTTCTTCTCTGGATTGTAACTCCCATATACTCTCGCCAGGTGAAATTGAAACCTGACTTGGAAAGGTAGAAATATAAATCTTCTAAATTTCCTGTGGATAGAAAAAATCCGTTGACTGCATTATAGGGTAATCTATTGATTGACCGTTAACAGGGTTGTTGATTTCTGTTGTACCCATAAAAGTTTCATCCACTTCACTAACATAATTATGAATCTCCATCATATCCCTTTTAGTAAAGAACTTAAAGTTATGCACCTTTTCATAATCAACTTCACCTTTTATCTTAAGGTCTCTAGCTATTAGCTCTACGTTCTTAGTTAGTTCCCCAATTGGCTTAGCTAATAATTCTTTCTCGGCATGGCCGTCTAAACATTTAAATGTTAATTCTTTCCCAGAAGTCGTTGTGAATTTCTGAATATCATAAGCTCCTTGTGGATAAGGTGATATTCTTTGTTTGAAATAACCTTTGATTCCTTGAGTAGGAAATTCTTCTGTGTAGTCCCATAAGTAATTAGATAAATCTTCTTTGTATGGAAACTCACCACCGTTGTCTTCGCCCCAATCATATTTGAATTTTATTTCAGGACCTATTGAGTGAACCCTAGAAGCAAATAGAATAAAATATTTGTCCCGTAGTAGTAATCCTTTTACATCTTCTATAGTTAATGACTTGTTATCAGTGAAGTCCGCCTCTACGACTACCCCAGCTAAGAATAGGTCAATGTTTGTTAAGTCTTTACTAGTAGATACGTTAGATAAGATATCATCATCATTACCATTCTGTTCTCTAATTTTTACTTTTCTGCCTGAAGGTAATAACAATTCTTTTGTTTCTCCCCAGAGTAATTCTTTTGTTAATTCGTTTGACATTTTGTAGGTATTTAATTATTAATATAAACAATAATAGAGGACTTATAAAATCCTCTATTATCCTTGGGTAACATTTTGTATTAAGTTAATGTTATAATTTCTCTATCTTGTCTACGCAGATTGAAACAGATTCCATTGTGTTCTCTGTATCTTGTCTGCTTAGTTCTGTACCATTGATTTTATTAGGCCATGCCCCAGTTAAAACCCATGTGTTCAATATAGATGTACCGTCTTCAGCTAACTCTGTGATAGTTATTATCCTTTTATATTGGTTAGGTAAAAGCCCTCCGCCTATTACGGCATCCTGACATGATACTAACCAATCGAAGAAGTAATTATCTGCTCCAGAGGTTGTACTGATTTTTTCTATTTCTACATCACCATATTCTACTCTTCCAGCAGTTTTGATGTCATGGTTTGTATCACCATGCTTAACCATACCTAAGGCTACCTCTGGTATGACTACTTTCTGAGCGAGAAATGGATTGATAGGTTGTGGTACTATCTGGATGCTGAAATTAAATTTCTTTCTCGGATTTTGTATTTGTGCCATTTATTTTATTTTTAGATATTAATTAATTACCTCGAAACTAACTCCTGCTGTAGTCAAGTTAATTGCGATAGATATTTCTTGTATACTTGGTATAGCTTTAATACCTAATTGGATTTGGTATTTGCCTGCTGTAACATCAGCCCCGTTGTTGATCGTTAGGGTATCCATGTTTGGTGCATCTTGGTCACCTTGCCATGAGTACTCATATAAAGCTCTTTTGGTTACTAGATTGTCTAAGAATGGTTTCACTGTGTAATACATTCTCTTCCATGTTGGTATATCATTAGGTTCTTCTAGGTAATATTCCAATGCCGGTATCAGTGATTTTCTTAAGTATATAATTAACCTTACGATTGATACTTGGCTTTCTTGGTTGTTTGCTAGTTGGCCTGAGAAGTTACCCCATAACATTAACTTGCTACTTCTATTGATAGCCATGTTAGTTTGACGGTTAGCTAGATTATCTAAGTCTGCTGCCTTAGCTGGACTACCGAAGTTATTAACTACCCCTAGTGCATCTAAGAATTGTCCTCTGTTGTGTCCAGCAAAAGAATACCATGCCCCATAATCATTTTCAGAAGCAGATGCTAATGCCATGATATCCCCTAGAGCTTCTATATTTTTAGAAGTATTAGTTAATGGGTCATTAATTTTTAAACCTCCTGAATACATTGCTGTGTACTGAGAGTCAATGGTAGTTGCAGCCCTTAATACTATTATTGCTGCAGATGTTATTGCTGAATTAGCAAAATGCATAAAGAACATTAAATCTTTTCTTCCAGCGGCATAAGCAGAACCTGCTATGAAAGTAGAGTTAGCCATTGCTTGATCTAATATACCAATTTGCATTGAATCATCGTATGCATCAAAAGCAAAGAATCCATTGAGTGCAGCCGAGTCTCCAGCATAATCTGCTGCTACTGGGTCAGTACCATCTGAACCTCCTGTGAAGCTTATTGCTACTGGGTCTGCTGATAATGGTCCAGTGAATCCGGATAAGTCTTTGTATACTACATCAACATATTGACTTGACTCTGTAATTATTTTTAAGTAATCAGATTGTAATACTGTTGGTGTTCCAGGTATAATAAGATTAGTATAGGTTTCTAAGATACCATCTTCTGTATGACTGATCTCAATGTTGAAGTAATCAGCATCGGCATTGCTTGCTGCCTTAGCATCAACATTTAACTTGTTACCATCTGCCCCTTTATATTTAGGTAATAATTCGAATAATTCATTTACTCCATCTACGAAGTCATCATCCGGTAATGCTAGAGCTGCATCTAATGTTGCTGCAGAAGTTGGGTCAGTGTAATGACCTACCCTACAGAAACGGATTGAAGCTCCTTTCTCTAACATTCTTTTTACGTTATGGATTGCATCGGTGTAATCCAGTAATCCACCATATAGTTTTTGGAATTGAGCCCACGTATTTATAATTGTACTAGGGTCTGCAAATGGACCTCTCTCTGATCTACCCATTACGAATGAGATACCAGTAACGGGAGTGTTTACGACCGTAGTTAAATTATTTACACTGAACTTTACTTGTGCTGCATTAGTACTCATAATTTACATGTTTATTTTTTATATCTAGATTTTCTTTATTTTATACACAACCAGTAGTCTGGTGAACTAAGTTAATAGTGGTTCTGGATCAGTTAGTAATCCATGTTTCCATAGTTGATAGTGTATGTGGTTTAACATACCACCATCCCAGTAGCTAGCTACGTCCTGTGCATAGCCCATTAAATGTCCTTCGAATACTCGTTGGTTAATTTTTAATTTTTCAGGTAATACATACATAAGCCTTGCTCTATATACATCAGATGTTACTTCTACATACCTGAATAAGGTAGTAGCTTTGTAGACTTGACCCAATTTAGTTATTACACCACTGAAGGGTATAACTATTTTATCCCCCGGTGTTGCTAATATGTCTACACCGAAGTGTTTTCTATTACCACGTTTAGCTCCATAGTAACCATGACCTGTTGGGTCATCTCCTCTTAATATTATTTTTGCTATAGGATTAATCATAGAATCTATGTCTTCTAGCTGAGTATCTTATGTTCAACCATATTAATGTTAATGTTTGTTTGATACCTTCTTTGATGCAATTGTAGAATTTTTTCATATAGCCCAGAATGAAAGGTAGATACTTCCAGCTAACATTATGAAGGCTGTAGTGAAATATAATACCTTATGATTAATAAATATACCATCCCAACCTTTATCACCTAAGTGAAAGGTTGGTTTGTTTCTTCTTTTATTTAAACGTATGTTGAAATAAGTTATCCTTAAGGATACGATGTACGGTATGAGTATAGCAGATTCAATAGATATTTCGTTGTAACCATATACTACCATTGTAGATATTACCGCTAGGTACATCCAGTCGTCTATGTGCCAACTTCTATTTTGTTCTGTAGTTTGTTTTAAGCTAGATATTACTTTGTCATGCCTTGATTCAATTTCAAAGGCTATGATGTACCCAACTAGTATTAAGATTAAATGGTAAATCATTTCTTCTTATTAGATAGTAAAAATAACCATGCTAGCCACCCTAGTAATATTACACAGATAACTATTATAGCTATCATTACCATTTCACTAGTAGGTTCTTTTTTAGTTATTAAGAAGTAACCTATTATTGAGGCTACTATTACAAAAGTTATTGTCCATGACCAAGGCGGTCTTTTAAATGATATATTCATAAGGGGTTTAGTTTACATCTAATTTTTTCATTATCTTTTCTTGGTTCTTTATGAAGATATCAAACTTGTAATCAATCTCTGACCTAGGTACAAATATTTTTGATTGTTCTTCATAGGATTTAACGGTTGCTATAATCCTTAATACTTCTTC
>Ga0164313_10001597_pt1 | contig 20054 bp, 16 predicted proteins | sample GuaBasSedimGuay4_FD_113735 | JGI IMG/M metagenome (GOLD analysis project Ga0164313, IMG submission 113735) | Subseafloor sediment microbial communities from Guaymas Basin, Gulf of California, Mexico - Guay4, Core 4569-4, 0-3 cm | ecosystem: Environmental > Aquatic > Marine > Hydrothermal vents... | reverse complement strand
TCGATCGTGTACGTTGGGCCACTGCGCGTGACCTCTCGATCATCGGCCACGAAATACGGTGCCGCTGATGCAGCAAGCCGAGTCATCGCCAACCTGTGGATCGCGGGTGTGACCAGGTATCCCGACTTCTGCCACGGGTCTCCGGCTGGCATGAACACGATCTCATCCAGTCCGAGTTGGTCGTATGCCGCTTGAGCCATGGCGAGATGTGCGATGTGTGGTGGGTCGAACGTGCCCCCGAGAATTCCGATCACGAGCCACAGGATACCCATGACGCGCCATTCCAAGCCACAACGCCGACTCTGGTGCTTGTGAGCATCGACTGAACACGAACGGGTCGAGGTACACGGACCCCCTGCGAAGCGATAGGTGGAACGCACTCACGCCATCGTGGAGACCTGCAACACCCACGGCTGTTCCTTTGGCCACCGACTCCCCGACTGCGACAAGGATCCCGGAGAGATACGAATAGGAGGTACGGATACCACCGCCATGGTCGATCGTCACCGATCGGCGCCCCGCAACCGTGCCTGCAAACGAGACGGTGCCCGGGCCCACTGCAGCAACATCGGTACCCGCTGACGTCGCAATGTCAATACCCCAATGTCCCTCGTAGCGACCGATCGGGGCGAAAGCGGCGACGATAACCACATCGAGAGGGAGTGCCAATCCATGGCAGGCACCAGCGGACGGGATCATTGCCAGGATCAACGAAAGCGCGGCCAACGATTGCAACATGTGTCCACACCGCCGCCACGCTCCAATCATATCCGATCAGATCCAAGAGGGCTAGAACCGCGTATTCTGGCTGACGGCTGAGGGCTGACGGCTGACGGCTGTGCTCCGAATGACGGGCAGCGTTGCCTTCTCAACGAAACCTTCGAGTTGGCGCAACGTCCTGACCTGGTCCACGACATCGCACCGCCGCCCGTACTGGGACATAATCGAGTCACCGGTGTCCCAGTACCTCGAAGGTTCCGGGTTCAACCAGAACGTCGCACGTGACCGCTCAACGATGCGATCGAGATACTCAACACCGGCATTGCGGTAGTTGTTGCGGGCGTCACCTGTGATGATCACCGACGTACGCGGCGTGATGGCATCGGCATATCGCTCCCACATGTCGTGGAACGATCGCCCGTAATCGGAGTGGCCATCGGATCGCACAACATCGGCCTCGCTTCCCATGCGGATCAGACCGTCACTGAAATCGGTGCCCGTGCCGAAGTAGTCGGTGACCTCGTCGAGCGCATCCACGAAACCGAACACACGGACTCTGGACAGTTCCGATGCAATGGCGTACGTGAGTTGCATCGTGAACCTGGCGAATGTCGCCATGGACCCAGACAGGTCGCACAGCACAACGATCTCAGGTTTCGACACCCTGGGCTGTTTGAATTGTGGTTCGAGAAGCACTCCCCCATGACCGAGCGACCGGCGGATCGTCCTTCTGACATCGAGCCTTCCCGACCTCCCGTGTTTGCGCCTCTGGGACAGCCGTGTCGCGAGTTTCCTGGCAAGAGGTGCGATGGCCTTTTCGACCTCAGCGATCTCGGCCCTGGTCGCATGCATGAGGTCGATGTCCTCCACAAGAGGGAGCCTGCGCGATGCGGCCACCTGTTGGGCACCCCGATCCTCAACGAGACGTGCGGTCACCTCACGTTCGAGTTCGTCACGCACTTCCTGGAACAGCCGATCCGCCTCGTCCTGATGAAGCCTCTCGTCTACCCCGCTGCTCGGCTCTGACAGAACGATGGCTGCGAGCAGTCGAGCCATGAGAGCATCGGAATCGATCCGCTTGAGCACCCGGTACGTGTAGTACCTGCCCCCGACAGGCCTCCCCGGTTGCATTCCGGCATAACGGGTCACCGCTCTCGAGATGAGCATGCGGAGCCGGTCCCTGTCACCTCGTGTCAGCGCTTCCACCAGGCCGTCCAACAGATCGTTGTCTGGCCCGGACTCCCCACCCGATCCAGCGGCCCCCGCTCCGGCAGCGGCAGTGTCTGGGCCCTCTTCATCATCCTCAGCGTGCGTCCGGGACGAAAGCCCGAAGAACACGTCAAAGGCCGCAGCGAACGCCGGGTAATGTCTTGCGTTCTTGATCAGCGTCGCACCGAGCGTTGCCCGGAGGTTCGTAGGGTCGCTGAGATCGGTGTACTCGAGGGCCGAGGCGGCGTCGATGACCTCGACCATCGACACAGGGATCCCCATCGTTCGCAGTTCGTCTGCGAAATCTGTCAGTGACGCAAGCACGGTGCGCTACGCCGTGTCAGTGAGCTCCAGCGAGAGCTCCTTGGCGACCTTGTCTATGTCAGCCTGGTACTTGAGCAGGACGTTCAGTGTTGACGCAAGGGAGTCATCGTCGAGGTCCTCGATGCCCAGGGCGATCAACGTGCGCGCCCAGTCGATCGTCTCGGAGACAGACGGGGATTTCCGTGTAGGAACGTTCCTGATCGTCGCAACCGTGCGGGCGACCTTGTCAGCGAGTGCCTCCGGCAGCTCAGGAACCCTGGCGGCGAGGATGGCACGCTCTCGTTCGACGCTCGGATACGGCACATGGAGGAAGAGACACCGCCGCTTCAGAGCCTCGGACAGCTCGCGCGTGTTGTTCGACGTCAGCACCACGATCGGCTTCGATACCGCCGTGATCGTACCGAGCTCCGGGATCGTCACCTGGAACGCATCGAGGATCTCAAGCAGCAGCGCCTCGGTCTCAACCTCGACCCTGTCAACCTCATCGATGAGCAACACGACGGATTCCGGAGAGCGGATGGCAGCCAGCAGAGGCCGCTCGAGCAAGAAGGCCTCCGAGAAGATGTCTCCCTCGAGGTCATCCCACGACGCCCCCTCATCCGCCTGAAGCCGCAGCAACTGCTTGTGATAGTCCCACTCGTAGAGCGCCTTTGCCTCGTCAAGCCCCTCGTAGCATTGGAGCCTCACCAGGCGTCTCCCTGTTGCCTCTGCCAAAGCAAGGGCGAGTGCGGTCTTACCGACACCCGCGGGGCCCTCGGCAAGTATCGGCTTGTCAAGGCGATCGGCGAGGAAGACAACCTGAGCGATCCTGGCATCTGCGAGATACCCGACACGTTCAAGGTCGTCGGCAACGGATGATGGCTCGTCCCAGGATGTCGTCATGACACCAGCGTAGCCACGGACATCACCGAGGGTTCGCGCTGAATACAACAAGGTCGTCGCGATGGATGACCTCGCCACCGATAGCGGAACTGTGCGAACCGATCGCCTCGACGAGTTCTTTCGACGACAGCCGCACAAGACCCTTTCCCAGCGTGTTCCCGTCATGATCAGCAACCTCAACAGCACGCTCCCGATCGAAAGACCCAGACACCGATGTCACACCAACGGCAAGCAATGACCTGCCATCCTGGGAGAGAGCCCTCACAGCCCCCTCATCGATGGTCAGGACCCCGGCAGTCGCCACACCAAAGGCGATCCAGAGCTTCCTGGCAGACAACGCCCTCGTTCGAGGTGCGATCCACGTTCCAATGGCGTCTCCCCCGACTGCCCTGCGCACGCCATCGGGAGCGCTGCTCGCAGCGATCACCGTCGGGATTCCCGAGAACGCAGCCATCCGTGCAGCAACGATCTTCGTTCCGACTCCCCCACTCCCCACTGCACCCCTGGTTGTTGTCGCCTCGAGCCGATCCAGGATCGTATCAGAGTGCTCGACCGCGGCGAGGAGTTCCGCTGAGTCAGACACCCGGGGATCGTCCGAGTACAGTCCCTCGGTATCTGTCAGGATCACGAGCATCCCTGCAGAAACCAGGTGAGCGGTCATCGCGGCCAACTGGTCGTTGTCGCCAAGACGCACCTCGTCGACGGCAACAGTGTCGTTCTCGTTCACGATCGGGACAACACCGTGCGACAGCATCCCTGAGAGGGCCGATCGGGCATTGAGATACTGCGTACGCGAGCCGAGAACATCCTTGGTCAGCAGCACCTGGCCAACCTGGATGCCCCGACGTTGGAAAGCCTCGCCATAACTGGCCATGAGGCTCATCTGGCCGACGGCTGCACAGACCTGCAGATCCGAAATACCCGTCGGGCGGCCACTGAATCCGAGGCTGGCGAAGCCTGCCGCTATGGCACCCGAACTGACGAGGATGGGAGCATGGCCCTGGCCTGCGAGATCCACCATCTGACGCACGATTGCATCGACCTTATCCTCGTCGATACGCCCGGACGCACCGGTCAGGCTCGAAGACCCGACCTTGACGACAACGGGAGCGCCGGACTCGGCCGGGTGCCTCAAAGGTATTCCTCAGGATCCACCTTGAGGTCAGGGTCGAAGGTGAACACGATCGATCCGATGCGCACGTCGTCGCCAGACTCGGCACCCGCAGCTCTCAGACCGTCGACGATTCCCGATTCCACGAGGCGCTTCGCAACGAAATCCACAGCGTCCGGGTCCGTGAGATCCGAGAGATTGACTGCACGAATCGCTGCGGTCCCCTCCACAACCCATTCACCGCCGTCACGGCGAATCGTGAAGTCATCACGCAATGGCCTGTGGAGGACAAAACCCTCCATTGCAGGTGTTTCACGTTCGACCTCGTCAACCTCATCAGCGATCGCGTACATGAGGTCATCAACACCGTCGCCGGTCAACGCGGAGATCACGTACACATCGTCGTCAAGCCCAAGAGCAGCTATGGATTCCTCGTCGAGGAGTTCTGCCTTTGACACGGCAACAACGATACGCCTCGCCCGCAGCGCCGGATCGTGACGCTCGAGTTCGGCAAGGAGGACCTCCAACTGACGAGCAGGAGAATCCGTCTGGAGTGAGGAGGGATCAACAAGCACAACGAGAACCCTGGCCCGTTCAGTGTGGCGCAGGAAGTCGTGGCCAAGTCCTCTCCCCTCGGCAGCACCCTCGATGAGTCCTGGGATATCTGCAAGAACGATCTCGCGGTCGCCGATGGATACCACGCCGAGGTTCGGTGTGAGCGTCGTGAACGGGTAATCAGCGATCTTCGGCTTTGCGGCGGATACCGTTGCGATCAACGTTGACTTTCCGGCATTCGGATAGCCGATAAGGGCAGCGTCCGCGAGGAGTTTGAGTTCGAGTGTGACCTCGACGTCCTCGCCGTACTCCCCTTGCTCAGCGAATGTCGGTGCCCTGCGTTCGGGCGACACGAAGGCAGCGTTGCCCCTGCCACCCTTCCCCCCGCGTGCGACATAGAGTTCCTGGCCGACTTCGACCAGGTCAGCGAGAGTGATTCCCGACTTGTCCCTGACCACGGTCCCAACGGGAACGGGCAGAATGAGATCTTCGCCCCGTTTGCCGTGCTTGGAGTCACCCTCTCCGTGGGTTCCGGCTGGGGCTTTCCAGTCTGGGTGGTGGGCGTAGCGCAGCAGAGTCGGCACATTGGGATCTGCAACAAGGACGACGTTCCCCCCGGATCCGCCAGAGCCGCCATTTGGCTTGCCCTTCGGGAGACCTTTTCGACGCAGGAATGCAGAAACACCGGCACCACCACTGCCACCCCTGGCCCTGAGCGTCACACTGTCTACGAACATGGGGAGAGGGTACCTGGTACTTGGTACTTGGAACGTGGATGACGCACGAATTCGTGAAGCCGGGCAGACTGTTCACAGCTCACGGTTGACAGTTCAGTGTTCACAGCAGGAAAGCAGTGTGGGCAGTGCCGATCATCGGATCCCCCTGCATCGTCGCTAACGCTCCTCTGCTGTCCCTCACGGCAGGGGGGACGGGACCTAGTTGTCCAGAAGGACGGATACCTGGCGGCGGCCACGCTTGGAGCCGTACTTGACGGTTCCCTCTTTGAGTGCGTAGAGCGTGTCGTCACCACCACGGCCGACATTGTCACCCGGGTGGATGCGTGTACCACGTTGACGAACGATGATCGCTCCAGCGTTGATGATCTGGCCGTCGAAGACCTTGGGTCCCAGACGCTTTGCCTGTGAGTCGCGACCGTTTCGCGATGAACCGCTTGCTTTGGTTTTGGACATCGCTATGCCTCCTTGGTGGCTTTGGACGACTCGGCTTTCGCCTTCTTCTTCTTCTTCGTGGCACCAGCGCTGATAGCTGTGACCTTGATCCTCGAGTACTTCTGGCGATGGCCATGGCGTCTGCGATAGCCGGTCTTGTTCTTGTACTTGAAGATGTTGATCTTCGGGCCCTTGCTGTCACCGATGACCTCCACGGTCACGGATGCCTTGCCGAGGGTCTTCGTGTCTGCAATCACCGAGCCGTCATCATTGACGATGAGCAGCGGGGTGTATGACAATGTGTCGGTGTTCTTGATGAGTTCCACATCGAGCACATCGCCCTCGTGGACCTTTGCCTGCTTCCCGCCGGCACGGATGATCGCGTACATAATCCTCAGGTAATCTCTTGATGTGTCGGAAGTTGCTTCCCGACGCGTTGAATATGGCTCCCCGCAGGGTGCAGCGCGAGTCTACTACAGCCATCCGCCTTCCGCTCTCCGCCTTCCGCCAGAGGCGTCTGTCCCCCGGTACATGGACGGAAACACCTACCAAGTCACCCTCAAACAGAGTAGATGATATTGGGAAGGCCCCAGAACATCGTTCTGTTCTCTGGCAGATAGCGGACGGCGGAATGCGGATAGCTTCCTATTCCGATGCCTCTTTGGCTCCGGCATCGTGTGCCGGGATACCGGTTGCGGCAGCTTCCTCGTCGAGGATGACACCCCGGCCACCACAATGCTCACACGTGTTGGAGAACGATTCGAGCAGTCCAGCCGAGACGTTCTTACGGGTCATCTCGACAAGTCCAAGATGCGACACGTCGAAGACCTGGGTGCGAGTCTTGTCCTTGGCAAGATGCTCACGGAGCCTTCGGAGAACAGCGGCCTGGTTCTTCGTGTCCTCCATGTCGATGAAGTCGATCACGATGATCCCTCCGATGTCACGCAACCTGAGTTGGCGTGCGATCTCCTCAGCAGATTCGAGGTTGTTCTGCAACACGGTTTCTTCGAGATTTGTGCTCCCTACGAACTTCCCCGTGTTCACATCGATGACCGTGAGAGCTTCAGTTCGGTCGATGACGAGATGACCACCAGAAGGGAGCCAGACGCGGCGGTCAAGCGCCTTGCGGAGCTGATCCTCGACGTGATAGCGCTCAAATATGCCGAGTTCGTCCGTGTAAAGGTTGACCTTCTCAACAAGGTCGGCCTCGGTACCTGAGAGGTAGCCAAGGACCTTCTTGTGGGTCTTTGCGTCGTCGATAAGCAGTCTGCGGAAGTCCCTTGTGAAGTGCTCCCTGATCACACGAAGCACCAGAGGCGGCTCTTCGTAGACAACGGATGGAACCTGTGCCGTCTTCCGATTCTCGCAGATCTCTTCCCACATCTGCTTCAACCTGGTGATGTCACCTTCGATGTCTTCACGGGTTGCACCCTCAGCAGCAGTACGCACGATAATGCCAGTCCCCTTCGGCCTGAGTTCGCCTACGACCTCGCGCAACCTGCGACGCTCATCGTCAGGGAGCCTGCGCGAGATGCCACGGACGTCCTCGTCGGGAGCAAGCACGAGATACCGACCGGCAAGAGAGATCTTTCCGGTGAGGCGAGCGCCCTTGTGCCCCATGGCGTCCTTGACGACCTGCACGAGAACCGAGTCGCCCGTCTTGAGAGCGTTCTCGATCCGCCTTGCATTGCCGTTGATCTTGTACTCGGAGTAGTTGATATCACCCGCATAGAGGACACCGTTCTTCCCCTCTCCGAAGTCGATGAACGCAGCTTCCATACCGGGAAGGACATTGCGAACCTTTCCAACGTACACGTTGCCCACAAGGGACTTGCGATCCGAGTGAGCCACGTAGTGCTCCACCAGAACGGGCCCCTCAAGGACGACGATCTGGGTCTGGTTCGGACTCGTCCTCACAAGCATCTGCTTGCGCGCCGTCTCTGGCGGTTCGATGATCTCGACCGGTGGGCGTCTGCGCTGGGTTGACGAACCGTGCCGCTTCTGCGACGCACCCTGCTTGGGCTTACGGGTCCGTGGTGGCTTCTTCTTCGTGGCGGTTGCGGTACCGCCACGCTGTTCAGACTTCGGTTCGGACGCGGGGGTGGAGGGCTTGCGAATGGTCACCTGGTAACCGTCCACCGTGCGCACTTCCCGCTCTTCTCCTGCTTCGCTTGTACGAATGACTCGGGGTGTCTTCTTCTTGAAGAGGCCCATGGATTAACTCCTTCGAACAGCCGATGAGGCCGTTCATTGTTCCATCCGACCCGCGAAACCAGAGTGCGCGGTGGCACAGAGGCACATCCCATGTTGGGTGGTCTGCTAAGGCTTGGGGGGTGGCGTCGGCCCATCCATTGACATGTGATGCTTCATGGATGTGTCGCGAGGCAAAAAGGTGCGCGAGCACCAGTGCTTCGAGCGATCGAACGTAGGCCATACCCGTCCCGGGTCGGAAAACTGAATGCCGCGGTTGCGGCGTGATGAAAGCAGGGTAGCAACGGTGAGCGATTAGCTGATGCAATGTGGCAGAAACCAGAAACCAGAGACCAGAAGCCAGAAAGGAGACACCAGCATTGTCCTGGCTGGTATCTGGAAGCGAGGCGCCAGCCGAACGATCTGTTGTCTGAAAGCGAGCCCGCGAGCGATCTGGCGAGCTATTGGAACCCGAGAACGGCTTGCGATGCTTCGCCTGGGTTGTAGCAACGGCGGCAGCGGGCCTCGTACGCATCGGTCGCACCGAGTACAACGAGTTCGTCGGACTGCACCACCCGCTGAGTGAACAGGCCAGGGCCCCCACATCGATGGCACACAGCAAGGGACTTGGTGACGTACTCCGCTCTCAACATCAGAGACGGGATCGGTTCGAATGGCCGTCCGAGGTAGTCGAGGTCAAGTCCGGCGATGATCAGGTTCTTCCCAGCGCCCGCAAGTAGTTCAGCGACCGCCACAAGGCCATCATCGAAGAACTGCCCTTCATCGATGCCAACGACGACCGTCCGATCCTCGACCGCTCGCAACAATTCGTCGGAGTCCGCCACCGGAATGGCTTTCGTGGACATCTTCGAGTGTGACACGACCTCGGTCTCTGCATACCTCGTATCGAGTGATGGTTTGAACGTCTGGGTTGGCACACGAGCCAGGTGATACCTGGTTACGCGCCGAATGAGCTCTTCGCTCTTGCCTGAGAACATCGGGCCGGCGATGACCTCGATCCAACCTTGATCTGCGCGACGGTCCATGGTCGGTGACGATAGCAAGGGCCGGATCGCTGGACGCAATCGCCCTCGGTCTACTGATCCCCCACTGGCGATCGACGACGGATCCACACGGAGTGCGCAAGGCCCAGCGCCGCGCTCATCGCAACGAAGACTGTTCCACCAGCTGACATGAACGGCAGCGGAAGCCCCGTTACAGGCATGATCCGTATCGTCATCCCGATATTGATGAAGATGTGGAAGGCGAACATCGAAGCGACGCCGGCCACCACAAGGAACGAGAACCGATCCTTGGCTGCAACGGCTATCGAAAGCAACCGGAACAGGAGAATGGAGAACAACCCGATGACGATCGCGCTGCCGATAAAGCCGAACTGCTCTCCGACCGCGGTGAAGATGAAGTCGCTCGATTGTACAGGTACGAACTGGAGGTTCGTCTGGGATCCTTCGAAGAGACCCTTGCCGACGAGTCCTCCCGAGCCGATGGCGATCTCTGACTGCACCTGGTTGTAGGACAGTGTCAACTCGTGGCTCCCGGGATCGATGAACGCTGTCAAACGGTCGATCTGGTAGCTCTTGATCAGCTTCAGCTGGAATACGCCCACCGTACCGATGATCGTCGCGACGGTGAGGAAGCCGAGTTGGCGCATCGTCATCCCTGCCACGAAGAGCACGGCCAAAAGGACGAACGCGAATACGAGCATCGTCCCAAGGTCAGGCTGGAGGAAGATCAACGCCGAGGGAATCGCGACGACGAGAATCCCTCTGGCAACTGTCCTCCATGAGAGGGGAACGCCTGAGCGGGCAAGCAGCGACGCAAGCATGAGGATCACGGCGATCTTCGAGATCTCCGACGGTTGGAATTGTATCGGGCCAAGATCGATCCACCGTTGGGCGACCCCTTCGCTGTCGCCCAACGCGGTGAGGACAACAACGAGGAGCAGCGTCGAGGCGATGTAGATCGGACCCACGAAGCGTCGTACTTCCGTCAGGTCGACCGTCGAGACGATCCCGAACACGATGAAGCCAACGAGCACGAAGAAAGCCTGTGCCTTGAGTTCCCTGGTCGGGTCGAGGCCTCGCGCTTCGAGTCCCGGAGCCGTTGCGGAGTAGATCATGAGGAGTCCGAGGAGGGAGATCGCGACATACGTGATGATGAGGACAAGGTCTGGCCGCGCAAGCCCGTGCGGATCCATGAGGCCTTGCCTACCTCGTGTTCGCGTCGCGTACGACATCAGTCTGCGTCCAGCCCAGGGGCGATCGGTGTCACACCATCGGGACCGTTCATGAGGAACTGAAACACCTGTCGTGCCACGGGAGCGGCGATCCTGCCGCCGCTACCGCCCCGCTCGACGACCACGGAGATCACGTACTCGGGGTCGGTGACCGGTGCCACGCCGATGAAGAATGCACTGTCGACCTGTCGATAGCGTTCAGACCTCGGAGCCTTGATGATCTCGCCTGTACCTGTCTTGCCCCCGATGAGTTCCACACCTTCACCGAAATCCCGAAACGCGGACCGAGCTGTTCCCCTGTCCTGGTTGTTCACGACCTGTTGAAGATCTGAGAGAAGCATTGTGGTCGTTCTTGGGTCGAGATCCATCTGGTTCAGGATCGTTGGTTGGGCCTCGGTGATCACGTTCCCATCTTGATCCACAACTTCCTTCACAACGTAGGGTTGCCACACCGTCCCCCCGTTGACCATTGCAGCAAGGCCGTTCGCCATCTGAAGCGGAGTTGCCAGTACGGCACCCTGGCCAACAGCAACGTCCATGAGGTCACCACCGACCCAGGACCCGTCCTGACGAACGCGGGGAGAACCGTCACGCTGCTCGGAGATGAACCATGCCCTGTCAGGGATGAGGCCTTCACGCTCGAACGGAAGATCGATGCCAGTCGTTGTGCCGAAGCCAAAGCCGCGTGCATACTCCTGGAGCAGGTTCTCCTTGTCGATACCAGAGTCGTCTCCACGCTCGTTCCACAATCGAAGGGCAACATCCCAGAAATACAGGTCGCACGATGCCTGGAGCGCACCATGGAGATCCAGAGGACCGTGTCCTCCCGGCCAGATCCAGTCACGTTTCGTTTGGAAGGAACCATCATTCAGGCGGAACCTGAACTCGCCGGTACATGAGTACTCGTCCGTATCTGAGAGCAACGGCAGTAGAGCGTCATCGTCCTGGTCCTCAGGGTTGACAGGGGGCGGTGGACCGTCGACCAGCGTCGTTGTCGATGCCACGGACGCGTCATCCTGGGTCGACCCACCGGTCTGCTCTTCACCGATCTCCTTGTCCCCCACACCTCGATCGATCGGGTAGTAGCTCTCCTCGAGCGCAAGCACATAGGGAACCGTCTTGAACGTTGAGGCTGGTGCATATTGTCCCTGGACTGCGAAGTTCGTGAACGCAGATACGGTTCCGAGAGAGTTCCATTGCTCGACGCTCAACCCATCAACGAACGCTGTGGGGTCGAAAGTTGGATAGGAACTCATTGCGATGACCGATCCGTCGTTTGGATCAAGTACGACCCCGACTGCTCGGACCGGACACCAGGCGTCGCTGTGATTCAGGACCAATCGATCCTCTGAGATCTCGAGGACTCGAAGTGTTCCTGCGAACGGATCGTGGTCACCAACCTTGTACGACTTCCCCTCGACGATCACATGAGCAACGAGTTCACCATCGACGGTAGACACCGACTCGAACTTGGCCAGGCGTGGCTCGATCCCTGTGACCGTCGCCGAACCCCCGTGTGGAATCGTGACGCGCTGCACCGGGACACAGATCCCGTCTGCATCGATGGGAAGGCCCGAGTACAGGGAGGAGAGAACGTCCGCCTCGTCAACTTCGACGGGACCGATGCGCCTCTCTCCATCTTCAGGTGTTGTTGTCGTCGTCGGTTCACCTGCTTCGGCTGCAGCGTCGAGTGCCGCTTTCTCCTCAAGAGCCTGCTCGAGGGCTTCGGCACGGGCATCGCGAAGTGCCTGGGCAACGCGTTGGTCGCGCGATTGCTCCTCGATCGCCACACGACGCTCCTCCATCTCGAGCCTACGCGCCTGCATCAGGCCGTTCTGGAGCGAGATCTGGAGTTGGGCTTGAACCTCCGAATCGATCGTGAGGATCAGGCTTCCTCCCGCAGATGGACTCACTTCGTTCTCGAGTGAGAGAACCTTGCGCCTTGCATCGACCTTGTATTCCACAACTCCGGGGACACCTTGGAGCAGCTCGTCGTATGCCCTCTCGACGCCAGCCTTGCCGAGGAAATCCTCGCCGTTGATGTCATCTCGCTCTTCGAGGTCCTGTTCGTTCGGTTTCCCGATGTACCCGATCACATGGGCGCCGACCTCTCCAGCAGGGTACGTCCGGACAGGTTGAGGGATAACGTTGACACCGGGAAACATCTCACGGTGCTCAAGGAGGAACGTCGCCTGGGCGTCGGTGATATCCGTTGCAACGGTGATCTGACTGCCAAGGTTGGTCGCCGACAAGAGTTCCTCAATTTCGGAGGCCGGCTCATCGAGAAAAGCTGCGAGGTTCTGGGAGAGCGGCCCGCGCTCGTCTGCGTCGATGAGTGCCAGGTCGATGATGGCCGCCAGAGCAGATCGCGTCCCTGCGAGTTTGACCCCCTTCGAGTCCCAGATATCGCCTCGCGGCGCAGGTGTGAGGACAACCCTCACCTGGTTGTCCTCGGCGCGCGTCTCGTAGGCCTGTGCCTCGGTCACCTGCATGGTCCAGAGCCTGATACCCAGAATCGAGAAGAGCCCGATCATCACGAGGCCAAGGATTCCGATCCGCAGCGGACTCGTCATACTGCCCACCCTCGCTCTGTCGGCTTGAATACGCGCTTGAGCAGCCACATCAGGGGATAGGCGAGCGCCAGGTTCCACAGTGCAGGAAGGAAGATCTTCGGAAGTAACTGAGGTTCAGCGATCGTGTTCTGGCCGAAGATCGTGCTCATGAGCACGAAGATCATCTGTGCCGCAATGGTGAGACCGAAAACGATGGCACCCATTGCAATCGGGCTCTGGACCATCCGTGGTCGCAAACGCGACGAGACGTAAGCGATGATGGTGAGCGTCATCGCCCACAATCCGAGTGTTCCGCTACCGATCAGGTCGACCAGGAGCCCCGCGGTGAACCCGAGCAGGATGTGGTACTCCGTCTCGACGAACGGAGCCAGGAGGATCACGATCAGTGTCACCAGGGCAGGAGCGACCCCAAGCGGCTCGATATGACCAGCACCGAATACGGTCGTCTGGATCACGATCATGATCACCACAGCCAACAGTGATGTGACAACGCGTGAACGGCTCATCCCTCACCCTCCCCCGCAGTTGTCGTGGTCGAACCACCAGTTGTGGTTGTCGTTGAGCCGTCGGTGGTGGTTGTGGATGTTCCCTCTGAGGTAGTGGTCGAACCATCGGTCGTCGTCGTGGTCGTGGGTTCTTCGCCACTTTCGATGGCGTCGTCGATCGGTGACCATCCAACGACCACTTTCACGAAGTCGATCTGGGAGAGCCTGGCAGCAGGGCTGACATCTGCACGCAGTACGAACCCGACTTCTGCATCCGTCGTCGTGTCGATCAAGCCGACAACGATGCCCGGGGGAAACCGGCTGCCGTCGGTGACAACGAGGTCTCCCTCGTACACGGGACTCAGCGGTCTGAACATCTCAAGGCGCAGCGGCCCGTCTCCACGACCCGAGACGATTCCCGTTTCGTTGGTTGAGCGCACACGGACTCCGGCGGACACAAGAGGATCTGTGATCAACCGGATACGTGCATCATTGGCACTGACAAGGTCAACCCGGCCAACGAGACCGTCCTCATCGACGACGGCTTGGCCTGCGATGATCCCATCGCGGGCGCCCTTGTCGATGTATCGGACGTTATCGAACGCTGAGGTTCCCGACGCGTATATCCGAGCGGTCACCGTGATGAGGTTGTCCGCAACCTCCAACCCGTTGATCAACTCGAGTTGCAGAACCTTCTCCTCGAGCGCGGAGATCTCACGCAACTGGGCTTCGGCTTCATTGATCTGGGCGCGGAGACGTTCGTTCTCGTCACGCAGGCCAGCGATATTCGAAATGCCATCAATGAACCCGATCACAGGGGAAACCACCCAATCCACACCCTTTTGAAACGGTGTGAAGACGGATTGGGTTCCCTCACGCAGCACATTCGTGACACCTTCACTCTCAGATCGCACGTCGAAGGTCGCAACAATGAAACCGACGATGACGAGCGCGATGAACAGGATCATCGGTCGGTCGAAACGCCGTCCGGATGAGGGAATCATGGCCGGGGGTGGTGCGCCTGACTAGGCGCGGCCAGAGGACTGCAGCACAACATGGAGAATGTCGAATTCTTCGAGACATGCACCGGAGCCGAGGACGACGCTGTGGAGGGGTCGATCGGCCGTGACGATCGGCATACCGGTCTCATGTGCAAGCCGCACGTCGAGTCCCTTGAGGTATGCGCCGCCACCGGTGAGGATGATGCCACGTTCCATGATGTCAGCAGATAACTCAGGAGGTGTTTTGTCCAATGTGTATTTGACAGCATCGACGAACGCTTCGACCGGTTCCTCTATCGCTTCACGCACCTCAGCGCTTGAGAGCACGATCGTCTTGGGAAGGCCGGAGATCAGGTCTCGCCCCCGCACCTCAGCTGCGGGTTCGTCGGAATACGGCCAGGCTGAACCGATTGCCATCTTCACTTGCTCAGCCGTCCGCTCTCCGAGCATCAAGCTGTACTCCTTCTTGACCCACTGGATCACCGAGTCGTCAAGTTCATCTCCACCGATTCGGATGGACTTCGAGACCACGATTCCACCAAGTGATATCACAGCGACTTCGGTCGTTCCGCCGCCGATATCAACGACCATCGAACCGGTCGGTTCATGGACAGGGAGACCGACGCCGATAGCTGCGGCCATGGGTTCCTCGATCGTGTAAGCCCTGCGGGCTCCCGCGTGGTACGCGGCTTCCTCGACGGCTCGACGCTCGACAGCGGTTATGCCGGACGGCACACAGATCACCATACGAGGCCTGGCAGCGAAGCGGCCGGTGTGGACCTTGTCGATGAAATAGCGGAGCATCTTCTCTGTCACATCGAAGTCCGCGATGACACCGTCTCGAAGTGGGCGGATGGCTTGAATGTAGGAAGGTGTCCTTCCGATCATTCGCTTCGCAGCGGTCCCGACCTCAAGCGGAGTGTTGTCGCGCGTGTTGATCGCAACGACAGATGGTTCATTGAGCACGATGCCCTGACCGCGCACGAACACAAGCGTGTTGGCGGTGCCAAGGTCGATCGCCATGTCACGACCAGCAAATGAAAGGAAGTTCTTCATCGACGGGATCCCCGATTGGTTCGTCGCAAGTGTAACCGCTCGCACCGCAACCGGTCGAGTTGGTTAGCCAAAGAATATCGCAATTTCACGCTCTGCGCTCTCTGGCGAGTCCGAACCGTGCACGATGTTGTGTGTGATGACCGTGGCGAGATCACCGCGGATCGTTCCAGGTGCCGCCTCTGCAGGGTTCGTACCACCCATCAGTGTCCTTGCGACCGATATTGCTGACTCACCTGTCCACTCCATTGCAACGACCGGGCCCGAGGTGATGAAGTCAACAAGCTCACCGAAGAACGGCTTCTCGGTGTGCTCCGCATAGTGCCTGCCAGCGAGTTCGGCATCGATCGTCAACATGCGCATCTGGACGAGTGCAAGTCCCTTGCTCTCGAACCGTGAGATGACCTCACCAACGAGGCCTCTGGCTACGCCATCAGGCTTGACCATGACATATGTGTTCTCTACAGCCATTTCAAAGATCTCCTCAGGAAAAAGAAGGGCGATTCACCATCGCCGCGTTCGGGTGAGGGTACCGCGCTGCGGGTCATTCGTCCGGCAGATACACAGGTTCCTCCGCCCCATCCTCGTCATCTGATGCGACTTCGGCAGAGAATCGGAGGTGGGCCTCTCCCATGCGGTCCTCAGATGGTCGCGTCTCGAGGCGAACCTCACCCACCAGGTAGAGGGAACCGGCCACGACAACACCACCGTCGACGCCGGCTGATGCCTTCGCAGCCTCAACTGCCTCGCTCACCGACTCGTAGGCGTTCGCTGGCACATCCAGCACACGCGCCGCCTCCGCTGCAACCGCATCAGGTAGGTGCGATGTTGGATCGTCCACGGCAACGGCGAACACCTCGCCAACAAGACCGCTGAGCGGTTCAACCACCTCAGCGACTGACCGCTCCCCCTTGATGCCGAGAACTAGTTGCCACGGCATCGGGGGAAACTCATCGCGTAACGTGTCGGCGAGCCCGCGCACACTCTGGGCGTTGTGTGACCCGTCGAGGATCATGACGGGTCTGTGCCCAACAACCTCGAGTCTCCCTGGTGCCGATGTGGCCCCGACCGCAAGCTGAAGCAAGTCGCTGTCAAGTGCCCTGCCAATGAACATCTCACAAGATGCGATCGCCGTTGCGAGGTTGGAGACCTGATGTCTCCCATGGAGAGGGAGGAACAGCTCGTTGTACTCTCCGAACACACCCCGGATCGATGCTTGCCATCCACCAACGCCAACGTCAGCGGACAACACTTCGAAATCCTGCCCGTACCGGATCCAGTTCACGGATTTCTCCGCTACGACGTCCGCGATGACATCGACGGCCTCGTCTGGAAGGACACCGGAAACAAGGGTGCCCCCCTCAGGAACGATGGCCACCTTCTCTCTTGCGATCTCAGCGATCGTTGTTCCGAGGAATTCCGTGTGATCTATGTCGATGCCCGTGATCACAGTGACCGCACTGTCAAGCACATTCGTGGCGTCGAGCCTGCCGCCGAGGCCGACCTCGATGACGGCCACATCGACTGTTGCGGTCGCAAAGATCGAGAACGCAAGCGCAGCGGTCACCTCGAAGTACGTAACGAGGTGACCCGAGCTTTCCTCGTAGCCCGTAACGAACCACGAGATGTCCCGCACGGCATCAGTGAAGTCATACGGATCAAGCATGACACCGTGGATCGAGAACCGCTCCTCGATCCGCTCGAGGTGCGGGGACGTGAAGCCTCCCGTCGCGAGCCCGTGGGCGCCAAGGATCTGTTGGATCATTCTCGACACCGTCGTCTTGCCATTCGTGCCGGCAATATGGATGGTTGGATAAGTGGCCTGTGGGTCTCCCATGAACGCCAACAACCCGGTTATCCGCTCAAGACCAGGTTGCACTCCCCGGCCGATCCGCTCGTCAAGGAAGGCCTCGGCTTCGTCCCTGTTCCTGATGATGGGAGTTACGTGATCTGACACGATCAACCGAGCTCCGTGAGTTGGCTTCGCTGTTTGTCGAGTTCGTGCAATTGAACAGTCATCCTGTCCTCCTCCTGTGCCACGACCTCAGCTGGAGCTCGATCGCGGAAGTTCGGATTGTCCAGTTTGGATCGTGACCGGGCGATCGATGCCTCGAGTTCCGCAATGGCCTTCTCGATCCGGGGCCGCTCCGCATCGACGTCAACGAGACCAGCAAGTGCGATGTACGCCTCGACCCCGTCAGATGACAGCCGTGTGTACCCCGTCACAGGATCTGGCCGTTGGCCGCTGTGAGGCGTGGAGGACGTCAGCGATGCAACCTGGGTGAACCACCATGAGGGAAGTCCAGCTTCCGTTGGTGTCGCCACGATCACAGGCATCTCCTTCCTGCGCGGGATCTGATGCTGGGAGCGGAACTGTCTGATCCCTGCAACGATGCCGTGGAGCGACGCGATCTCTTCAGGTGCGTCGTACGCTGGCACATCTGGCCATGCTGCAGTGATGAGAAGCGTGGAATCGTCGCCAAGGTGTGACCACAGTTCTTCGGTGACGAAAGGCATGACCGGGTGGAAGAGCTTGAGGACATCGCGTGTCACTGCACCGAGCGTTGAGCGCATCGCCGCGTACCGTTCGCTGTCACTTTCGTCGATCGACTTCGCCATCTCCACGTACCAGTCGAACACCTCTGACCATGCGAAGTTGTAGAGAACCGCGAACGCATCTGACAGCCTGTACTCGTCGAGAAGGCGATCGACCTCATGTGAGGTTTCACCCAGGCGTGCCAGTATCCAGCCGTCTTCGGGACCCGGATTGGATGGATATCCGCCGTCGGGCGGAACATCGGACACGTCCATGAACTCGACCACGAATCGCACGGCGTTCCAGAGTTTGTTGCCGAAACGCTTTGCGGCGTCGATCGCATCCAGGCTCAAGGGGATGTCGTGGCCTGGTGCCGCTGCCTGAATGAGGGCGAGCCTGAGGGCATCTGCGCCGTATTCGTCTATCAGCTCGAGCGGGTCGAGCGCGTTGCCAGTGGACTTCGACATCTTCTTGCCCTCACCGTCACGGACCATGCCGTGGATCAAGATGTCGTCGAACGGGGGCGCTTCGGTGAAGTGGATCCCCATCATCATCATGCGAGCCACCCAGAAGAAGATGATGTCGAAGCCGGTCACGAGAACGCTCGTTGGATAGAACGCATCGAGGTCCGGCGTTTCTTGTGGCCAGCCCAAAGTTGAGAACGGCCATAGTGCCGAGGAGAACCAGGTATCGAGGACATCCTCGTCCTGGACGAGATCGGTCGAACCACACGCACACTGTGTCGGGTCGTCCATGGACACGATCGTTTCGTCACACTCTTTGCAGTACCAGGCAGGGATGCGATGACCCCACCACAACTGGCGGCTGACGGTCCAATCCCGCAGATTCTCCATCCAGTGGAAATAGCTGTTCTCCCAACGCTTGGGATGGAAGGTCACATCTCCGGATCGGATCGCATCGATTGCAGGTCCGACCAGTGGCTGGACCTTGACAAACCACTGCAACGACAACAACGGCTCGATCACCGTGTGGCACCGCGAGCAGTGCCCGACCGAGTGCGGGTGCTCCTCGACCTTTTCGATCAGCTTGAGTTCCCGAAGTTCGGAGCGCACGGCCTCGCGGGCCTCGAACCGGTCCATGCCGAAATAGGGCCCACCAGCCTGGGTGATGTTCGCCTCCGTGTCGATGACGATGATCTGCTCGAGGTCGTGTCTGAGACCGATCTCGAAGTCGAGGGGGTCATGGGCGGGAGTTACCTTGACGGCGCCCGTCCCGAACTCGTGCTCCACGCCCTCGTCCCCCACGACAGGGATCTCCCTGTTGAGGATCGGAAGCAGCAGGGTCTTGCCGATCGCGTCCTTGTACCTCTCGTCGTCAGGATGGACAGCCACTGCGGTATCGCCGAGCATCGTCTCAGGACGGGTCGTTGCGACCGTGATGTACCCAGAACCGTCCTTGAACGGATACTTGATGTAGGTCAACTCTCCAGGGTCGTCCTCGTGCTCGACCTCGATCTCGGACAGGGCAGTATGACATCGTGGGCACCAGTTGATGATCCTGTTGGCGCGGTACATGAGCCCCTGCTCGTACAGCGTCACGAAGACCTTCCGAACCGCTGCGCTCAAACCCTCATCGAAGGTGAAACGTTCCCTTGACCAATCCACAGAATCGCCGAGCTTGCGCATCTGCTTGGAGATCGTGTTCCCTGAGCTGTCCTTCCACGCCCATACCTGCTCGATGAAGGCTTCCCTGCCGATGTCGTGGCGGGTCATGCCCTCAAGTCGTAGCTCTCTTTCCACCACGTTCTGGGTTGCGATGCCTGCGTGGTCCATGCCAGGGAGCCACAAGGCCGCGTACCCTTGCATCCGTTTGCGTCTGATCAGGATGTCCTGCATGGCGTGATCGAGAGCATGACCCGTGTGCAGCACACCTGTGACGTTCGGAGGTGGGATGACGATGCAATACGGCTCACCATCAGGGTTGACCTCAGGCCGGAATGCCCCGCTCTCCTCCCACACGCTGTACCAG
>Ga0164313_10001596_pt1 | contig 20054 bp, 18 predicted proteins | sample GuaBasSedimGuay4_FD_113735 | JGI IMG/M metagenome (GOLD analysis project Ga0164313, IMG submission 113735) | Subseafloor sediment microbial communities from Guaymas Basin, Gulf of California, Mexico - Guay4, Core 4569-4, 0-3 cm | ecosystem: Environmental > Aquatic > Marine > Hydrothermal vents... | reverse complement strand
CTATGATCTCTCTGGCCTTCAGCCAGACAAGATAAGCTGAAAAAATTAAACTCCCCTCTTAAAACCACTCACTAGTAAAAAATACAATTTAAAATATTCAGAAAACAGAAAAGGCCATCCAACAAGGACAGCCTGTACATTTCTTAAATGTAAAATAATACTTACTCAGCGACTTCAATCATCTTAAAAGGGACCCTGATAATTGATTCATAATCCTCACCTGCTTCCAGCATATCTTCATCATCCTCTTCATAATGCCAATTAATAACTACCTCAGCATCACCCTTATTAATATCCTCAAGTTTTTTAAACACATCAAGAATACATTTTGACGAACTGGTATTAAAATACTCCAGCTGAATATTAACAGTCGTTTTTCCTACTGGAGCCTTCTTATATTCTTCCAGCCAATCAACCAAAGGCTTATAAAACTCAACTGAATTCTCAGGAATAGATCTTCCTTTAATTTCTACCACACCATTTTCTGCATTAAGATTAACCGTTGGTGTTTTCGATGTTCCTTCTATATCAATAGATTTCATAGAAAAATAATATTTAAGTATTTATATTAGGATCAGAAACTAGCACATTCAAAATGAAAAAGTAACTATCGTTATCAAATTTTTTAAATTCATATTCAAGAATATTACCAGTTTTTCTTGCAATATCCACTAATCCAAGTCCGCCTCCTCCCTTTTCAGATATCTTATCATTTACAAGAATATCCTTATACAAACCCTTTAGTTCTTCTTTTGAAAGGGAGTTGATTTTTTCAATTTTTGATCTAAGAGGTTTGATCTTATCCACTGTAATAAAATTTCCTGTAGAAATCTTATAATGACTTTCATCCTTCGTTACCAGTAAAATTCCAAACCGGGGATCCAATTGATCAACATAGTCTGATGGAATATCATCAATATGATGATAAAGGTTTTGCAAACTTTCAACCAGTACATTATAAACCTTTTTCCGAATTTTTGAATGCTCATTAAAATCCAGAAGCTTTGATTCAAGGGCATCAAGCACATCATTGATAAGATCAGAGGTAATACTGCCCTTATAGGCAAGTAATACATCACCTTCATTTAATTCAGTATATAAATCTTGTACTTTAAAGCTCATTCCTGGCTTTATTATTTAAAATATTTATTCAACAAATATAAAAATAAAATCAAACTTTTCAACTGGAGAACACTGTATTTTCACAGAAAGAAATAGTTATTATCTGACCCGGGTATTATCCCCAACTCCATGCTTCCGTTTATATACGTTAAATTCATAGTTTTGTTCTATTCTTTGAGGCTTTTTTTGAGCCCTGATATAGTTCAAATTTTCTGAATTGGCATTTAATATCGGCATTGTATAAAATATGATTTTCAGATGGGTGTAAGCCAACCCTTTTCATGGAACCCGGGTTCCCACTCAGTATCCATGCTGTATAACCAGAAAAATTTCTTTTTAATATATTTCCAGTCATTGTATAAAGTTCATTTATATCTTCAGGCTTTATACGCTCGCCGTATGGAGGGTTCATTACCATAAGACCCTCTGAAAAAGGCATATGCAAATCCTCCATGCTTTTTACTTTTAACTTAATTTTGTCCATAAGCCGTGCATTAAATACATTCATACGGGCAACGCGAACCTGTTTTCCCGAGTTATCAGACCCAACTATTTCCCTAACTTCAAATGGACCCTGTCTTCTTTCATTTGAAACCTTTGCAAACAGTTCCGCATCATAATCAGCCCAATTCTGAAAAGAGTATTTACGACCAAAGGACCCGGGAGGAATACCATAAGCCAACATTGCAGCTTCAATAAGCAAGGTACCTGATCCACACATTGGATCAATAAAAGGAACGCTCCCATTCCATCCGGTTAAGCTTATCATGCCAGCGGCCAGTACTTCATTTAGTGAAGCATCGCCATGTCCAATCCGGTATCCCCTTTTATGCAATGACTCTCCTGAACTATCAAGGGAAACATTACAACTCTTATTCGAAATGTGGATATTTATTACAACATCAGGATCTTTTGTATTCACTGATGGCCTGATACCATGATCTTTCCTAAACCTGTCAACAATTGCATCTTTTGCTTTCAATGCAATATAATGTGAATGTTTATAATAATCAGAATGAACAACTGAATTTACAGAGAAGGTTTGATTTACCTGAAATACCTCATCCCAACGAAAATTCAATATCTGTTTATATAACTCATCCTCATTATCTGCTTTAAAATCGAATAAAGGCTTAAGCACCCTCACTGCAGTACGTGCATGGTAATTCACCCTGTACAACACATCTTTCCCACCCGTAAAACGCACCATCCTGTTTTCCTTTGCCAACACTTTTCCTCCAAAACTTTCAATTTCACGACTTAATATATCTTCAAGTCCAAATAAAGTTTTTGCCAGCATTTCAAACGATCCGTTTGTTATATTTTCATCCTTCTCTGTCATTATTTTTTCACTTTGCCTGTAAATCTAAATTTTCCCTGATTCCATTCAATGCACTACGAAACCTTTCTTCACCTGAACCTCTTACAATATAGTAAGAAAAATCATTCTTTTCCAATTCCTCCTTGTATTTCTCAAAAAGAAAGAATCTTCGCTCTCCCCCATTCTCCCTAACAGTATCTTCTATCCAGGGCAAATCAGGATAACATAGTAAATACAGGTCCATGAATGGTTTCTCAATTTCATCTTCCAGCCATTCAGGACAGTTATTATACACCAAATCAAACCAAAGTTTTGTTACAATCAGATCTGTGTCAAAAAAAATCCAATTATCTGTTTTCAGTTTCATATCTGCCCGTTTGAATAACTGTTCCATGGCAATGGCCTCCACATCATCAAAATCATAAGGCCTATCGAGGTTTTCTACGTATTTGCGTGCAAACTCTTCCACATACAATCCATTAAAATAATCAGATAGTCGCCTGACTAAAACTGTCTTTCCTGTAGATTCCGGGCCTGTAATTACCACCCTTGGTTTCCTGCTGATTGCAGCTATCTCATTTCTTTTTTCCATTCGTAATATCCATAAATGGCAAGTAAAGCATAAACTAAAAATAATCCGGATGTGAGGTAAAGCCCCTTATATATGTACAATCCCATTGAAACCAGATCAACAACAATCCAGATAAGCCACTGTTCAATGATCTTCCTTGTTAACATCCAGGTTGCTACAATACTGGCAGCCGTAGTAAATGCATCCCAATATAATAAATCAGAAGGGAGTATCTCCAGCAAGGTTGGTAAAACATTCAAGACCCATACCAAAAGCCAATATATAATAAATGTGATTAATAAAAGGGTCAACCCTAATTTACGACTTAAAAATGAAACTTTTAAGCGTTTAGCATTTTGTTTTTTACCTCCTGTAAGCCAAAAATACCAGCCATAAAAACTTATTAGCAGGTAATATGCCTGAAGGCCCATGTCGGCATAAAGCCTGCTATTAAAAAAGACAAAGATATAAAATGCAGAAGTCAGGATACCGAATGGCCACAGCCATATCTTCTGACGAATACTAAAATACAGGTAGATTAAAGCGGTAATAACCCCCAGTCCCTCTATAATCAAATTGGGGTTTTTCTGGAGCCAATGAAACAGGTCACTGATCAAAACCAGCATAATTTTTAGAAACTATTATTTCAATTTACTCTCATAAAGGCCCTTTGTCTGCAAAACATGCACCGCTTTTTCAAAGCCATCATCCTTTTCATTGATAATCTCATAATACTCACTTATACTCCAGCTATCCCTTGCAACTAAAGCCTTTACAATCATTCGCAAATGGCCTGAGGAATCCTTAACATCTTCAGGTTTGGATTTTACCCCCTCATTTGAAGCCATGGAGTTTAAAGCATTCAGCATTTCATCATTAACATAAAAATCTTTTCTAAATTTCTCAAAAGTATCGTATTCATTTTTAAGTTGATCCCGGTGTTTATCAAGATAGTCAAGGACATAACTCGTAAGCACACCTGAGCGAACAAGTCTGTTTGAATAAATGAAATTAGCCGTTGTATCTATGGGTACAAAGATATCAGGCATGATACCACCTCCACCATATACCGGCCTGTGTTTTACACGTGTAAAAAATTTTAATGAATCGGGGAAATGAATACTATCAGCAGATACGAACTCGCCATGTTTATATCGTTCAATCATATCACTCATGTAATTATCCACACCATTATTATAAGATTTCTGGATTAAACGTCCACTTGGGGTATAGTACCGGGCAATAGTAAGCCTGATCATTGAACCATCAGGAAGGTAAAATGGTTTTTGAACCAGTCCTTTACCAAAGGACCTTCGTCCAATAACCAGGCCCCTGTCCCAATCCTGAATTGCCCCGGTCACAATTTCACTGGCTGATGCAGAACCTTCGTCAATCAAAATAACTACACGTTCCTTTTTCAAACTCCCCTTCGATGAAGAAGAATAGTCCTGCCTCGGCAAATGAGTCCCCTGAATATATACAACAAGTTTTTCCTTATTAAGAAATTCATCAGCCATATGAATGGCAGCATCCAACATTCCACCTCCGTTTCCCCTAAGGTCTAGAATAAGATCTTTCATCCCCTCATTATCCAACTCACTTAGGGCCTTATGAAATTCATCCATAGTTGTTGCTGAAAACCTGTTAAAACGTACATATCCGATTCTTTCATCAACCATATAGTTGGCATCCAGACTGAAAATGGGTATTTTATCGCGTGTAATGGTAAAATCCAATAAATCTCCATTTCCCTTCCTTAAGACAGACACCTTCACCCTGGTACCCTTTTTTCCCAGCAACCTGTCCCTTACACCAGTCGTACCAATTTTTATACCTGCTACATTTTCATCATCAATTCGTACAATTCTGTCGCCTGGACGAAGGCCCACCCTTTCCGAAGGGCCTCCTGAAATAGGAGTAATAACAACAATGGTATCGTATAGCATGTTGAACTGAATCCCAATCCCCTCAAAATTTCCAACAAGGGGTTCATTCATTTCCTTTACCTCATCCTCGGTAATATAAACCGAATGAGGGTCAAGATCTTTCAAAATCCCGATAATTGCATCTTCCACAAGTTTGTCCTGCTTTACTGAATCAACGTAATAGGCATCAACAAGTTTAAGTACCCTGTCCAGCTTAAGTGTCCCTTCAGATACATACTGTGCTTTGACAAGGGGCATAAGCATTGTAAAAGCAAGAATGAATACACGTAATTTAATCATAAATTTCATCTAAATTATTTTCTAAAATTTGCCAAAGATAAGAAATATCGTATCCAAATATTTTTTGATACAATAATTAATTTACTCCCTATACTTAGTTTTTGCAAGAAAATAGCGGTTTCTTGCTGACAATATATCATAGGGGCAGCTATTCCCATTCGATGGTAGCCGGTGGTTTGGAACTAATATCATATACAACCCGGTTAATTCCCTTTACTTTGTTTATAATGTTATTTGAAACACGGGCAAGAAATTCATGAGGAAGGTGAGACCAGTCAGCGGTCATACCATCTGTTGAAGAAACAGCCCTGAGTACAACTACATTCTCATAAGTCCTTTCATCCCCCATTACACCAACAGATTGTATAGGTAACAGAATTACAGCGGCTTGCCATACCTTATCATAAAGGCTTTCATCTTTCAATGATTGTATAAAAATTTTATCAGCATCCTGTAAGATAGCAACTTTCTCATGAGTAATATCCCCTAAAATCCTGATTGCCAGACCAGGACCTGGAAAAGGATGCCGACCAATAAGGTCATAACTCATATTCATGGCTTTACCAACCCTTCTGACCTCATCCTTAAAAAGCAGGTTTAGCGGCTCTACTACCTTAAGTTTCATAAAGTCGGGGAGACCTCCAACATTATGGTGCGATTTGATAGTTGCTGAAGGCCCGTTTACAGAAATTGACTCAATCACATCAGGGTAAATCGTTCCCTGCGCAAGCCATTTAACCCCCTCAATTTTATGCGATTCTTCATCAAAAACCTCTATAAACACCCTTCCGATTATCTTTCTCTTTGTCTCCGGATCAGACTCACCAACCAAAGCATCCAGAAAACGATCCTTTGCATCTACACCTATCACATTTATCCCAAGGCTTCTATAAGTTTCAAGCACCTGCTCAAACTCACCTTTTCTTAAAAGACCATTATCTACAAAGATAGAGGTAAGATTATCACCTACAGCCTTGGTTAATAACATTGCTGCAACCGATGAATCCACTCCACCTGATAAGCCAAGAATTACTTTATCATTTCCTATTTTTTCCTTTAACTCATCAACCTTACTTTCCACAAAAGAATCAGGGGTCCAATCCTGGCTACAAGAACAAATATCCTTAACAAAATTCTTTAAAATTTCCTTCCCTTGTTCAGTATGATACACCTCAGGATGAAACTGAATTCCAAAAGTAGTTTCATTCTCTATTTTAAAGGCCCCCACTTCAACATCAGCTGTACTCCCTATAATCTGAAAATTTTTAGGTAAACGGGCAATGGTATCTCCGTGGGACATCCAAACCTGTGAATCGATATTAATTCCTTTAAACAAGGGGCTTTGTTCATCAACAAATTTCAGCCTTGCCCTTCCATATTCCCTAGTTTTTGATGGTAATACTTCTCCCCCATAATACTGAGCCAGATGCTGGGCACCATAACAAACCCCCAACAAAGGCTTAATTCCTTTTATTTCTTTCAGGTCAGGAATTGGAGCCCCTTTATCCCTGACAGAGAACGGGCTACCAGACAGGATTACTCCTTTTACACTCTCGTCAAGTTTTGGAATATGATTAAAAGGATGGATTTCACAATACACATTCAACTCCCTTACGCGTCTGGCAATTAACTGGGTATATTGAGAACCAAAATCGATTATTAGAATTTTTTCTTTCACAAAGTTATTTATTAAGTTCGGCAAAAGTAAGGAATTTAATGCTGTGTAGCAAAGAGATTAAAAGCCTCGCCTCAAAGTAAATTAAACCTGTAGGTTTTTTAAGTAGTCTTTGCAAGAAAACGTCAAATACTGCGTTACTCTCGTTTTGAAAACAGTCATTTACGAAAGTAAACTCCTTGGTTTTCAAGACTTCAAAAGCCTTGTCTTTGACGCCTTCTTATCAAAGACTTAAAAAAGAGGTGTTTTCTTGCAGGCACTAAGTAGGAAGAAAAAAAGCCCCGGATTAGCATGACACTACTATTATTTTTTAAATAAGTCTTTTACAGCATCTTTTCGAACCGTAATTCCCATCATCTTAAGCTTGACATAATCTTCTGAAAAGAAATAATAACCGAATTTCTTGTTGTTTTCATCCATATTTCTGGAACCGGAACTTGAATCCTTTATCAGATACCATATTTCACCATCCTTTTCATAATAACCTACAAGGTGCATACCATGATCATCAGTTGTGCTATGGTTAGAAAACCGGAACTGACGGGCATCCTCGTCAATAAACTCTGAAGGAACATCAAAGCTGGGCACAAGTGCAACATTTGTCTCCCGGCTAAACCCGGCCTCAGATACATCTCCGCCTATACTAACTGTGTAGCCATTTTTAACAGCAGCTTTTAATGCGTCCATAAAATCATCCAGAGGAACATTATAATAGCCTTTACTATGCCACCAGTTATCAGGAACTTTATATTCCACATTCTCCCAATAAGGTTCCTGTTTATAAGATAAAATCTCCACATAATCATCCGGATTAATTTTCAAAATATTCTTTTGAAAATCGGTGGGGGTGACCTCCTTACCCTCCCAATCAAACTTTTCAGGAGGTGTACCCATGTAATAATTCATAATGGATTTTATGGTTTCCAGGCTTTCCTTCTCATTCCATGCATTTGTTTTCTTCAGGGAATGAAGAAATGCATTCATCTCTTTAAACATATCATTATGGTCATGATATTTTCGGCCACCAACCAAACCATTATAAACATTCCAGGGGACAAGACCATGAGTGTTCATAATTCGGGCAACTGCATTTCCTTCAGAACCTTCAGCAAAGTTAGAATTACCTCTTTTCTGAATAAATCCTCTGGCTTTTTCAACATATTCCCAATACACAATATAAATTTCAGAAAGCTTTATTTCCTGCCCGGTAAGTCGCTTAACTTCTGACTCATACATCGATATGGTAGAAAAGCACCAACAAGTACCAGTGTTTCCCTGAGAAATGGGAGGTGTATGCCAATAAGATTTATACAGGGATGGATCATTAGGTAGTTCCAGGCCCGAATGATCCATAAAAAACCGCCTTTCCATGTCCTTTTTGTTCATCTCTGCCTTCACATGACGAATATCCTTCATAATAAAATTCTGATAAAAGCCAGGTTCATACTCTTTGAAAACAGATTTATCCTTTTTTTGTGAATAGGCTGATACAGAAAAAAGAGCCAAAATCAATAACCAGTATTTTTTCATTTTGTATAAATTTAAGTTAGAAAAGAAAGTCAAAATTACAATTTAATTTCAAATTAGTGATTGACCATAAGGTTAGCTTTTTTAACTTCACAAGATTTGTATTAGAATTTTTGATTTCATACACAAGACCTTATAAACAGGCTAAATAATAAATACCTTCCCCTCTTCTGCCAGTTCTGTTGATGGAAATATTTCCCTGGCCTCTTCAAGTAAGGGAGATAGATTTTTGTAACGCGCTGAAAAATGCCCTAAAACCAGTTTTTTCACATTCGCCTCTTTAGCGATGTTTGCAGCTTGCCGGGAAGTTGAATGAAATGTATCTTTAGCCCTGTCAGCTTCGGATTCCATAAAAGTAGCTTCATGGAATAATAGATCAACATTATTAATCTTGTTAACCATACCTCGATGATACAGGGTATCAGTGCAATATGCAAATGATTTTGGCTTTGGAGGATCTTTGGTTAGTTTGGAATTCGGGATAACTTTATCTGTGGGCAAAATAAAATCAGCACCCTTTTTTATAGCTATCCGGTTTTCAATAGGAATTTGATATAATTCCAGCAATTCTTTTTTCAGCTTCCTAAGCTGAAGTTTTTCCCTGAACAGGAAACCACATGTAGGAATCCTGTGTTTTAACGGGAAACTTTCAACAATAATGTTCTTATCCTCATAAACAACATCGGATTTCTTACAATTGACCGAATGGAATACCAAAAGGTATGCAAGCTCAATTCCAAAAAGTTGTAAATGAACAGAAATTATATTTTCCAATTCAGGGGAACCATATATGTGTAAATCATGATCCCTTCCTATTAAACTTAAAGACGAAAGCAATCCAAACAAACCAAAAGTATGATCGCCATGGGTATGACTAATAAAAATATGATTTAGCCTGGCCATTTTAAAGTGGTATTTTCTCAAAAGAAGCTGGGTACCTTCACCACAATCCAATAAAAAAATCCGCTCATGCACATTAAGCACATAAGCGGACGGATATCGTTTTGAAGTCGGCAAAGCCGAGCTCGTACCCAGTACTGTAAAAGAGAAAGGCACTTTATTCTTTATCTTCCTCAACCGACTGAATTAGTTCTTCAGCCTCATCAACTGCTTCGGTAATATTCAATACAGTATCTAACTGAGAGATTGTTATTAAGCGCTCAACTGCTTCACTTAAACCAGACAATACAAATGTTCCGTTAGCATTCTTACATAACCTGTTGGCCACAAGAATTGCACTCAGTCCACTTGAGTCACAATATTTACATTTATCCAAATCAAGGACAATGTTTTTTTCACCGTTTCCGGAAATAAGTACCAGTTCTGATTTTAGGTTCGGAGCAATATGCGTATCCAGTTTTTCTTCAAGTACCTGAATTAGCGTGTAACCTTCTTGTTTTAAAATATTAAATTCCATAGTAATAAAATTGACATCTAAAGATAACTATTTTTTCTTTTTATTTTCTGTTTTCCTTTGGTTTTCTTCCATCTCAGTTTTTAAAGCTGCTAAATTACTAATATCACCCAAGGTTGTTTTCTCAAGATTAGCTTTTAATTTACGTGTTTCTTTTTTGGTATGGTCCCTTTCTGTTTTCTTACCTTTTCTTTCCTCAGACCTCTTTTCATCCTGGAAAACACGAGTATGGGACAGCACTATTCTTTTCGCGCCCTTATTGAATTCCAACACTTTAAATGGAAGTTTTTCATCTACTTTTATTTTTGACCCATCTTCCTTCAACAAATGTTTTGGACTTACAAAGCCTTCAACACCATAAGGCATATTCACAATAGCCCCTTTATCAAAAACATCAGTTACAGTCCCTTCATGTATGGAATCAATAGCAAAAACCGTTTCGAATACATCCCAGGGATTCTCTTCTATTTGCTTATGACCAAGACTTAATCTTCTGTTATCCTTATCAATTTCCAGAACTACGACCTCAATTTCAGCACCAATAGAAGTAAATTCAGCAGGGTGCTTCACCTTTTTAGTCCAGGAAAGATCCGATATATGGATTAATCCATCAACTCCTTCTTCAATCTCTACAAAAATTCCAAAATTAGTAAAGTTCCTGACCAATGCAGTATGTTTTGTTCCAAGAGGATAACGATCATCTATTTTATCCCATGGGTCTGGCTTCAATTGCTTAATGCCAAGTGACATTTTACGCTCATCGCGATCCAGGGTAAGAATAACAGCATCAACCTCGTCACCTACCTTTAAAAACTCCTGAGCACTTCTCAGATGCTGTGACCAGGACATCTCAGAAACATGGATTAAACCTTCAACACCCGGGGCAATTTCTATAAATGCTCCATAATCAGCGATAACAACCACTTTACCTTTTGTTTTATCACCCACTTTCAATTCTTTATCAAGAGAATCCCATGGATGTGGGGTAAGCTGTTTCAAACCAAGGGCAATCCGTTTCTTATCATCATCAAAATCAAGAATAACCACATTTAGTTTCTGATCAAGTTCCACAATCTCTTCCGGGTGGTTAACACGCCCCCAGGAGAGATCAGTTATATGGATAAGACCATCAACACCACCCAGGTCAATAAATACACCATAAGATGTAATATTCTTAACTGTTCCTTCAAGAACCTGGCCTTTTTCAAGCTTAGCAATTATTTCCTTTCTCTGCTGTTCAAGTTCTGCCTCAATAAGGGCTTTATGTGAAACAACCACATTTTTATATTCATTATTGATCTTAACCACTTTAAACTCCATGGTTTTACCAACAAAAATATCATAATCACGAATAGGTTTAACATCAATTTGCGATCCTGGGAGGAAAGCTTCTATACCGAATACATCGACAATCATACCACCTTTTGTGCGGCATTTAATGTAACCATTTATAACTTCATTTGTTTCAAGCGCTTCATTTACACGATCCCATGATCTTAATGAGCGTGCTTTTTTATGAGAAAGAATAAGTTGTCCGTTCTTGTCCTCCTGGCTTTCAACATAAACTTCAACCTTATCACCAACTTTTAAATCAAGATTGTATCTAAATTCATTCAAACTTACAATACCTTCTGATTTGTAACCTATGTTTATTACAACTTCGCGGCTGTTCATACCGATAACGGTACCATCAATCACCTCATGTACAGCAATTTTCGAAAGTGTGCCTCCATATATCTCTTCGTACTCCGACCTTTGTTTGCTGGAATAAATATCGACATCCTTTTCAAACTCTTCCCAATCGAACTCTTCTTCAGCAGCCTTTTTATCTTCGTCTTCTGCCTTTTCTGATGCTGGCTCAGGGACAGGTTCTTCAGCAACAGCCTCAGTGGCAGGCTGTTCTTTCGGGTCACTTACTTCGGCTTCAGTTTTTGCCTTTTCTTCTTCTTTAGGCTCCTCTTTTAATGTTTCGACTTCCTTTGTTTCCTTGATTTCTTCAGCTACTGGTTCAGGAGAAGCTTCTTCTTGCGTTTTTGTTTCGACAGGTTCTGGGGCAGTTTCATTTTTTGGTTCCTCTTCTAATGTTTCTACTTCCTTTGCTTCCTTGATTTCTTCAGCTTTTGGTTCTACTACCTGATCCTTCTCCCCGGCTGCTTCATCAACTGCAGTTTTTTTTGATTCTTCGGTCATGCGTAATCTTTTTTTTAATTAATAAGTTGGACAATATATTGTTTTGATTTCAGGGTGCAAAAGTAAGCTTTTTTTTTTAGATGTGATTAAATTACTTGAAAAAGATTGTTATCTGTCTAAAAGTCAGTTAAAAATCAATAGTTAATTCCTTAAACCTACACGCAGATCCAACCAGCCAGGAAGAATATGTTTGCAAAGCAGGCATTTGACTAAACAATTCAACAGTTCGAAGCATAATCCAGCCTGTTTCTTCTAATCTTTATTCTATTGCTAGCCTGCCAGACCATATAAAAATATGCTTTAATAAAAATCTCGAATCATAAAAAGACTTATATTTGCGTCCATAATATTCACATTAAAAACTTAATAGCAATTATATGAAAATCTCAGTTGTAGGTACAGGTTATGTAGGTTTAGTTACAGGAACCTGTTTTTCAGAAACAGGCGTAGAAGTAACCTGCGTTGACATTGACCAAAAGAAAATCAATAATTTAAAAAAGGGTATTATTCCTATTTATGAGCCGGGACTGGAGCCACTTCTTCACCGGAACGTAGAAATGAACCGTTTGTCTTTTTCTACAAATATAAAGGATAGTCTTGAAGAAACAGATGTTGTTTTTATTGCTGTAGGTACTCCTCCGGGAGAGGATGGCAGCGCCGATCTTCAGCACGTAATTGCAGTTGCACGTGAAATTGGACGTCACATGACCGAATATTTACTTATTGCAACAAAAAGTACAGTTCCTGTTGGAACTGCTGAGAAAGTAAAGACCGCGATAAAAGATGAGCTTGATAAAAGAAATGCGAATATTGATTTTGATATTGCCTCAAATCCGGAGTTCCTTAAAGAAGGAGACGCCATTAAAGACTTTCTTCATCCCGACAGGATAGTTATTGGTGTGGAATCTGAAAAAGCGGAAAAAGTGATGAAAAGGCTTTACAAACCTTTCCTTTTAAATAACCATCCTATATTATTTATGAGTATCCGTTCATCAGAGATGACCAAGTATGTTGCCAATGCAATTCTTGCAACAAAGATTAGCTTTATGAATGACATTGCAAACCTTTGTGAAATTGTAGATGCAGATATTAATATGGTACGACGTGGAATAGGCAGCGATTCAAGAATAGGTAATAAGTTCATCTATCCAGGGGCTGGATATGGTGGTTCATGTTTTCCTAAGGATGTAAAAGCACTCATAAAAACTGCTGATGATAACAGTTATTCACTGGAAGTCCTGAAAGCCGTAGAACGTGTTAATAACAAACAAAAATCCATTCTTTTTGATAAGTTATACAAATACTATAATGGAAACCTGAAGGGGAAAACTATTGGTATGTGGGGCCTTTCATTCAAGCCAAAAACAGATGATATGCGGGAAGCCCCATCACTTGTAATCATTGAAAAATTACTGGAACATGGTGCCAGTGTCAAAGCCTATGACCCTGCGGCAATGGAAGAAGCAAAAAAAGTATTAGGCGATAAAATTGAATATGCAAAAGATCAATATGACGCTGTTGTTGATGCTGATGCTTTGGTTTTGGTGACTGAATGGTCTGAATTCAGACTTCCCAATTACAAAGTAGTTAAAAAACTCCTGAACAAACCGGTTATCTTTGATGGTAGAAACATCTATGACGCCGAAGAATTGCAGGAATATAACTTTGATTATTTTGGCATAGGAAGAAATGCTTAAGGTAGATCACAAGTTAAAAGCAAAATTAAAATGAAAAGAATCTTAGTAACTGGTGGGGCCGGTTTTATTGGCTCCCATTTATGTGAGCGTTTGCTGAATGAGAACAATGAAGTTTTGTGCCTGGATAATTATTTTACCGGATCTAAATCAAATATTGTTCATTTATTAAATAATCCATTTTTCGAATTGGTCAGGCATGATGTAATCAGTCCGTTCTTTGCTGAAGTTGATGAAATATACAACCTGGCCTGCCCTGCATCCCCCATTCACTATCAGTTTAATCCCATAAAAACCACTAAAACTTCAGTTATGGGGGCTATAAATATGTTAGGACTGGCAAAAAGGATAAAAGCAAAGATCCTGCAAGCCTCCACAAGCGAAGTTTATGGTGACCCGGAAATTCATCCTCAAAAAGAAGATTACTGGGGGCATGTTAATCCTGTTGGAATACGGGCATGTTACGATGAGGGAAAAAGATGTGCAGAAACCTTATTTACCGATTACAAAATTCAGAACAATGTAAAAATTAAAATTGCACGGATATTTAATACATACGGCCCCCGGATGCACCCTAGTGATGGCAGGGTCGTTTCAAATTTTATAGTTCAGGCCCTGGAGGGAAAGCCTATCTCCATTTTTGGCAAAGGGGAACAAACCAGGAGTTTTCAGTATATTGATGACCTTGTAAATGCACTGATCCGGCTGATGAATACTGATGATTCATTTACCGGCCCGGTTAATATTGGCAACCCACAGGAATTTACTATTATGGAATTAGCCGAAAAAGTACTAAAAATGACTCAATCAAAATCTGAGATTAAATTCCATCCTTTACCATCGGATGATCCGATCAGAAGACAACCAGACATCAGCCTGGCAAAGAAAACACTAGAATGGGAACCAATAATTCCTTTGGATGAAGGTTTGAAAAAAACCATTGAATATTTTAAAAATACATTATAACACTCAGTATGAAAGGTATTATTTTAGCCGGTGGCTCCGGAACCAGGCTATTCCCTGCCACAAAAAGCATTTCAAAACAGATCATTCCTGTATATGATAAACCGATGATCTACTACCCATTATCGGCACTGATGCTTTCGGGAATCAGGGAAATCCTTATCATCTCTACTCCAAAAGACATACATCTTTATGAGGAGCTATTAGGTAATGGAAAGCAACTGGGCTTAAGTTTAAAATACGAAACTCAAGCCTCACCAGATGGACTTGCCCAGGCTTTTCTTATTGGAGAGTCATTTATTGGGAACGACCCTGTATGCCTGATTCTTGGAGATAACATTTTTTATGGTCACGGTTTTGGTAAAACTTTATTGGATATTGGAGAAAACTTTAATGATGGAGCTACGGTTTTTGGTTATTATGTTCGTGATCCACAAAGATATGGTGTAGTTGAATTCACAAAAGAAGGGCAGGTACTAAGCCTTGAAGAAAAGCCGGAGAAACCAAAGTCAAACTATGCTGTTACCGGTCTCTATTTTTACGATAACACAGTTGTACAAAAAGCCAAATTATTAAGACCATCAGCGAGGGGAGAACTGGAAATAACAGATTTAAATAAATTATATCTTGAAGAGAATAAACTAATGGTAAAACTGTTGGGAAGAGGCCTTGCATGGCTTGACACCGGCACACATGACAGCCTTTTACAAGCTTCTAATTTTATTGCAACACTAGAAACAAGGCAGGGGTTAAAAGCTTCCTGTATCGAAGAAATTGCCTATAAAAGAAATTACATCACTAAATCGGACCTGTTGCAACTTGCTGAACCAATGAAAAATAGCCAATATGGGCAATATCTGATTGATCTAACAAACGAAGATCTCAAAACATTTGACATATAAGCTCTTATGAAAATTGAAGAACCGGCCATATCCGGACTGAAAATCATTCATCCAAAAGTGTTTGAAGATGACAGGGGATATTTTTTTGAATCTTACAATAAAGATATTTATAATAATTCCGGATTAAATCAAAACTGGATACAGGATAATCAATCAAAATCAGGATTTGGTGTAATCCGTGGACTTCATTACCAGCTAAATCCTTTTTCCCAGGCAAAACTGGTAAGAGTATTACAGGGGAGTATCTTTGATGTAGCCCTTGATATCCGTAAAGAGAGCACTACTTTTGGCCAGTGGTTTGGTTTGGAAATCAATGAAAAAAATAAAATACAATTCCTTATTCCTGAAGGATTTGCTCACGGGTTCTCTGTATTAAGTGAGGAAACGGTCGTATTATATAAGTGTAATCAGTTTTATAAGCCGGAAGCTGAAAGAGGAATTTCTTATAAAGACCCTCTGTTAAACATTGACTGGCAAATACCAAACGAAAAAATACTGGTTTCAGGGAAGGACCTGGAGTTGCCAAATATACTTGAGGCTGAAATGAATTTTACTTTTTAGATTATGATAAAGGTACTGGTCACAGGGGCCAAAGGACAACTGGGTAGCGATCTTAAGGATCTTGCAATCAATCTGCCAAATATTAAGTTCTTTTTTATTGATATTGATGATCTTGATATTAGTAATTCCGATGAAACCAAAAAGTATTTTGCATCCAACACATTTAACTTTCTGATAAATTGTGCTGCATATACTGCTGTTGACCAAGCAGAAACAGACAAAGAGAATGCTTTTAAGGTAAATGCATTAGCAGTAAAAAATCTAATATCAGGAATTCATCCATTTCAAACTAAATTAATCCATATTTCCACTGACTATGTTTTCCGTGGAGATCATGATTTACCCTACACTGAAGATTTTCCTACTGAACCTCAGAATAATTACGGAAAATCAAAATTAGCAGGTGAAGAAGAGGCACTGATGTATCCTGATGCAATGATTATACGGACTTCATGGCTGTATTCTTCCTACGGCCATAATTTTGTTAAGAGTATTCTTAAGAAAGGACGGGAAAATGAAGAATTGAAAGTAGTCAATGATCAGTTGGGATCTCCTACCTATTCCGGTCATCTGGCTGAAGCAATTATACAAATCATTAATAGCGACTTGAAAAAAGAAATTTCTTTTACTCCGGGAATTTTCCACTTTACAAATACCGGAGTATGCAGCTGGTATGAATTTGCTTTGAAAATAAAAGAATATGCAAACCTTCCATGCCGGATCAAGGCTGTACCTAGCAAACATTATCCTTTACCTGCTAAACGTCCGGCATATAGTGTCCTTTCGAAAGAAAAAATTATTTCTACTTATAAATTAAAGATCCCCGGATGGGAAAAGGGACTCAGGGACTGCCTGAAACAACTTAATCAATAAGTCTTGATAAAGTTCCTATAAAGAGAAAATCCTATCCTCAAACCAGGCTTTCATGGAAAAATTCACGAATAATTTTTTTTGATGGATTTTTCAGCTTAATTTTATATCGGAACAAAACTAACTTAGCATATTAATTATGAATAACCGGGAATTATTGACTGAAGTAAAAAGCAAAGCACAAAGCTGGCTGGCTGGAAACTATGACGAAGAAACAAAAGCGGAAATAAGGGAAATGCTCCAACATGATGAAGAAGGTTTAATCGAGGCCTTTTACAAAGACCTTGAATTTGGCACAGGCGGGCTCAGGGGAATTATGGGACCCGGTACAAACCGGATGAATATATATACTGTAGGATTGGCTACTCAGGGGTATTCCAATTACCTGAAAAAAGAATTTTCATCAAAGGGGCAAATCGGTGTTTCTATTGCATATGATCCACGAAACAACAGCATTAAATTTGCAGAAACAGCAGCTGGTATATTTTCAGGAAATGGTTTCAAAGTTTATTTATTTGATTCCCTGCGCCCAACTCCTGAACTTTCATTTGCTATCCGGCACTTTAAATGTCAGGGAGGCATCGTGATCACAGCCTCCCATAATCCGAAAGAATACAATGGTTTTAAAGCATATTGGGATGACGGAGGGCAGGTAATAAGCCCACACGATACAAATATTATAGATGAAGTAAACAAGATTAAGTCTGTTGATGAAATCAGGTTTAACGGGCCAAAAAGCAATATTGAAATAATTGGAGATGAAATCGATAAAATTTATCTTGAAAGAGTCAAAGAACTTTCCTTATCTCCTGAAATTATTGAACAGTTTAAAGATCTGAAAATTGTTTACACACCAATACATGGTACGGGAGTTAAGCTGGTACCCATGGCCCTGGAAAAGTTCGGGTTCAGAAATATAATCAACGTACCCGAACAGGATATTATAGATGGTAATTTCCCAACAGTAATTTCTCCAAATCCAGAGGAGCCTGCAGCATTAAAAATGGCAATGGATAAAGCCCGGGAAACAAATGCTGACCTTGTAATGGCTACAGACCCTGATGCTGACAGAGTTGGTATAGCTGTAAAAAATACAGATGGGGAATTTATCTTACTGAATGGAAATCAAACGGGCTCCCTCCTAGTTTACTATCTCCTTTCTATGTGGTCAGAAAAAGGCAAATTAACCGGGAAAGAATACGTTTGCAAAACAATTGTAACTACTGAGCTGATTGCTAAAATGGCTGAGAAATTCAATGTAGAACTCTTTGATGTACTAACAGGTTTTAAATACATAGCCGACCTGATTCGCACCAACGAAGGAACAAAAACCTTTATTGGTGGAGGGGAAGAAAGTTATGGTTATCTCGCTGGTGAATTTGTGCGCGATAAAGACGCTGTTATGTCATGTGCTTTGATTGCTGAAACTACTGCCTGGGCAATGAGCAAAGGAAAAAGTCTTTATGAGCTATTGATGGATATTTCAATGGAATATGGTTTATATAAAGAATCACTTACAAATGTAGTAAGAAAAGGAAAATCCGGAGCTGAAGAAATCCAGAAGATGATGGAAAACCTTCGGAGTAACCCACCTGACAAACTAAACAATACAGATGTAATTATTCGTCATGATTATCTTATACAAAAATCTGTTTACTTAAAAACCAATTCTGAAAAAGAAATCTCACTTCCAAAATCAAATGTACTGCAATTCATTTTAGAAGATGGATCTAAAATCTCTGTACGGCCATCGGGCACAGAACCTAAAATTAAATTTTACTTTAGTGTAAACAAACCTCTTCCTTCATTACAGGCATATAACAAAACAGATAAAGAACTGGCTAATAGGATTGAAAATATCAGGAAGGATCTGGGAATTTGATTAGCTTCCTTTATGAAAAAAAGCTATATGTACCATAACCCGGCTCAATTGTCAAAAGCTCTGCTTATTTTCACCCTGGCAATACTTACATCTTGTCATACAACATTTTACGTCCACAATAAAATTCATATGGATGAGAAAGATCTGGAAGTTGAAATTGCAGAGAAATATGATAATTGCAAATTAGAAGGGATTATTTCATACAATATTTTTAATATGGCAATGATTGGTTATAAAAATATTGAGCCCAAAAACAAAGACATATTAACAATCATTGATTTTAGTAAACCTTCCACTGAAAAAAGATTTTATCTTATTGATCTTAAAAGCGAGAAGCTTTTGATAAATACCTGGGTGGCACACGGAAAAAATTCAGGTGAAAATGAAGCCCTTAATTTTTCAAATATTAAAGATACTAAAATGAGTTCCCCTGGGTTTTTTGTCACAGCAGAAACTTACCATGGTTCAAATGGCTACTCGCTCAGAATTGATGGAATTGAAAAACATATTAATCATAAGGCAAGAAGAAGGTATATCGTTATTCATGGTGCCGATTATGTAAGTAAAGAATTCATTATAGAGAATGACCGATTAGGCCGAAGTTGGGGTTGTCCTGCTGTTCCAATGGAACTTTCAGGTCAAATCATCGACCTGATTAAAGAAGGAAGTTGTATTTTCGTATATGTGAACGATCCTGAATATTTCAAAAAATCTAAATTGGTTGAGTAATAGCGCTGTTCCTGCAAAAATGCAGCAGATATAGGTTGAGTTAAAATGATTCAAAAACATTAAATATGAAAAGCTATAAAAAAGAATTATGGTTTGCTACAAGCAAACGAAGGGAGTTTATTAACATCACACCAGATATTAATGAATGTTTAAGGGAAAGTGGCATTGAAGAAGGCCTTTTGCTTTGTAATGCAATGCATATTACCGCAAGCGTATTTATTAATGATGATGAATCAGGGCTCCATCATGATTATGAGGTTTGGCTGGAAAAACTGGCTCCTGAGAAGCCACATTCACAATACCGGCATAACGGCTTTGAAGATAATGCCGATGCTCACATGAAAAGACAGGTAATGGGACGCGAAGTTGTTGTAGCCATTACAAATGGGCAACTTGACTTTGGTCCAT
>Ga0164313_10001595_pt1 | contig 20054 bp, 10 predicted proteins | sample GuaBasSedimGuay4_FD_113735 | JGI IMG/M metagenome (GOLD analysis project Ga0164313, IMG submission 113735) | Subseafloor sediment microbial communities from Guaymas Basin, Gulf of California, Mexico - Guay4, Core 4569-4, 0-3 cm | ecosystem: Environmental > Aquatic > Marine > Hydrothermal vents... | reverse complement strand
TAACGCAATACCTGTGGCCCGACCAGCCCGGCCAGCAAGCCCAGGATGACCAGTACCACCAGCAGCTCGATCAGGGTAAAGCCGCGTTGGCCGTTAGTGAGTATCATTTGTTTCAGTGCCATAAGTGTTTCTCTGTAGTTTAAAATGCCAGCTGGTTGATACTGAGTATAGCCATCAGAATGGAGATAATGACCCCGGCAATGACCACCCCGAGTACCAGGATGAGTACCGGTTCCAGCAGTGCCAGTGCCCGCTTGATAGTGGTTTCGGTTTCCCGTTCGTAGACCTGCGCAACCTGTTGCAGGATTTCCTCCAGGCGACCGGATTCTTCACCGACGCGGATCATATGCACCGCAAAGGCCGGGAAGTGAGCCATTTCTGCCAGCGGGGCGGCGAGGCTCTGGCCTTCCTTCAGGCTGCTCGCCACCCGTTCGAGACCATCGGCGATAACCCGGTTGTCGACGGTGTCCTTGACAATGCTTAACGCCTTCAGCAGGGGTACGCCGTTGTGCAGCAGCATCCCCAGGGTGCGGGCGAACCGGGTCACCTCGATCTTGGTAATAATCGATCCGGCCAGGGGGAGTCTAAGAAACCGGGCATGCCACTGATAGCGGCTGCGTGGCTGAGTCAGCTGATAGCGTAGCAGCCAGGCTGCTGCCGCGGTCAGCAGTAGCAGGATCCAGCCGTAATGCTGCAGGAACTCGCCGGTGGCGATGGTAATTCGGGTCGGTAAGGGCAGCACCTGGCCGGCCCCCTCGAACAACTCGGTGAACTGGGGCACCACATAACCTAGCAGGATGAATATGGATACCACGGCGACAAAGATAAGCACAGCAGGGTAGATCAGCGCCGAGTGCAGGTTGTCACGCACTTTCAGGCTCTGTTCCATGTGTTCCGCGAGGCGTTCCAGTACCACTTCGAGCGCGCCGCCGGCCTCGCCGGCGCGCAGCAGGTTGAGATAAAAGCGACTGAATACCCCCTCCTGTGCCTGCATCGCATCGGTGAGCGTGGCGCCGCCCTTGACCTGCTCCTGTACCTCCAGCAGCAGTTGTTTCATGTTTTCACTTTCCGACAGGGAACCGAGGATTGACAGTGCCCGGTCCAGCGGCAGACCGGCACGCAGCAGGATGCTCAGTTCGCGGGTTGCATTGCTGATATGCTGGTCCGTTATACGCCGGGCGCTGCTTCGCCTGAAGCTTGAGCTGAAACTTGCCCCGGGACTTTGGCTGCCCCCGGGCTGAACGGTCTCATCAACCTGGATCGGGATCTGGCCCAGGGACTGGAGTTTGGCGACCACCTGTTCCCGGCTGCCTGCATCCAGGGTGCCGTTGAAGACCTCGCCATCCATGCTTGCTGCCTTGTAGCTGAAAACGGGCATCTTATTTAGACTTTCTGAATGTAGACAGCGTGCTCAGCTGCTGTTCACGTCTGTTATCGGCTTCCATCCGGGTGTTCGCGCTGCCTGTCGTGTTTTGTGCTTGTGTTGCAGCCGTTTCCGAGTGCGCCTTGGCCGGATCCTCGCTGCCCGGGTGCTGCATCCCGGTGCTGGCCGATTTTTTGCCTAGCTGCTGTGTATGCGACTGCTCCTGGGTCACCCGGCGCACCTCTTCAATCGTGGTTTCGCCGTTCACTGCCTTGCGCAGGCCGTCATCGAGCATGGTGGACATACCGTCTTCCAGGGCTACCCGGGCGATTTCGCCGGCATCATTGTGCTGCAGAACCATCTGTTTGATCGCATCGGTCATCACCAGCAGCTCCACAATGGCGTTGCGTCCGCTGTAACCGCTGTGCCCGCAATGTTCGCAACCCGCAGCCCGGTGCAGGGTAACGGGGTGGTCACCGGCATAGTCTTGCAGCGACCAGCGTTTAATCACCTCATCCATCGGCGTGTAGGCCTCGCGGCAGTGATGGCACAGGCTGCGCACCAGGCGCTGGGCCAGAACCGCGTTAACCGTCGAGGTCAGCAGGTAATCCTCCACGCCCATGTCCAGCAGGCGGGTAATACTGCCGGCGGCATCGTTGGTGTGCAGTGTCGACAGTACCAGGTGACCGGTTAATGCGGACTGCACGGCAATGCCGGCGGTTTCCCGGTCGCGCATCTCGCCGATCATAATGACATCGGGGTCCTGGCGAACGATGGAGCGCAGCGCATTGGCGAAGGTCAGTCCGATCTGCGGTTTGACCTGCATCTGGTTGACGCCCTCGATATTGTATTCCACCGGGTCCTCCACGGTGAGGATCTTGCGCTCGGCGGTGTTGAGGTGCTTGAGTGCTGCATACAGGGTAGTGGACTTGCCGCTGCCGGTCGGACCGGTAACCAGCAGGATACCATGGGGCTGGGCGAGAATATCGATCATCTTATCCTCGAGTTCCAGGCTGAATCCCAGCGCATTAAAAGTCAGCGCAACATTATCCCGAAGCAACAGCCGCAATACCACGCTCTCGCCATACATGGTCGGTACCGTTGAGACCCGCAGGTCGATTTCATTGCCGCTGACGCGTATTTTAAAGCGCCCGTCCTGTGCCAGGCGGCGTTCGGCGATATTCAGGTTAGCCATGATCTTGATGCGCGAGATCACCGCAGCCGTTGAGTGGGTCGGGGGCGCATCGACTTCACGCAGCAGCCCATCAATGCGGTAGCGGATCTTGAGCAGGCTCTCGAAGGGTTCGATGTGAATGTCCGAGGCGCCGTGTGCCACTGCCTGGTGAATCAGGTGGTTCACCATTTTGATTACCGGCGCCTCGCTGGCGAGTTCCTTGAGCTGCTCGACATCATCCAGAAACTGGACGCTATCGATATTGCCTTCGATATCATATTTGCTATCGTGGCTTTGGTAGCGCTGTTCATTGGCCTGGTCGATTTCCGAGCTTATACCAATACGGGGGATGACCTGCTTGCCGGTGAACAGTTTCAGTGCATCCAGCACATAAGAGTCCTGGGGGTCGGCCATGACCACGGTCAGGCAGTTTTCCTCCTGTTCCAGGATCAGCGCCCGGTTTTCCTTGAGGAACTTGTGTGAGATCTGTTCATCGATGGCTAATTCGTCGGGGAAACACTGGCGTTCAACCAGTGGCAGGTCGAGCTGTCTGGACAGGCTCTGTGCCACATCACGTTCTGTTACCAGTCCGAGTTTGACCAGGATAGAGCCGATCGGCTCCCATTGGTCCTGTTCGATTTGCAGATGGCAGGCGCGTTCGATATTGTCCGCATCCAGTTTGCCCGCCGCCACCAGGTAGGCGCACAATGTTTTGGTATTGCGAGTTGGGCTGTTTACGATGGTATCCACGGACTCCTCGTTAGCCTCTGGTTTGTTTGTATCCATGGGTCACATGCTGGTTTTATTCATGTATTTAGGTAAAAGCTTAGCGTATATCTCCAATATTAGTCGAAAAATGCAATGGAAATAAAGAAAAGAATACCCTGTTCTACCCGCCTGGGCGGAATGTCTGCAACCACCTGTTTGGTCAAATTCACTGAAAACATAACAGGCATTTATCAGCCAGTCAAGCCGGGCCGGGCTACAACAATATCAGCGGAAATCCTGCTCGCACCAGTAGACGCCTGACTACGGCAATTCCGTTGAATCGATCGAACGCCAGCCTGTATTACTTAGTCTAACTACCTGCCATCCCCCATATACACCCTAGTGAGGAGGGCGGGTTTTACTGTACAGGCAAGTGAACCCTGTCATCCCGTATCACGCATTGGAGATAGCTGACTGAACTAAAGGACGGGTTAAATCTGGACTTACGATCAGGTTGGAACAGTACCGTTAGGCAGTTTCTTAGCTTTCTTATAATCATTATCGTTGTGTTTAATACATTGCCATGTTGGATTTGTGGGTTTTCGCGTCTTGTTGTATGCGGAAAAACAGGCGAATTTAGCTGAATAATGTAAATACGAGCCAGCGTTATATAAGGTTTCTTATAAATGTGGGCCTACCGTTTGCGGCAGAGCCGGTGGTCCAGAAAGAAAATAAGAAGGAGATAATAAATATGAAAACACAAACCACCAGGCCGATAACGAGCAAAGATTATTTGCCTGTTATCTTAATGTTTTGCATGGCGATACTGACCATGCTATTTGCACCGGGCGCACAGGCCGTCCAGTGTGACCGCACTATCACGGCGAATGTCGTGGTACTGGACAGTCCGACGATATTTAATCGTCTCGGCGCCCAGAACCCCAACTGGATGACCTTCGCGTTACGACGCGACGTGGTACCCGTTGATCCGAATTTACCTATTGATGCACTGATTAATGTGCCGGGTGTTGACGAACTGGGTAATCCCATCAATGTCCAGAGGCGTAATGCCCAGATGCGCGAAGACAAACGTCCGCGTCCGCTGGTAGTACGTTCGGCTGAGGGTGACTGTCTTACGGTCAACTTTCAGAACCTGCTGTCTCCGGCTGCGGCACCTTTTAACGCCCAGCAGGACCAGTTGTTCAACGACGACCAGGTATTCGACCGCTGCGCCAGTTTCCATGCCCAGGGTGTCGAGCTGATTGGTGATATCAACAGCGACGGCAGCTTCGTGGGTAATAACAACCCTGGCGAAGACGCTTTTGCCGCTTGTACTGAAGGCCAGGTGAAAGCAGGCCTGGTAGGCCCCGGTGGTAGCGCCACTTACACGCTCTATACGCCTCATGAAGGTACCTTTGTAGTCACCAGTTATGGCGCTACCATTGGTAGTGAAGCTGATGCCGGTAACAACGCTATTGGCCTGTTCGGTCAGTTGAATGTTGAGCCTAAGGGCGCTGGAATTTATCGTGGTCAGTTGACTGAAGAGGAAATGCGCCTTGCTACTACCGGCGCAGTTGCTTCTGACTGTATCGCGGGTGATGTAGTTGGTGTTGACTGTAACCCGGGCGGCCAGCCCATTATCGATTACGAAGCACTGTATCCAAATGTCGAGCCATGGACCTCTGAAGGCAAGGCCGGCCTGCCTATTATCAATATGCTGACTGCTGCTAACGAGCTGGTGCACAGCGATATCAACGCTATTATTACCGGCCCTAACGCCGACGGCAGCTTCCCGCCCAGCACCTACCCGCTGGAAAGCGTCGGCAAATCGAACCCGCAACTGCCCAACCGGCTGGAACCGTTCCGTGAATTCGCTTCGGTCTACCATGACGAGCAGACCAACTCCCAGGTGTTCCCGCGCTGGTACTCTAACCCGGTACTGCAATATACCCTGGCGGGTGTCAAGGACCAGTTTATGATCAACTACGGCTCCGGCGGTATCGGTTCGGAGATTATCGCCAACCGTCTGCACACCGGTCCCATGCATGACTGTACCGATTGTGCCTACGAAGAGTTCTTCCTGGCCTCGCAGATCGTCGGCGATCCCGGCATGCTGGTCAACTTCCCGGCCAACACCGGCATCGAGCAGTGTGATCCGACAGCGATTGCAGGCCCCACCTGCTGGCGTGACCCGGTTAATCTGGCCAACGGTCCGATCCCCGGCAACTTTGCCCTGTACCAGGAAGATCCTTCCAACGTACACCATGCCTACACCGGTGATTTTGTTAAAATCCGCAATATCCACGCGGGTGCGTTCGAGCAGCATATTTTCCACCTGCACAACCACCAGTGGCTGTTCAACCCCAATGACGACAATGCCAACTACCTGGATGCCCAGGAAATCATGCCCGGTTCCGGTCATACCTATGAACTGGCCAACGGCGGCTCCGGTAACCGTAATAAAACCGTGGGTGATGCTATTTTCCATTGTCACTTCTACCCGCACTTTGCCCAGGGCATGTGGTATCACATTCGTAACCATGACGTAATGGAAACCGGTACCGTATTGGCTGTTTCCGGCGGCACTGCCGCTAATCCGGGCATTCATACTGCTCCATTCGCACTGCGCAGTGGCCAGCCCATGGCCGGTTCACGCGCACTGCCAGACGGTGAACTGCCTGATGGCTCGCCAATCCCAGCTATCGTGCCTCTGCCCGGCAAGGCTATGCCGCAAATGCCGGCTCCGGTTCACGTAGTTGCAGTCGATCGTGGCTCACACAGTATTTTAGGTGGCCGCTCAGGCCCCGATGGTATCCCTGATTCCAGCCAGGCGGTGGTTGACCGCACAGTTGCATTTGGCGCAGACGGTATTGCCGGCACCCCGGATGATGTTTCCCCCGGCTTCCCCTTCTGGCTCGCCGGTAATGAGTGTGGCATAGGCCCCGAGAACGACAACTGTCCACAGGGCATCGTCGGCCAGCGTATGCCTACTCCGGTACTTGATATGATGACCGAACAGGGTGCTGCCGATGCTGGTATGAATGCAAAACTGGCCGGTGGCTGGGACGGTGGTCTGCCACGTCACTCCATGCTCGGTTATGTATCTGCTGGTCTCTCGCTTGACACCAATAACCGTCTTGACTTCCGCAAGGTGATCGAGATGGCGATGCCGGTCTATTTCCCTGAGACGGGTACCGACATAGAGAAGGTTTCCATGGCTTACCAGGCCGTTCGTAATCGCCCCAGTGCTGCTAACAGCCTGGCAGGTGCGACTACGACTGCTGCCAGCTTTACCATGAACGGTGCGCCATCGGTACCGGGCGGTGCCTACCAGGATCCCTGTATCGACGATTTAGGTATCCCGATGCTCAGCGGCCTCACCGGCAGCTGGTTTGACGGCGACGGTAATTCAGCTACCTTTAACACCAAAGGGGGTTCTGCTTTTGGCTCTGACGACCCGCGTACCTATAAGCTTGCCAATGTGCAGGTCGATGCTGTATTCAACAAGGTGGGTTACCACTATCCGCAGGAACGTATTATCACCCTGTGGGAAGACGTAGCGCCAACCATTTTGAAGCAGCGTCCTCCAGAGCCCCTGGTGATGCGCTTCAATACCTTTGATTGTGGCAAGATCCTGCATACTAATCTGACTCCGCACGAGTATGAGCTGGATGACTTCCAGGTGCGTACGCCGACCGATATTATCGGCCAGCACATTCACCTGCCCAAATGGGACCTGACTACCGGTGACGGCGCAGCCAATGGCTGGAACTACGAAGATGGTTCCCTGGCTCCTGGCATCGTACAGGAACGTATCCATGCTATTAACGAGTTCAATCACCTTGCAGGTACGCTTGTTCCTGCCGGCACCCTGCCGGGTCAACTGGCGCCGATCGATATGACCGATCTGGTTGCGGTAGCGACTATCGAAACCGGTGACTCTGGCGGTACTCCCGCCGGTCTAACCACCTTGACCGCAGCGCCGCATCCGTTCTTCGGAGCCGGTGTAGCAGGACAGGACCACCTCGGTGCGCGTACCACCATTCAGCGTATCCTGATCGATCCGATCGTGAACGTCGGCGGTATTGACCGCGGCCTGGGTCTGACTTTCTCGCATGACCATTACGGTCCGTCTACCTTCCAGCAGATTGGTCTGTATTCCACCATTCTGGCCGAACCAGCTGGTTCTACCTGGGTACACAACGAGAGTGGTGTAGTACTGGGTAGCCGTGATGACGGTGGCCCAACTACCTGGCAGGCAGCCATTTTGCCACCAGCAAGTGCGCCGCTTGGTTCAACTGTAGGTGCCGAGCTTATCGAGGACCACCGCGAGTTCTACTTTGAAATGAGTGATTTCCAGCACGCTTATGAGGCGGGGGTCTATGTCGGCGCCGATGCGAATGGTGTGCCGATGCTTACGCAAATCAATCAGCCGGATCCGTTTAACGCTGCGGTTGCTGATGCACCGGCGTTGCATAACACCTGGATGGATACAATCAATCCGCCGTTGAAGCTGAAATCAGTACCGTTCCCTGATGTAGTGACGGCCGAAGCCGTGTGTCCCGGACCGCTCAATGCAGATGGAACCGGCATCACCAATGCCTCACCGTTCGTACAGCGTCCCTGTGCTGAAGCGATCAATATCAGCCACAGCGCTATGTTCGTAGTCAACTACCGCAACGAGCCGGTAGGTCTGCGCGTGTTCGATCCGAATGCGATCGGTCCTGACGGCAAGAACGGTGCCCAGGCGGCTGGACAGGCAGGCGACCTCGCTTTTGCCCTGCAGAGCCGTAAAGACCGGGCGATTCCCGAGCTGAATACCAGCTTTGGTAATACCCCGTACCCGCAGGCAGGCTACTGCCAGGGCAACGACGGTGACCTGATCAACTGTGACCGCAATGCGGGCGACCCCTTCACACCGATCATGCGTGCTTACGAGCGTGACCAGGTTAAGGTGAAAATCCAGGTCGGCGCTACCGAGGAGCAACATCAGACCACGCTGCACGGTTTGAAGTGGTTATCTAACGGTTCAGGCTTCGGTCAGTCTCCGAACTCCGGCTGGCGCAACTTCCAGTCTCATGGTATTTCAGAGCAGTTTAGCCTGCAAATGCCAATGAACCCGGATGTTGGTCAACTCGGCAACACGGTGGACTACCTGTATGCTCAGGACGCGACCCGTGACGGTTTCTGGCTCGGCAGCTGGGGTGTTATGCGCACCTACGGTCAGCAGCGCCAGGATCTGTTCGAGCTGCCGGACAACCCGCAGAAGGGACCGGTACAGGTGGTCAATGCCAATGAGTTCGCCGGTGTATGTCCGACAGTAAAAGTCAAGGGTGGTGGTGGACGTCAGATTGCCAACCTGGTCGAGTACGATGTGACCGCAGTGCTGGCCAACGAGGTGCTGCCTAACCTCCTGGGTGTGACCATACCAGCTAATATTGGTGGTGACTCCGACGGTGATGGCATTGGCGACAACGCCGGTGGTCCGCTGAATCCGCTGGGTGGTACGCTGGTTTATAACCGTCGTGGTACCGTGGTGCCGGATGTCAATGTTCCAGCTGAGGACGGTGCTCCGGCTGGTGTGGTGCTTGGTGGTGAGGGTGCGTTAAACGACCCGACAGCCATGATGTATGTGCGTACCTCTGACCTGGTGTTCGACACCGCCTGCATCAATCCGGTCACCGGTACGGCTGCCTGCCGCACCAAACTCGGTGACCCGGTGAGCATGCAACCCAATGCTCCGGTAGAACCGCTGGTGCTGCGCGCCAATGCGGGTGACTGCATCGAGGTCACCCTGCGCAATGGCCTGCCGTTCACAGCGGTGATCGACCAGGATCCGCTCTCTGCGACCTTCGGTCAGGTCATCGACAAGGTACCGGGTGCGATGCCCGACCTGGCCGGCTGGCAGGATATGATGTGGATTGTTGAGCGTAATATCCAGATCGATCCCGTTACGGGACGGCCCGAGATGCACTTCTTCAACAATAACCTGGTGCGTCCGTCCAGCTATGTGGGACTGCATCCGCAGCTCGTGGAGTTTGACTCCAGCCGTGACGACGGTCTGGTCGTGGGTGGCAACTCAGCGGGTCAGGCGTTAGCCGCGCCCGGTGAGCAGAAGACCGTGCGCTGGTATGCGGGTGATCTACGGCATGATGTGGTGACGGGTGGCAACCCCAATCAGCGTCGCTTCGAGATCGTAGCCACGCCGATTGAGTTCGGTGGTGTTAACCTGCTGTCGGCGGACCGTATCAAGCAGCCTCAGAAGGGTCTGTTCGGTGCGCTGGTTATCGAACCAGCCGGAGCCACCGTGGCCGAGGACACCCAGGTGCCTGATGGTCAGGGTAGTGGCGCTGCAACGCGTCTGACCCGTGCCCAGGTTACGGTGACTTCACCTGCGGGTGATGCCGGTTCCGGTGGTGTCTACCGCGAGGGCCTGGCCATCGGTCACAAGCTCACCAACCTGCGCTGGAAAGATGGTTCTGCCATCGCCAACGTGAACCAGGGTGAACTGGGCCGCGAGGGTGCGGAAGATAGCGGTCATGCCGGTTTCAACTACGCCATGGAACCCTCCTGGTTCCGCTTCAAGCTGCCACCGAATGTACCATTTGGTAACCACGGCACGCCGAACAGCTTCGGCAGCCTGATCAACGCGCACGCTATGTACGCCAACAACCTGGTTACTGGCGAGCCCAATGCGGTGCCAGCTATCGCGGGTGTGAGTGCGGCGGGTGATCCGCAGACTCCGGTGATCATGGCTACGGCTAATGGTGCTACTCGCATGCACGTGTTGAACGGCGCTTCCGCAGACCGTGACGGTACCTTTATCCTGCACGGCCATCTGTGGCAGCGCGATCCATTCGTCTGTACGGGTGATCAGCAGGATGCCTCGGTACCGCTGGAAGGTCGCTGTGATCCGAATGTAGTGGGATCACAGGCGCTTGGTCTGAACCCTCAGGGCAAGTGGATGAGCAGCGAAGAAGGCATGGGCCACGTCTACGGGCACTGGCCGATCCTGTTCGATGCCGGTGGCACGGACGGTGTTGCGGGTGACTATCTGTACCGCGACTATGCACCTGGTGGCAACCGTAACGGTCAGTTCGGTCTCCTCAGGGTACAGTAGTACGTAGTCTGGTTATGCGGCCCAGCGGACGGGCCGCACAATAAAACAACATGTGGGTGCTACCAGGAGGTTGCACCCACTTTTTTTGAAGCAATGGAAATATGAGAAAAACCATCGGGCATAATCCTGAATTAATTAGTTGAATCTACAGGTTAATTCAGGATTATGCCTATAACAGGATGATCGATACTATCGATCAGTCAGATAGTCTATAATCACAGGAATTTAACGATAAGGAGAGTCGGCGTTTCGCTGACTGTGCGAGGAAACAAGGGTGTATATTTTTTATTAGTACCTCGCCACCTGAACAGGGAATACTTCCCACACGAACAAACAGAGAAAAAACCGAGGAGAAGATCTGTGCAATTTTTACTGAATCCATTTTTAACCGGGGCAGCACTTGTCCTGCTGATGTCCGCCGGATTACAGGGCTGCTCACCGCAAACCGGTGATGCCGAAACCGAAACCGAAACCACTGGCTCTGGCTCCGGCACCATCGCTGAAACCGGCACCAGCGCCGGGCAGAAAGACCTCAACCGCACCACCCGCGAGGGCGTGGTGGTTGAGTTCTCCACCCGGCCAACCAGTGACGATGTGGAAAAGGTGATGGCCGCTGACTGGGCCGATATTACCTTCCGCATCACCGATGCCAGCACCGGTCAACCCATAGAGGGCCGTTATCCGGCGGCCTGGATGGATCTGTCTGAGGCCTGGGAAGCCAAGGGTGACAAACCCATGAGCTGCAAGGACCGGGTCTCGACCTACCTGCAGGGAATCGTCGGCATACGCCCGATGATTGACCTCAATAGTAATTTTCTGCTGGTGATGAACGCCGATGCATCTATCTCGGTAATCGACCCCGTGGTTGGTATTACCGGCATCACTAATCTGTTCGCCCAGATCAACCTTGAGCAGGCGGGTGCCGATTGGGATAAAACCCGGGACCAGAGGACTTTGTTCGTAAGCATGCCGCATGCCAACCAGGTTGCGCTGGTCGATACCGAGACCTTTAAGGTAGTGATGAATATCGATGCAGGCGACAGGCCGACCCGGGCAAAGTTACAGGACGACGAGCGCTACCTGTGGGTGGGTAATAACGCGACCAGGGCGGAACAAAGCGGCGTCACCATTATTGATGCGATTGATCGCAAGAAACTGGCATTTATCAATACCGGTGAGGGGCATCACGAGATCGCTTTTTCCGATGACAACCGCTATACCTTTGTCAGTAACCGCAACTCGGGCACGGTGACCGTGATCGATGTGCAGACGCTGAAGACGGTCAAGGACCTGGAGACCGGTCCGGTACCTATTTCGCTGGCATTCTCAACGCTTGGCAAGGCGTTGTATGTGGCTGATGGCAAGGACGGTACGATTACCGTGGTGGATGCCGCAAGCCTTGAGATTCGCTCCCGCATAAAGGTCAAACCGGGCCTCGGACCGATGCGATTTTCACAGAATGGCCGCTGGGGCATTGTGGTCAATCCGTTCGAAGACGAGGTTTATGTCATCGATGCCTCGAAGGACCAGCTGATGCATACTATTACGATGGGTAAGCAGCCCTACCAGGTAAACTTTACCCGCAGCTTTGGCTACATTCGCTCACTGGGTACACAGGATGTTGGTCTGATACCGCTGTCTGAACTCGACGAAGTAACAACACCGGTGGTCAGCTATATTCCTGCCGGTCAGAACCCGCCGGGTGCTGCGGCCAAGATCAGTATCGCCGATGCCATGGTGCCCTCGCTCAAGCAGGCGGCAGCTTATATTGTCAATCAGGCAGACGGTACCATTCACTACTATATGGAAGGCATGGCTGCGCCCATGGGGGCATTCCGCAACTATGGGCATCAGGCCCGGGCCATTGATATTGTTGATCGCAGCCTTGGCGAGTTCTCGCCCGGTGTCTATACCGGGCGGGTGAAGATCCCGGTTGCGGGCCAATATGACGTCGCCTTCATGATGGATACACCGCGCTTCCTGCACTGTTTCAGCGCAGAGGTGGTGCCCAACCCTGAGTTAGAGGATACCACTGCGAAGATGGGCGTGGAGTACCAGGTCGGTAACAGGTATGTGACCGTGGGTACAGAGACTACGATTAAATTCAGGCTCACCGATACCAGGACCGGTGACTCAGCTCGCGATATCCCCGATGTGACGGTGCTGTATTACCGCTCTGACGGGCGTGACCGTACAGTAGCTCGTGCCAGGGCGCTGCCGGACGGTGGCTACGAGGCTACTGTCAAGCTGAACAAGTCAGCAACCTATTACCTGTTTGTTGGCACCAGGTCGAGGAAAGTTAGCTACACGGATTTGCCGTTCTTCAGCTTGATAGCTATGCCGGCAGCGACTGGTGAGAAAACCACAGCCTCACAGACCGGCAGCGGTTCATGATTTTGAGTTTGTTGCGTAACACTGTGCTGCTGGCAGTGTCAATCTCCAGTACGGTCAGTTGGGCAACAGGTAATAACCCCGGAAATGCGCTACGTGTTAACGGGGTCGATATTAGCAACCAGCGCTATATAGGTTTCTACCTGGAGTACCAGCGTTCGAAGAATGTGGCTGTCGGTGCACGCGGGGACCAGCTGCCGCTGCTGACCAAATTGCGTAAGGAGGCCATGGAACTGCTGATCGAGCAGGAAGTGCTGCTACAGGCAGCGGAGGCGGAGGACATCGAGGTTCTCCCTGGTGAAGTCGATGCCGCGTTCACTGAGGTCAGTGCGCCGTTCAACAGCCCTGTTGCATTCAGACACCGGATCGAGTCGGAAGGTTTCACTGAAGACAGTTACCGCATTCATCTGCGGCGCATGATTGCTGCAGCCAAGTACCTGGATGGTATCCGCGCCGAGGCGATGAATGTCAGCGATGAGGAACTGGAGGCCTACTACCGTGACAACGAGGTTCGCCTGACTCTGCCTGAGCAGGTGCGGGTGCGGCATATCCTGCTGAGCTGGAAACCGCTGGGCAAGCCGGACGACCGCGCCGCGCTGCACGAGCAGATGGTTCCCATTTTGAAAAAAGCCCGCGATGGGGAGGATTTCGCCGAGCTGGCACGCCAGTACTCGGAAGACTCGACCAGAATGGATGGCGGTGATGTCGGCCTGTTTAATCGTGGCATGATGGTTCCTGCCTTCGAGGCGATGGCTTTTTCTCTGCAGCCGGGCGAGATATCAGACATCATCGAGACACCTTTTGGTGTGCATATTCTGCGCCTCGAAGAGCGCAGGGAATCGCGTCTGCTGCCGTTAGATGAGGTTCGCGAACAGCTGCGTGACCATATACGCAAAGAAAAAATGGATACGGTAGTCGATGCTAAAAAGGTAAGCTTGCGCGAGCAGGCTGAGGTACAGGTGCTGATCCCGATGGAAAGACCGAAGAAAAACTGAGTGAAATGCCGCTTTATATAGTTTGCCTGGCAATATTTTATGATGATTAAAGCTAACTGCTCACAACTTTATTAATGGAACAACAGTATTATGAAATATGAATTTATTACAATCTTGAAACTGTTCTCGCTGCTGCTTGTCCTTGGGCTGCTGCCGGCGGGCAGTTATGCCGGCGAGACAAACAGCAAGGATGACCCGCATGCTCACCACCGGGCAATGATGAAGAAACCTGCTGCTAGCGCAAAACAGACCAAAGTCGATCTGGTGGACCGGATGCTCATCGATCAGCACAGCAATGAGATGAATTTTATTAATGATGTTATTGGCGACCGCATCGTGGTGATTGACTTCGTTTATACCACCTGTACCACGGTATGTCCGGTTATCTCAGCGGTATTCAGCCAGCTGCAGAAAAAGCTGGGTGAGCAACTGGGTAAGGAGGTAGTGCTGGTGTCGATCAGTGTGGATCCCATCACGGATACCCCGCAGCGACTCAAGGCCTATGCAAGCAATCATAAAGCCAGACCGGGCTGGATCTGGTTGACCGGGCCGAAACGTAATGTCGACGATGTGCTTGACGGTCTGGGCGCTTATACCCCGAATTTCAGGGACCATCCTGCCATGGTACTGGTCGGCGATGGGCGTAGCGGGCAATGGTCACGTTTCTTCGGTTTTCCCAGCCCGGACCGGATAATGGCGCAGGTGAATGTTTTACAGGCTGCACGTACTGTGGCAGCGGGAGATTTTAAGTCATGAAACAGTTTCATAATCTACTGGCGGCGTTGTGCTTCAGCCTGGTGTTACTGCCGCAAACGGCCCTGTCCTCCCAGAGTGCCGGTCAGGGTGCCGGCCCCACCGTCAGGGCCGCTGATGCGGCGGCCGAAGAGAAGGCACGTAACTATTTTTCCGATCTGGAGGTGATCGACCAGAACGGCAAACATCTGCGTTTTTACAGCGATGTGCTCAAGGATCGCGTGGTACTGATTAGTTTTATCTTTACCAACTGCCAGGATGCCTGCCCGATGGTGGCGCAGAAGCTCAAAAAGACCCGCTCGCTGATGGTCGACTCTATCAGGGATGACGTCTGGTTCGTCTCTATCAGTGTTGACCCGGAACGTGACACGCCCGAGGCCATGAAGAACTTTGCCAGGAAGCAGGATGTGGACGAAAGCCGTTGGATCTTTCTTACCGGAGATAAGCAAAACCTCGATACTATCGTCAGGAAGCTGGGCCAGTTCACCCCGGATTTCGAGGCGCATACCACCCTGATGCTGGCGGGCAGCGACCTGACACGGCACTGGACCCGGGTAGTGCCCATGACGCCACCCGCGGGTATCGCCATGCAGATGCGCGACCTGGTGGAAGAATCTTCCAGGTGATCCCGGGATACTGCATTCGTCACCGGTTCACGCTGGTCGCGACCATACTGGTACTGACCACTGCTGCATTTCAGGTGGCGGCGGCACCGAGCGCAGCACAGAACTCGGGAAAACAGATATACCTGCAGGGATACAGCCTGAATAGCGGCGATATCACGGCAGTTGTGGGCTCCGAAGGGGTATCGCTTCCAGCAAGCGTGGTGCCCTGTGCCAGTTGCCACGGCAGCGACGGACTGGGTCGCCCTGAGGGCGGTGTACAGCCGCCGGATATTCGCTGGAGTGAGCTGAGCAAGATCTACGGTCATGTTCATCCGGATGGCCGGCGTCATCGGGCCTTTAGCGAGGTGAGCCTGGCACGCCTGCTGCGCACCGGCCTGGACCCGGAAAATAACCAGATCGATAATTCCATGCCCAGGTATAACATGTCAAAAAAGGACATGGATGACCTTTTGGCCTATCTTCGTTTCCTGGAGAAAGACTGGGATCCCGGTGTGAATAAAGATCGTATCCAGATCGCTACGCTACTGCCGCTGCAGGGTTCCAGGGCGGGCCTCGGCGGAGCTATGGCACAGGTGATGCTGGCGTATTTCAATGAAGTGAACAAAGCTGGCGGGGTGTTTGGACGCAAGCTCGAACTGCTGGCCATTCCTTATGCTGACACCCCGCAGGGCACTCTCAATAATCTGCGCTCTGCATTTACAAATGAGGACATTTTTGCCCTGGTCGGTGCTTATACCGTGGGTCTGGACGAGCCAGTTCTCGAGCTACTGCATGATGAAGGTGCGCCGCTGGTCGGGCCATTTACGCTGAACCCGGGCGATCAGTTCATCAACTCCTCAATCTTTTATATGTATCCTGGATTTACTGACCAGGCCCGGGTGCTGGTGCAGCAGGCGCTGGCGGCAGACGCTGAAGGCGGGGTGCGACTGGCGCTGGTCGGACCGGCTGGGGATCGCATTGACCAGCTGATTGCAGCGCTACAGCAACAACTGCCCGAAGGTGAGACAGCTGGATCTGCGCCATTGCGTTATCGGCAGGGTGAACTGGATGCTGCTATGCTGGCCGATAGTCTGCAAAAGGCTGCTAGCAATGCTGTGCTGTTTCTGGGTAATCAGTCTGAATTGGAGACCCTGCTCGGAGCTCTGGCTGAGCGTAATCTGAGCCCGAGAATTTACCTGCTGTCTGCATTCATGCCACGGCCGCTGTTCGATGCACCGGCGGTCTTCGATAAGCGAATTTTTCTTGCCTACCCGACACTGTCGAGTGATATCAGTGCTGCCGGTCGAACCGAATACATGCGACTGGCGGATCTTCACAGCTCGCCACGCGACCACCTGCAGGCGCAGGTTGCTGGCTTTGCTGCCGCTAAGCTGATGGTGGAGGGTTTGCGCGGTGCTGGCAGGACGCTAAACCGGCAGAAGCTGGAAGCGGCTATCGAGGCCCTGTATCGTTATGACACGGGCCTGACACCACCGCTCACCTACGGTCCCAACCGGCGTATCGGGGCTCGCGGCGCTCATATCATGGTAGTGGACCTGGTGAAAAAAACCAACACAGCCGTGGGCGAATGGCACGAAGTGCGTTGAGCAGCGTTTAGCCCGGATATTTCATAGTAACGCTGAAAAATATAGTTTAACATTATGATTATATTAATGAATAATTAGTATATTTTGCTAATATATTAAGTACCGGGCATCGCTATACAGTTTTTAGAAAAATCTCAGCGAGCATTTTGCAGCCATAAAAAAGTGAAGCATTAGTTTGATATTGATGGATAAAAACCTGATTCGAAACCTGATCATGACTGCCTGTCTTGCTGTGCTCACTGCCTGCACCACGATGTCGACGCAGCAACAAACGCAACAGCCGGAAAAGCCACCTCCATCTACACAGCAGGAGCCGGTGGCTGCCCCGCCTGCTGTGCCATACTTTGCCAGGCAGCCGGTAGCACAGAAGCCGGAGCCGAAAACCAGTATCAGAAAGGGTAGCGGCGTATTCGTTCGCGACACTACGGCAGAAGCAGCAAACGCAGAAGCTGCTGCAACTGCTGACGAAACTATCGCCAAAACAGGTGATATAACACTCAATTTCAAGGCGGCCGATCTGAATGAGTTTGTTCGCGTTGTGTTTGAGGAAATCCTCACGCAGAACTACCTTATCGATCCGAAGATCAAGGGCACGGTTACCCTGCACACGACTTACCCTGTCGCTGAGGATGCAATATTGCCGATCGTGGAATCGGTATTGCAGCAGAATGGCGCAGCACTGATATTGCAGCAGGGTATCTACAAGGTCATCCCGCTGGAGGATGCGCCTGGCCAGGTCGGCTCACCGGTAGTCGGCAGGAAGCCGGTTGCCCGGGGCGCTGGTTACGCGATGCAGATCGTCCCCCTGCGTTATGTGGCGGCCAGTGAAATCGAGAAAATCATTACACCTCTCATTCCGAAAGGCAGTTCAGTTAGCATCGACGAGACGCGCAACCTGCTGATTCTGTCCGGCCCGCGGTACCGAATCGATCAGATGCTGGAAACGATCAGAATCTTCGATGTTGACTGGTTCAAGGGAATGTCATTCGGTCTGTTCAGGTTGCAGTATGCTGAGGCTGCAACGCTGGTGAAAGAGCTGGAATCCCTGGTTGGCAGCGAAGGAAAATCACCATTGGCCGGCATTGTGCGTCTGACGCCGATCGAACGGCTGAACGCCATTCTGGTGATTACTCATGCCCCGCGTTACATCGATGAAGTGAGCAAATTGATCAACCAGTTCGACTGGGGGAGCGAAGGTCCGCCGGGCCGTCGTCTGTATGTTTATCAGCTGAAAAATAGCAAGGCTGAAAAGCTCGCCTCGGTGCTGCAAAAAATCTACCAGATTGGAGACAGCGCGGAAGCGGCTGCGCCTTCAGCCAGGATTTCGCAACTGCCACCGGGCGAGGGGAGCAATGCTTTCCAGACTGCGGAGGGAATCTCCCGTCAACCGCCACCCCTGCGTGGCGGTACTGGCGCCGGAGGCGGGTATTCACGGCTGGCGCCGCTTACCGGCCCGGAGGCGGGAAAGTTGATGCCGTCGGCAACAGCTAACGGGCCGGAGGCGGACCTGGCTACCCAGAGCGCCATCGGCATTATCGCAGACCAGGACAGTAATGCGCTGCTGGTGATGGCCAGTCCACGGGATTACCGCGGCATCGAGTCAGTTATTAAACAGCTCGATGTAGCACCTCGTCAGGTGCTGATCGAGGCCACCATTGCCGAGGTTACCCTGTCTAATTCCCTGAATTATGGCGTACGCTGGTTCCTTTCCGGGGGCAACACCGGGCTGGGCTTCAATGCGCCGGTACCCAGTTCGGCTGGCGGTGATGGGATGACACTGGCCACTTTCTCCAGTAGCGGTGATGCCAGGCTGTTCATCGACCTGCTGGCAAGCAAGACCAGCGTCAAGTTTCTCTCCGCACCCCAGGTCATGGTGCTGGACAACCATACCGCAAATATCCGGGTTGGTGACCAGATACCGGTGACGGTGCGCAGTTCGCAGAGTACGGTGGATCCAGATGCCCCGGTGGTCTCTGAAGTGCAGTTCCGTGATACCGGCACCCTGCTGTCCGTGACACCCCGAATTAATGCTGGTGGTCAGGTTACCCTGGAAATTAGCCAGGAGGTGAGCCTGCCAGGGTCGGAGCCGGCCGTGGGCGGCGGCGGCAACGTGGCGATTTCGCAGCGCACGATAGACAGTAGCGTTGTGGTGCAGAGTGGTGAAACCGTGGTGCTCGGGGGGCTGATCCTCGAGACCCACAACGAGGCGAAATCCGGGATTCCGTTTTTGATGGATATCCCCTGGTTAGGTTATTTGTTCAGTAGCACCTCGGATGTTGTGTTCCGCACCGAGTTGATTGTTATGATTACCCCGAAGGTGATAGAGGACGAACATGCCATGCGGGCGCTAATGGATGAACTGCGTAACAAGATGAAAAAGGCGATTGACTACGGCAATTCTGTTGAATCGATCAAACTCTAGCCCGGATATTTCTCCAGTATCCTGCATTGCTATGAAATATCCGGGCTAACGCGCCTGCTACTGTCAGTAGCAGGCACGCAATAAAGTCAGAGATTTTTACAGTTTACATTAGAGATTACTCAGAGCGATTTCCGGTTAAAGCATTATGATGTATGCAGAAAATGCAGATGTGTAAGAAACTGCAGCTTGTTTATGGCCGCGCTGTTATACCTTAAAGAAGGGAGCTGTGATATTTATTATTCTGCAGCAAGCCCATTTTTTATGGCATAACTGGTAATACTGCTTGCGCTATGTAGATCCAGTTTTTTCATCATATTGGAGCGATGTTTTTCAACGGTCTTCAGGCTAATCGACAGGTATTCAGCAACATCTTTATTTCTGTAGCCTTCTGCGATGAGTTTCATCACTTCACGTTCACGCGTGGTTAATAGATCAATGCTGGTGGGGATTCTTTCTTTGCCTGGATCAGCTAAATATCCCATCACCACCTCATTGCAGATACTTGGACTTAAATAGGTCTTGCCGTTCGCTATATTCTGGATAGCACTAATTAATTCGTCACTGGTGTCGTCTTTTAATACATAACCATCAGCACCGGCTTTTAGTGCAGCATGAACATATTCTTCCGTTCTGTGAACAGTAAGGACCAGTATTTTTATTTCAGGGTAGCGGCTTTTAATACCTTGAATAGCTTCTGTGCCATTTGTTTTTGGCATGGACAGGTCACTAATGAGTACATCGGGTTTTAACTGTCCAGCCTGGTGTATGGCATCTTTACCGTTATCGACTTCGCCTACAACTTGAAAGCCCGGCACCATGTCGAGCAGGGAGCGTATTCCTGCTCTTAATATAGTATGGTCATCAGCGATTAGAATTCGAACGGGTGATTTCATAGTTATTTACTCTAGCCCTCTAG
>Ga0164313_10001594_pt1 | contig 20062 bp, 17 predicted proteins | sample GuaBasSedimGuay4_FD_113735 | JGI IMG/M metagenome (GOLD analysis project Ga0164313, IMG submission 113735) | Subseafloor sediment microbial communities from Guaymas Basin, Gulf of California, Mexico - Guay4, Core 4569-4, 0-3 cm | ecosystem: Environmental > Aquatic > Marine > Hydrothermal vents... | reverse complement strand
TGGGCCCAGGTCAACGGCTTCCGCGGAGACACCGACTTGGCACTGCGCATCCAGCACGACATCTACTATATCGAGAACTGGACCCCACTTCTCGACATCCAGATCATCCTGATGACCTTCCTCCGGTGGCGGGACACCTCGTTTGACGCCGACCGATCGGCCAAAGGCCAACCCGGCATCAAAGTGGCCGAACCCGACGGTGGCCTCGAAACCCCGCCCGGAATCGGGCGACCCATTTCCAGAGCCCAAAGGCAAGACCGTATTTCAACCTGACCAAGAAACGGTCTTTGCGGTTGAAGTGCTTGAGGTAAAAAGCCTTGTTCGCATCGAAGATCGCCTCCGACATGCGGTCGTAGTCCCGGGCGACGCTGGTGCCTTTCAGGTGGGTTATCGATACCCGGCCGTCGTAGACCACTCGATAACCGGCCGCAGCAAAACGATAACAGAGATCGAGGTCGTCGCCATACATGAAGAAGTCCTCGTCGAAGAGGCCGACTTCTTCGAAAACCGTCCTCCTGCCCATCATGAAGGCGCCGTTGATCGCGCCCACGTCGTAGGTTTCCTCATCGTCGAGATACGTGAGGTTATAGCCGGCACACAGGCGCGATCGTGGAAACCGCCCGGCCAGACCACTGGCCCGGCAGAATCCGTCCCAGAGATTCGGTATCTTGCGGCGGCAGGCCAGATCCATCGATCCATCTTCCTTGACCAGCCTGGGTGAGATCAACCCGATCTCCGGTTCATCCTGAATACGGGTCAGGCAATGTTCCAGCGCCACCCGGTTGCAGACGGTGTCCGGGTTCAGCACGAGGATGCAATCTCCACGGGATCGTCGAATACCAAGGTTATTGCCGCTCCCGAAACCAAGGTTTCGCTCCGGTATGTAAGTATCGACATCCGGATACAGATCCCGAATCAGGTCACCGGTCCCATCCGCGTTCAAACTGTTATCCACCACCACAATCTCGACCGGACGACCTGCCAACCGGTTCGGAATCGACGCAAGGCAAGGCCCGATTTCCTCTTGCGAATACCAGGTGACAATAATCACCGAAAGACCTGTCTTCCCACTCTGGATCTCCGTCATGACAAAGACGCCAGCAAAGCCCTCCATCGCTTCTCCAGTTCAGGACCGCTGAATCGATCGAAATTCAGAGAAGCGGCCTGTCGCATTTCATCGATCTCCGCCTCTCGTTCCCCGCCGCACACTTCGGTCAGCAAAGACGCCAGGGCCGCATGATCCCGCGGGTCCACAAAGAAGGCGGCCCGGCCGCAGGTCTCCCGCAGAACAGGTATGTCACTGCAGATCACCGGGCAGCTCCGTCGGAGCGCTTCGAGCGGCGGGAGACCCTGCCCTTCATCAAATGAGGGGTAGACCAGGCAGTGGGCCCTCTCATAGAGCTCCCTCAATTCCAGGTCCAAGGGGAAGTCAAGCGTCTCCAGCAAGCCCTCCGCCTCCAACCTGCACCACGAATCCCGATCACTCCAGAGCTCCCGGCGGATTCCGGCCACAACAAGCCGCTCACCGCGCCCCTTCTCCGCCATCAAGGCCATTGCATCGAGCACGAGGGCAAGATTCTTGTGCGGATAACGGGCGCCCACCGCGAGCACGTGTCGCAAATGGGAGGGTCGGCGGGTGGATGTTTCCGTCGGCGCCTCCAGTGCTTTCGAATAAGCCGGGATGACATCGATCTTCCGGTCCGCGAGGAAGCCGAAGGTGCTCTTGAGCTCTTCGCGGACAGCGCCCGAGATCGTGACAATGCGAGTCGCCGACTTGAGCACCCGCGGAAGCAAGAGGCGAAAAAAGACATTCTGCATTCGTGCCTGGTCCGGATGGCGGAGGGAGATCAGGTCATAAACAATGACCACATGCCGACCGGTCTTCCATAGCGGGGCATGGTGGGAGGAAAAAACCATCAGCGCCCCGCCCCGCTCCACGAAGGGTGCGATCTGGGCGACCCCCATACGGGCGACCAGGCGCAGAGGTCCCCCGATCATCCGATCATTGACCCATTGAAACCAGCGGTTGAGTCCCGCCGCTTCCCGCGCCTGGCCGGGCACCAAAAGCTCGGACAGTCCCGATGCGGCCACGCCCATTCCGGTTGGAAACGAGGATGCGAGGGGGTGGATCAGGGTCACGGCTTTCACGGTTCTTCTCTCCCGATCGACCCGGCGGTGCGCCAATGTCCGGTTCGCATTCGACGGCTGAGGATCTCAGGAAGATGACGGAGGCGGAAACATGCCTGGACGCGTGCGCGAGCCAGACGGCCCTGTCGCGGCAGGTGGGTGGCAATAATTGTTTCGATCTCAGACCGCACCCTTCCCTGATCGGCTGACAACTGCCCCTTCCTGAGCCGGAAGGACCCGGTCTCGACCGGCAGGTATCGAAACGAAATGCCTGCCCGGACGGCCCGGACCCAGAAATCAAAGTCGGCAGCCAGGGGGTATTGGGAGTCGAATCCACCGAGCTGGTCAAAGCAGGTGCGCCGGACAAGGGTGCCCTGCTGGGTGAATGGCGGTATCCCTGCGGCCATCAGGGAGGCCAGCCGACGCGGCCGGCTCTCCACCGGAAACGCACCCAGAACCTGTCCCTCGGCGTCGATATAGGAGACCCGTCCATAGATGACGTCGGCCAGATCATTCGCCGCGGCCTCGACCACCCGTCCAAAGTCGGGACGGAGAATATCGTCATCGTTCACATAGGTCAGCCAGTCCCAGTCATCGGATGAGTCTGCGGCGGTATTGATTGCCCCATACAGACCGGTCTTACCTGGCACTTCAACGATCACTTCCTGGTCGGGAAAGGCCGCCTTCAGCCTGTTCAGTTCCGGAGACGGAGTGACCAGCAAATGGCGCAAATTCGATCCGGCATTCATCAGCTGGGCGACCGAATCTACTGTTTGTTCAAGCCAGGGTGAACGCCCCAAAGTCGGGGTCACCACAAGAATCTCCTGCGACTGTTGCATCAAAGAAAAGTGGTATGCTGTCCTCGACGGCTCGTACAAACAAGATGGTTTTCTAAACTTATCGGTCATCAGGTACCCCTTTCGATCAGCCAGGCGGGCGCCGACGGATCAACTTCGACAATGAGCGAAAGATGTGTTTGCAATGACCTAACTGAGAAACGAATGAGAATCCTCTACGATTTCGAAGCATTCTCCGATCAAAGTCACGGCGGGATTTCACGCTATGTGATCGAGTTGGCGTCCCGCATAGCGAAAGCAGACAACTGCGAGGTCATGCTTTTCGCAGGTTGGCATCGGAACCAGCATCTGAAGAGTCGGACGGATCCGTGGATTCGCGGTCAATATCTGAAGCCCTTTTGGCGTACCGGTGAGCTTCGACGCCGTTTCAACGGATTTCTCACTCGCAGAGCGATCTCAGATTTTCGGCCCGATATCATCCACCGGACCTACCACCGCCACGTCCCGGACTACCCCGGCAAGCACAAGACCGTTGTTACCATCCATGACCTGACCTATTTTCACTACCCAGAGAGCTTCCCCGGGGGAGAGATCGTGCGACGACGTCTCGAACGAGCTGCCCGCGAATCCGATCACTCTTTATGCGATACGGAAAATACACGTCAGGACGTCATCCGCATTCTTGGGCTGCCGTTAGAACAGACCTCAGTCGTGCATCTCGGCGTCAACCTTCCGCAGAACAATAATGCGCATCTATTTGACCCCTCAAATCCCTTCCTGCTGTATGTCGGACAGCGAAGCGGGTACAAGAACTTCCGGTGGCTGTTGGAAACCCTGTCCCGACATGACAGGCTTGCCAGCTCAAGACTCATTGCATTCGGAGGGGGCGACTTCACAAGGGACGAAAAGGACCTGATTTCTGGTCTCGATCTGCAAGATCGGATTCAACACAAAGCGGGAGACGATTCGTTCCTCGCCGACTTTTACCGCAGAGCCGGAACACTCGTCTACCCATCCCTATATGAAGGATTCGGCCTTCCTCTACTCGAGGCGATGGCGCATGGCTGTCCCGTCGTGTGCAGCAATGCGAGCAGTCTGCCCGAAGTTGGAGGGGAAGCGGTAATAACTTATCCTCCGGAGGATTCAGAAGCTTTCGCGAAGGCTGTACGGACCGTTGTTTCCGACATCCAGTTCCGTCGCCAATTGGTGGATCGTGGTTATCAGCGCGCAAGAGAGTTCTCCTGGGACAGATGTGCGGAAAAAACGCTACAGGTATACCGTGATTTGGTTCCGGAGGATTGAAAACCAACACCCATCTCATCCAGGCTTGATGAGGCGAAAGGCGCTGACCCCTATCCCCGGCATATGTGAGAAATCATCAAAACGAGCGTAACCACAGGCCGCCTCCAGAGGCTCGTTGACGGCCCATCTGTAGTCGAAGCTCCGTCGTGCTCGCTCGATGTAAGCGTCATAGATTCCCGGCTTCACTTCACCATACCAACTCAGATCGGCCAGTTCCGCCTCGGGCACGGCTCCAATCAGGCGACGGTGCAGTGCCTCTTCATCATAAAAACGCTGAAAGAAAATACCACGTTCTTCCCTCGCCTGCCCGAGATTATAGATATCGTTGTTCAGGTATTCGTTTCGATACCGGCGGTCGGTCATGACGGTCAGGATGAGCGCCCCCCCTGGTTCCAACGCATCATACAGTATTCGGACGGCATCACTGTCGTTGAGGTCGCCCGCGATATGCTCCAGAACAGATATCGACCAGATCGCACCGAACCGTTGTTTGATTGAAGCGATCGATTCGACGCCCGCGTTCTCAGTTTCGAGCTTCAACCGCAACCGGCGAGCGGCCAACTCTGTCCACTCCAGATCGCAGCGGTCCGGGTTAACCATCTGAAGCTCAATCGCCGGATTCCTGGCGGCCTGGTAGAGAGAAAAGAGCGCCGGTGAAGCGACGTCGAGAACCGGTCCGCGTGCCTTCCGGGCAAAGCGATCCACATAATCAAACTCGAAATAGCGCAAAAAGTCGACCGGCTGCAGCATCAGGCGGACAGAACCGCGAACACCCCGCACGAACAGACGCCGCCCTATGCTGCGCCCGAATGCGTCATAGCTCAGCCCGGGCAGGCCCGCCTTCCTGGCACGACCCACAGCACGTCTCGCCCGAAACAGGTACCATGGCAGGCGAATCAGCTTTGCAGTCATCGAGAGCCTGCGGGTAGTACCGCGCGCACAGTCCGGCCGACCCAGCGCCGCATGGCACCAAGTCCGTCTCCGGAGTAGATTCTTCGTTCAGTTCGCGTATCAGCCTTCTCGTGACGCCTGACCCGGGAGGGGTGCACGAGCGGGAACCGGATCGCCTCTGCCTCCACCGACAGACGTGAAATCCGGCGCCTCGTATTGGTGGCCTGATGGCCAAACCCTATATTCTCGACCAGGTTGACTCCCGGAAGCACGGACAACCCGCCTCTGCGCCAGTTCGCATAGACCCAACGGTAGGCCCAACTGTCCACCCGGCCCTCCACTACCGAGTCAAAGGCTCGCGTCCAGTATGCAGCCGCGCGCCGCGAGCCGAGAAATCTCAGCAACCAGTCGGACTCGCGAACCTCCGGCCAATCGCGCAGTTCCCAATCAAAAGCCTTCCAGGCGCGGCGCCAGGTCGCCCAACCCCAGACATGATTGTAACGCGAGAAACAGTAACCCGATGGATCCCTGAAAGACCCGAAACTGGCGCCGCCTATCTGGGCAATCCCCTCATCATCACGGTAGCGATCCAGCAGAATCTCACAGAATCTGAAGAAAGTCGGATCAGGAACACAATCATCCTCCAGGATAATCGCCTCCTTTTCGACGGCAAACACCTGATCAAGACCACTGGACACACGTCGTGCGCATCCGAGATTGGATTCGGCAAAGACGCGGCGTACCTCGCACGTCCAGTCGACGCCGCGATCCACAAGGCTCCTCACCGCTTCCACTTCCGCAGTTTCCTCGATGCGGTCGTCCCGGGGCCCGTCGGCAATCACCCAGAGTCGGGTCGGCTCGATCCGACGAAGAATCTCCAGGACGCGGGCGGTGTGCTCAAAGCGTTTGAACACCATGAGCACGACCGGCACCTCGCGCACCGATTCGTCAGATGGCCTCGTCGTCGCGGGCAAAGAGCACATCGGCGTAGTTGTGGTTGTCATGCAACACCTTGATCGGCCGCATTCGGGGTGAGAGAAGCTGAGCCACTGATTTCTGATCCCGGCACTCGATGCAGGCAAACCGGGGCGCATGTCGATTCAAGTCCAATCCACTCAGGGCCTCCAATTCATATCCCTCCACATCGAGAACCAATAGATCGATCTCCTTTTCTCCCAGGTGCTCATCTATGAGATCGCTCAAGACCCGGGTGGGCACCTCGATCGTCGGCGTTTCCACGAGCTCCTGCGTGGCGAGACCACACCGCTGATGATCCTCGCGTATCCGGGTGTCGCCAAATGCACCCTCGACCGTGGAAGTCAATCCGCTGACGCACATGGAGATACTCGCCCCCGGGTGACCGGGAGCGACCAGCGCAGCCTGGGCAACAATCGAGCACGGACGATTCCGAAGACATTCAAGTGCCAGGTCCGGGAGAGGCTCGACCAGCAGGCCGGTCCAACCACGCATCGCCTCCAGAAAATATGTGTTGCTCTGTGTATACCCGTCATTGCCTCCGGCTTCGACAAACACGCCTCGTTTCCGGCTGAGAAAGGCATCGAGCTTGCGGTCGAGGCCATTCAGGGCGGGTCTCGAATAACGTGCACATCCAGCCAGCTCCCAGAGTCGCCGGCGAGTACGTCGCATACTGTTGCGCAGTCGACTCATAATGAGGATCTCCGAAGTGCCCTCCAGGGCAGGAAGAGCCCGCTGGTCTGCCATCGGCCGACATCACGAACCGGTCCCCAGAACAGTGTGCTCAGCCATGCGGCAAACGCATAGCCCACCAGAGTCGCCCAGGCGGCTCCAATTGGACCCGCCACCGGAACCCACCAGAGGTTCAAGAGGATATTGACGACCGCACCGGAGCAGGCGGCCGTCATCAGGAAGCGCGGCGAACTCCGGGCGGCCAGCACTTGGCTGCGGATCACGCCAGTAAAGACCAGGACATTCGACCACACCAGTATCATGAAAACAGGTACGCTGTCCACAAATGCACGACCAAAACACAAGGGGACGACGACCGGTGCTGCAAGCGTGCCGAGAATCGCAAGCGCAATCGCGGCAATCGCGGCCAGGGCAAAGGCCCGCCGTGCGGCTGCCTCGAGCCGTCGCGATTTCTGTGCCCGGACAAGCCCCGGCAAAAGCGCGGATGCCAGGATTACCGCTACAGGATTGCCGAGCTCGGATAATCGGACCGCCGCGGCATAGACCCCGGTGTCATTCGCACCACGCAATTGGGCAAGCATCACCTGGTCGATTCGCAGATACAATCCGATCGCTCCGCCCGCCACGATGAGAGGCCAGGCCTCTGACATGAGGCGGCGGGCAACCCGCAAACGTGGTCTCTTCGTCATACCGCTGAGAGTTCCTCCGGGAGTACCCGCACAAAGGACGATCACAATCACCAGAACCTCTACCGCCAGAGACGCAGCGAACCAGACCAGGGGCGCCTCAAGCATGATCAGGGCGATGCGCCAGAGCGCACTTGCAAGCGTGCCGCAAAACTGAGCTGCAGCTACCGTTCGCCCCCGCAACTGCGCCTGCAGATCAAGGTCGATTACGAGAAACGGGGTCCCCACCATCGGCAGACCCGCAACAAGCGTGGTGACGCGATCAGAGGTGTTGTCCATGATGACCCAAGAGGCGGCGACAAGCACAACCAATCCGACACACGCCCCCAGGATCCGCATCCAAAACGCCGTCGCGAGCAATTCACGCCGATCCTCCGGATACGCGACAAGATCCCGCTTCAGAATCGTATCGAGCCCAAGGCCTGAGATGAACCCAAACAGTCCGGCTAACGCCAAGGCGCGGCTCAGATTGCCGAAGCTGTCGACCCCGAGATGCCGGGCCACTGCGGCACCCACAGCAAAGGCAACTCCGAATCGAATCGCCCGCTCAAACAGCAACCAGCCCGCCATGGGTGCGCCACCCTGCCCACGCAGCCAACTGGAACCTTCCGGAGGTCCCCACCCACAGCCCGGGTCGTCCGGCACTCCTTCAATTTCTGGAACATCCTCACCCGCGCCTTCAGGTCTCACGCTCATCTCAGGGACGGGCGGTTTAGACCCACTTCAGTTTCCATAGGCCAAACCAGACCATCTTGATCAGCATCCAGCCGTGGGAGAATCGGGAAATGTTCGTATCTCCGTAGGTGCGATCCCGATACTTGACGGGGATATCGCGTATCTTGAGATCCAGAAGCGATGCACCAAAGAGCAGGTTAAAATCGCCGAAAGGATCAAAGTCGCCGAAGACGCGCATCCGCTCGAGGATCCGGTGATAGTCCTTTTTCAGGAACATCTTGGTCCCACAGAGGCTGTCTTTGACGTTCTGCCCGAGCACATAGCTCAGGGCCATGGCAAACCCCTTGTTTCCGAGCAGATTGAGGAAACGCATCGCCTCTGACTCCATCGGGTAGACCAGGCGGGACCCGTTGGCGAACTCCGTGGTTCCGCTGGCCACCGCATCATAAAACTTGGGGAGATCCTCCGGGGGCGCGGTCAGGTCGGCATCCTGGATCACCAGGACGTCACCGGTCGCAATCTCAAAACCCGCGAAGACAGCGTCCCACTTGCCGATACCCGGCTGGCGAATTGCCCTGACGCTGTGCGGTCCATCGTAGGCGGCGACCTCCCGCTCGATGACCTCCCAGGTATCATCCGTGCTGTTGCCTTCGACAAAAATGACCTCAGTCCCAACTCCCATTCGGGGGATCCGCTGCAGGGCGGCCAGAATATTCCCCGACTCATTCCGGGCCGGCACGACCACCGTACAACTGGGAGAGTGATCGATCCGGGGCGGGATCCGTGGTCGGGCGACCAGATGCAGGGTCATGCCGAAGTGCCTGAAGAAGGGCAACTTGACCAAAAACCGGTTGAGAACGGTGGTCACCAAGGGAATCTTGAACGGAACGATCTGCTCGGTTCCGGTCCGGATGACCTCCCAACCCGAGATTTCGAGCAGGTTGATCAGGTCCTGCATTGAGAGCCAATTGCTCTGCGGTTGCCTGACCACGAAGCCCAACCGCTCCGCCCATTTGAGCGGATATCGCCAGAGCGTGTTGAGTGAGGTAATATGAAGACGGGTTCTGGGATAGGAAGACGCCTTCAGTTTTTCCAGGGCCTGCTGGATGTCCGGCAGATATCCGATGAGATAATTGAGGACGATATGATCAAATCCCTCGGCGACTTCAGACCTGAGTATGTCGCCGTGCCGGAATTCAAGAGTCTCTTCAGGGTGCGCCTCTCGGGCCCGCCGAACCATCCGCGGGCTCAGATCGATGCCGACTCCACGGCTCGGATTGAGAGCCTTTAGAAGGTCTCCAGGTCCGCAGCCCCATTCCAGAACCTTCTGACCTTCAGGGATATGCTGTCGATGAAAGTCAGCCATCTGGGCATGAAAGCCCGATTGAACCCTCCGGGGGGTCTCGTCATTCTCGGCGACCCAGTCAAAGTGGCCCTGCAAATCAGATGCGTATATCGATGCCATGGTAACCAACCTGAGAATCGACCGATTCCCGTCATCTATTAACGGAACCAGGTAGAATTACTTAAGGGAGTCATTCCTTGCACTCGTCCAGACCAACGTGCGATTCAGGGGGCGGTTACCCGGAAACAGACGCGGTCGAGGTTGAACTCGACTCCGGACGGTTATGCAAATTCGGAGGGCTGACTTCCACGTCAGCCGTTGGCAGGACGCGGTCGACGTGGAAGTCGACCCTCCGAATTGGCGGGTAGCGCTTTGGACGAGACCCCCCTCAAGGATTGCCCCTGCAAACGACCTGCGACCCGCTCACTGGTCGCGAACCGATTCCAGCACGATGATCATACGCAACCCGATCCGCGCGAGCGCCCATTGCGGCAGCACCCGCTCAATTCGCAACAGGACACGGAGAAGGCTGGTCGGAAGCAACTGGCGGCGGGACAACCCTCCCGTGGCCGGATAGGCCAGGACGTCACGGTATCGGATTGCGACCACCTTCAACCGCATGGCGGCCAAACGTCGATTGATCTCCTCACGATCCCGATGGAACAGTGCCCAACCCATTCCCATGTTCGCGAAATTACCTTCCTCATCATCGGCTTCGAACCGGTAGGGGTCGCGCAATCGGTCGGGGCGGCAGGGTTCCTGGTGAAACAGGCGATAAAACGCCCGCCCCATCACGGTGCCCGCGGGTTCGATCAGGATCAGGCGACCACCCTCGGTCAGCGATGCGCTCGCACTCTCGAAAAACCGGAGCGGTTCACGAAGGTGGTGCAACACATCCATGGCAATGATCGTCCCCCACCGCTCTATGCTCTTTTCGATTTCATAGGCCGAAACCTCCCTCTCAACATAAGGGGTCAAGGCGATATCGCTCGTCACCACCTCGGGGTACACCTCCTTGAGGAACCCCGCTCCGGACCCTATCTCGAGGACCCTGCCCGAAGTCGAAAACCCCATGGCTGCCTCGAAAATCGCCCGATAGACCGCACGGACACCACTCGACCCCTCCCACTTGCTCCGACTCCTGGACAGCAGTTCCAAGTCATAAGTGACATCGCCCATGGGAATATTCAGGGCAGGTTCTCGATGAATACCCGGGCGGCCGCGCCTTCCGGCGTGTCTTCATCTTCGAGGCGGATTGTATCGCGAATCATGCGCCACGGAATGGATTCGTCGTCCGGCTCGGGAATCAGGCTGGGGTCAATCGAAGCGACCCGACTGATTCTGGATCTGAAGTTGGGCGCAAACTGTCGCTCACCCACCGTCTCAAGCACAAAGGCCGGCCCCAGAACGCTCTCATCCATGAGCGTGTCACGATTGTCGGTCCAATCGTCCTTGAACCGCTGAAAAACATAGACGGTCGAGTAAGTGCCACGGTCCAGGTGATACTTCATGCCTTCGGCCCGTTCGGCCAGGAGTGAGTTGGCCAGGCACGGTTGTCGGTAGACAATCGAGACCAACGGAGAAGGGGCCACGAAGAATGCCCCTTCATCGCGATGTTCGAGGACAAACTCCCTGAACCAGGCCGTTTCCCTGTAGGTAGGAAACCGCTGGGTGGAAAATTCTTTCGCGGTGACCGGCACGGACACGCCCAGGAGGAAGATCCCGGCCAGGCCACAGGCGGCTTTCCAGACCGTTGGGGTCGCCTTGAAATCCCGGAGCAGGAAAACCGAGGCGAATACAAAAAGGAGGCATAGCGGCAGAGCCAGTCTCGACACGACGAATTGGTCGACCTCTCCCCAGTGGTAGAACATCAGGAGCCCAAAGTTGGCCAGAATCACCGCCCCAAAAGCCAGCAGGGCCTGAAAGGCAGGAGTCAGGCTTCCCATCTTCCTGAAGCGCAGCGGAAAGACCACCAGAAGGGCCACCAGCGACGCCCCCCCGAGGAGTGAGAGAAAAAAGGAATTCGACTGGAGGGCAGAGAAATCGAAGAAGAACGCGACTGCATGGGACAGATTGTTCCCAAGAAAGGACCAGTGAAAGGGACTTTCGACGTTGTCCGGCAGCTGCCAGAATCCCTTGTGGGCCTGGAAAACTGCATTGAGCAGCGGATAGGGCACGAGCAGTAGTGGTGCAGCAATCAGGGTCGGGGTGATCTCCAGATCGCGTCGTTTGATCCACCCCAGCAGGACCAGCGCACCGATCGCGATGACGAAGAGAACCGACTCGTAGCGCGTCTGCGCCAGAAGAATTCCGGCGAGCACAAGCAGATTCAGCGACTCCCTTGAACCGCGCTCCAAGTATGAGGCTGAAGCCATCAGGCAAACCAGAATCAAACAGAGATTCATGATCTCAAACCCACCTCCGGTCGCATTGATGGCGAGCAACGGGAGTCCGGCCAGCGCCAGGATTGAGAATCTACCCGCCCAAATACCGGCGAGCCGGCGGGCAAACAGCCCCGTCAGCACCAGCAACATGAAGGTCAATGCGCCGTTGACGAAGAATACATTGCCGGGCCGGTAGCCGAAGAGATCGTGCACCAGGGAAACGAAGAAGGCAAAGAAGAAGGGGCGCTTGTCGACGATGCCTCCCATGATGATATAGGCCCCGTCGAAGTTATGGGCATGGAGCGGGGTGAAGACCTGCCGGTCGAGATGCATGCTCATGCTCGTCGCGGCGAGGACGAGTTCGTCGTTCAGGACCTTGAACCCATGGGGTTCGTGGATCAGCAGGAGATAAGTGGCGGCACCCGCCATGATAAGAGCGATCCAATCCAGGCGTCTCCAGTCCAGGGTCTCGCGCTCGAGCCGAAGGAATCGCCAGATGGCCACGAAGAACAGGGCGGTGGTCAGCGCCATGACCCAATACCCGCCATAGCGAATCGCATCGAGTGCCTGATCCGGGGTCAGGAGGATAAACCCCAGAGCCGCGGAACCCATTCCGCTAAGCACGAGCAGTCCGAGGCGCAGCCGGACATTCAAAGCATTGTTCATAAAAAAAGACCGCCCAGGTAATCTGGGCGGTCTTGAACTTCGATTGAAGCCTAAACTTACAGAGCGTAATTCACGCCATCCGCAGTGATCTGGGTATCCGTCGCATTGAGCGTGCCCGGATACGTTTCACCACGAACCGTATTGACCGACTTGATGTACTTGTCGGTCGCGGTGCCAACGAGATTGGCGCTGGAAGCCGAAGTCACACCCTGCTCCAGGAAGTACTGCTGAGCAGCGGCACTCAACTGGCGGAGGTTGTTCAGGATCGTCTTGTCCTGGGAGGTCCTGCGAACCTTCTGGAAGGCCGGGATGGCCATGGCGGCAAGAAGACCGATGATCACGACAACGATCATGATCTCAACGAGGGTAAAGCCCTTTTTGGATGTTTTCTTATTATACATAATACTCGAGTGTTATCTGTTTGTGTGAAATGAGCACTAGTCGCTCAGGATCCCTAATCGGTTGCCTTCAGCGGGGCTCAAGGGGTCTTGAGGTCAAAGGATCGTAAATGGAACCCGCCCCTGAGGGATTTCACTCAATCGGATGGAGGAAGTTGACAATCCGACCGAGATAAAGGACTCAAAAAAGACATCTTCGGCACAGTTTCAGCTATGCTTTCGGTTCAGGGCACTTTGATTAATTGAAGCATGTTATCGTTTTGCAGAAAACCAGGAACCGCAAGGCGGTCGTGTCGAGGGTATCCCCGTAGGGCTATCCTCGATCCGGCTAACGTCGCGGGCGTGGAATTTCTGCATAACCCGAAGGGCGGCCAGGCTTTGAGCGTGGGGCCGCGTTGTCCAGGCCGGGACATACCTCATGGTATGCCCGCCGGCCCGACCGCCTTGCCCGACGCCCAAATCCTTGCCGCGCTGACATTCTCCAATTAGTCAAAGAGCCCTAAAATTCATCCATTCGGTCGCCATGCGCTTCAGCCTTAGTTTTTTCACACTTCTCTTCTTCACCGCCACGCTCACCGCAGAAACCCGGCTCATACTGGGGAACGGGGACTCCCTGCGGGGCCGTGTGGTCAAGGTGGAGGACGGCATCGTCCATTTCGACTCCGAGGCCCTCGGCATTCTCACCTTGCCGTCCACCGGAGTAACGATCGAGGAGACCGATCCGTCAAAGTCCGTAACCCGGGAAATCCTTGCCGCCGACGGGGAAGGAAGTGCCGCTGTCGTAACCGAATCAGGTTCATCGGATTCCGCCAACCCGGATAATCCGGCCGATCAAGCGGATCTGGTCAACATGAAGCCGGCCTGGAAGAAGAACATTGAGTTTGGCTTTACGATGCAGTCCGGGCGACGCGATAAAATGGACATTTCGGGTCGATTTTCCGCCAACCGGAGCGTCAAACAGGACCAATACCGACTACGTGCCCGTTATCTCTACGGAGAGACCAGTTTCGAAAAATCGACCGATCAATTCGAAACCAGTTTCCGGTGGAGACGGGACATGAATCCGCGGATGTTCACCCAGGCCCTCACCTATTACGAGACCGACGACATCAAGCACATCAACCATGACTTGTCGCAGGGGATCGGAGTCGGACGTAAGATCTACAATCTGGACACCTTCAGTTTTTCCCTGGGAGGCGGCGCAACCGCCCGTTACCGCGACGAAAACGGTGATCCACCGCGCATGAATTACATGGTCGATGCTTTTCAGGACATCGACTACAAGATCAACAGCATCTTCAAGGTGGTCCAGGACGCCAATATTCTGATCGAGCCTCAGGATCCGGACAATTACACACTGAGACTGAACGCCGCATTGATCGGCAAGATCACTGAAACGGTTACCATGTCGATGCGTTACGAATACGAATTCGACAGTTCGTTGACGCTCAGCAATCAATTCAACCAGCGAATCATTACCTCGCTCGGTTACCTGTTTTAGCCCGGAAGCCCAAACGAATTCTTTCACACCGGTGAGCGGCGCGCCAGGGACGTCGCGCCCTACCTTCGTGTAATCGAAGGCGCCTACTGTTTCTTCTTCCTGGTCGTCGCTTTCCTGACGCCGGTCTTCTTTGCGGCCGAGGTCGCCTTTTTCCTCGTTGGCGTTTTCAGGTCCTCAAATCCCACCACGGCAGCGTCTTTCCACAGACTCTCCAGCCGATAATGCTGTCGGGTTTCACTGGTGAAGAGGTGCACCATGACATCGAACGCGTCGATCACCGTCCATCCGCTGCCCGCCTCCGCGTCGACTCCGACCAGGTGCACCTTCTGCTCCTTGAGAGCCTGACCGAGTTCATTGCGCATCGCTCGCAGATGGGGATCCGAGGTCGCCGTCGCAATGACGAAGAAATTGGTGATACTCGACAACCCGCGCACATCCATGACCAGCAGATCACCGGCTTTCCGGTCATCCAGTACATCGGTGAGCAACTTGAGGAGTTTCCGTTCGGACGCGGGAATTTTCTTCTTGGTCGATGGCATATTTCGAGGGTCAACGGTAGTGTTGGCGATTCTCGATCCAAGTGGCAACTCCTTCGGGAACGAGAAATCGCACGGACCGACCTGCACGCACCCGGTGTCTGATCTCACTGGAGCTGACATCAAAGACATGGGATCTGATGGCATGAACCCGAATGCCTGGTGCGAGGTCCGGCGGACGCCAGTCAAAACCCGGTCGTTCCAACACGATGAACTCGACCAGGGCCGCAAGTTCATCGATGCGATGCCATTCGTTCAGGCTGGATGCCTGGTCGGCCCCGATTATCCAGAACAGGCGGGCATCCGGATTCTCCTCCGTCAGAACACCCACCGTGTCGATGGTGAAGCTCACGCCGCCACGCATGAGTTCAGTCATCGAGATACCGAATCTCCGGTCCCGGCCAATGGCAGCCCGCAAAAGTTCCACACGATCCTCATCAGTGATGCCGGGAGTCGCTTCCTTGAGCGGGGATTGAGCCGTCGGCACGAAAACGACTTTCTCGAGCGACATCGCCTCCAGTGCATCCTGAGCCGCCATCATATGCCCGATATGGACCGGGTCAAAGCTCCCCCCAAGGTAACCCAACCGGCGACTCTGCAGGTCTTTCCCCCTCATGCCCACCGGAAGAGCCGACTGAAAACATTTGTCGGCCAAGTCTTTCTTTTCTGCATTTTCGATTGGATCAGATCCGGATTAGATCACGCACGTCGGTTTGCAAGAATCTTCTGAACCGGAAGCATCCTCCCGGCGAAACCGGGATCCGTCCAAAGCGGCTGGCCTGCCTGCCCGCCATCTTGTCCGGACGTAGCACGCGAAGCCTGAAGCTTTAGCGACGGGGCTTTCGAAGGGGTCAAACCTTGATTCCTGCATTGGCATGCACGAATGCAAGGAATGACCCCGTGGCCACATGGTAGGGCGCGACGTCCCCGGCGCGCCGTCTTCAGCTACTCCTCAAGGTTTGACCCCTTGAAAACGCCCAACACCATTCGAACAGTCTTTCTCCATGCGCTTTTCGATCCGCAACAAGATAATTACCTACGTCGCCATTCCGGTGGCGGCCATCTGCATCGGTGCAATGGTATGGACTCTGTCCTACGTCCGCAATGAAGCCCAAGCCGCCATTCGGGAGAAACTGGCCGAAGACGCGACCGTATTTGCCAGCCGATTCGAAGACTATATCGGGAAAGCAGCCCGGGTGGCGGAAACGACCGCCGGCTTCATGGAGGCGACCGACGACCTGGGTGAGGAGGCGCTCTACGCCATTCTTCGAAGCAATGTTTCACGAAATCGACGCGTCTACGGAGCAGCCATCGCATTTGAGCCCAAAACCCTGTTCTCAGACGACCGACTGTTCTGCCCCTATGTCCATCGCGACGGGGATGATCTCCGGCAGATGGACATCAATCGGGAGGTGCTCGACTGGTATGAAGAGGACCGGTGGCAATGGTGGCATCGCGCGAAAGAGGCCGGGCACGGGATCTGGACCGATCCCTACTTCGACCAGGGCGCCGGGAATGCCCTCATGGTCACATACTCCACCCCATTCACGCGCAACGGCCGGTTTGCCGGCGTTACCACGGTTGACATGAGCCCTCCCGGTCTTCGCGAGACGGTGGCCGGAGAAATACTGGGCGGACAGGCGTTCGATATCCTGACCGCCGACGGACGTTTCGTGTATTCGCCAAATGCCGACAGTATCATGGGGCAGACCGTTCAGGATAAGGTCACCGCGATCGGTCGCGAGGACCTGATACCGTTGATCGAACGCATGCTGAACCGCTCTTCCGGAACCGAACAGACCGCCGGAATTTACGGTAGCGAACCCTTCCTGATCGCGCATGCCAAGATCCCGTCCACCGGATGGACCCTCGTCACCTATACGCCCGAATCGGTGGCCTACGCGGAATATCGAGACAAGATCGCCTGGGTCACGACCCCGTTTCTGATCACCCTTCTATTGATCGTCGGATGCGTTCTGCTGGTCGCACGCCGACTGGCCGACCCCATCCGGACCCTTCGGCGACACGCCATGGGCATCGCGTCGGGCAATCTCGGTGTCGACCGATTCCAAATCGATTCAAACGATGAGATCGGTGACCTGGCGGAGGCCTTCTCAGAAATGCAGGACAAGGTGGCCGACCGGGAGGCCCAACTCCGGGACGCCCGGGAAACCAGCCTCGCCCAACTCCTGGAATCAGCCCCCGACGGAATGGTGGTGGTGGACAAGCAGGGGAGGATTCGTCGGTGCAACTCGACGGTCGAACGGATCTTCGGGTTCCCGCTCGGCCCCGATGAGATGCGCGGTGGAAACATCAATTTCCTCGACCTCCTGGTCGAGGAAGATGATCACCCGGTCATTAAAGAACTCGGCGACTGGATCCGGGCGCCAGAGACCCTGAAGCCGTCGACCGCTCTTCATCTCAACGGTCGACGCCGGGACGGCACCGAGTTTCCCATCGATGTAACCCTTAGTCCGTTCAGAGAACCGGATGGACGCCGGGTGGTCATGGCAATTCGTGACGTCACGGCGCAGAAGAACGCAGAACAGACCCTCGCCCGGGCGAAGGAGGAAGCCGAGGTGGCCAATCACGCAAAGTCTCAGTTCCTGGCCAGCATGAGCCACGAACTGCGGACGCCGCTCAACGGGGTGCTCGGCTATGCCCAGATTCTGCAGCGCGACACCGACGCCACCCCCACCCAGAAGGAACAGTTGGATGCGATCATCAATTGCGGGGACCACCTCCTTCACCTGATCAACGATGTCCTCGACCTGTCCAAGATCGAAGCCGGTGGGATGGAGATTGATATCGGCCCCTGCGACCTTCACCACCTGGTCAAGAGTGTCGGAAACATCTCTTCGCACCGGGCCGCGGACAAGGGCCTGCAGTTTTCCGTCGATGTGGCATCCGAAGTACCGCGGGGGATTCTCACCGACGGGAGCAAGCTGCGTCAGATCCTGGTCAACCTGCTCGGGAACGCCGTGAAGTTCACCGAGGAGGGCGGCGTCGCCTTGCGCGTTGCGGAAATTCCGAAGGGTTTTCTACAACTCGAGGTGGAAGACACCGGGGTCGGGATCCCCGCCGACCAATTGAACGATGTGTTCGACCCGTTCAAGCAATTGGATGCAGGGAAAGCGGCCGGAGGAACGGGTCTCGGCCTCGCCATCAGCCGGCAATTGGTCGAGTCGCTTGGCGGAACCCTGATCCTGACCAGCGAACCCGGCAAGGGGTCCTGTTTCCGGGTCTCCCTACCGCTCGAGGAAGTCGATGAGGTGGAATTGGACCGGCAGACAACCAGCCACGACGATGAAGGTCCATCCATCCGGGCGGCTCCAGGCCGGGAGGTCACCATTCTCGTTGCGGACGATCGAAAGACCAATCGCGATGTCCTGACCAAGCTGCTGTCAGACGTCGGCTTCCGGGTGATCGAAGCGGACGATGGCGATGTCGCGGTCGAACAAATACGGGAAACCCGCCCTCACGCCGCTCTCCTCGACATCCGGATGCCGCGCCTGAACGGTATCGACGCCCTGAAACTGGTTCGATCGGACCCTCAGATCTCGGATACCGTGGTGATCGCTGTGACGGCCAGCGTCTTCCCCGAGTTTCGCCGCAAGGCACTGGCCGCCGGGTTTGATGATTTCCTCGGAAAGCCATTCAAAGCGCCTGCACTCTTCGCCCTGCTGGTGAAACATCTCGCCCCGGATCTCCTGGTCACGGAGACAGCGGTGTCCCGGGAGTCCGTCAACCCGGCATCCGAGGAGTCCGAAGAAGCCGACACAGCAGAGCCGCTCCCCTCGACCGTGATCGAGGAACTGGCGAAAGCCGTGGCCATCCGAAGCCTGACCGCGGTAAACCGGATTTCCGAGAAACTGATCCGGGATTCAACCCACCACGTGACCGCAATCCGCATCAGGGACCTTGCCCGCAAGTTTGATTTCGCATCCCTGGCCGATCTGGTTTCGGATCTGAAAAAGCAAAGCGACACCAGATGAACGACCCAATTCCCGAAGCCATCCGGATTCTCCTGGTCGACGACACGCCAGCCAACCTCGATATTCTGTATCGGGCGCTGGAGGACGAGGGGTTTGAACTCCTGGTTGCCCTGTCGGGCGAAGAAGCGCTGGAAGTCACCCGGGCCGCCCGGCCGAGCCTGATCCTGCTCGATATCAACATGCCGGGCATGGACGGGTTTGAGACCTGCCGCAGGCTCAAGGCCGATCCGGCAACAGCAGACTCGGTCGTTCTCTTTCTCTCCGCTCGCGGCGATACCAAGGACAAGGTCAAGGGTCTTGAACTGGGTGCGGTCGACTATATCGACAAACCCTTCGAGTTCGAAGAGGTCATCGCCCGGGTGCACAAACATCTCGATACCCATCAACGCCAGGAACACTTGGAGGCACGCAACCGGGAACTCGAAGAGCGCGCGGCGAGAGCTTTCGATCCCCTTGACGAGACAGACCTCCGCAGTCTCATCGCAAGCGGAGAGGGCGAGACCCTGGAATTCAAGTCGACACTGCGCTGGAACCTCCACACCGGAAAACCAGGGAAAGAGATCGAGAACGCCTCACTCAAGACGCTGGCCGGATTCCTCAATTCGGACGGAGGTGTGCTGCTGATCGGAGTTGATGACGAAGCCAATCCGTTGGGACTCGAAACCGACAAGTTCCAGAGCCGGGACAAAATGCTCCTTCACCTGAACAACCTGATCAATGCCCACATCGGACTCGAATTCGCCGAATACGTGCGGGCGTCGATCGTGCAATTCGACGGAACCGACATCCTCGCCGTGCAATGCATTGCGTCGCCCAATCCGGTATTCTTCCGGCGCGACAGCAAGGAGATATTCTACATCCGCGCCGGTCCCTCCAGCCAGGCCCTGTCCCCAAGCCAACTCCTGGGCTACCTGGAGAATCGGAAGGGCTGAGTCGCATCATTCTCAGCGTCCTTCCCGCCCCCTTCTTGTCAGGAGTCAAACAATGCCCCCGTTGAATTGCCTCACGGCGCCTCTACTATGTAGGAGCTACGTAGTTGCTACATAGTTGCTACATAGTTGCTACATAGTTGCTACATAGTTGCTACATAG
>Ga0164313_10001593_pt1 | contig 20071 bp, 18 predicted proteins | sample GuaBasSedimGuay4_FD_113735 | JGI IMG/M metagenome (GOLD analysis project Ga0164313, IMG submission 113735) | Subseafloor sediment microbial communities from Guaymas Basin, Gulf of California, Mexico - Guay4, Core 4569-4, 0-3 cm | ecosystem: Environmental > Aquatic > Marine > Hydrothermal vents... | reverse complement strand
TCCTGTTCTCAACTGTGCCCTTAAGTCCAAACTCCATAGCAGTCCGTAAAATAAAGGGACGAAACCCCACTCCCTGAACCAGGCCTTTAACGAATATTTTCTTTGTTTTTTCCAAATAAGTTATTTCAAAAAATAATGGTAAAACTAAAAAACTATGCATCTAAAACATTAAATATTTAAAAAAAATTGAATTTCAGACCTTTTTTAAAACCTTGTAGTTTTAAAAAATGACAAAAATAACTTTTCTTCTGCAAGTCCATATACCTACGGTATTACGCTATTACACTGATATTTACAAGTGTCATTATGATATTTATCACAAAATTACTTTTTTGATTCATTCTAAACTAGACTTATCTCGTTGTAAGTTATAAAAATCATCCTACTTTTGCTGTTACAAATTTAACAGTTAAGTCTTAAATTAAAAAATTAAGGTAATGTCAGAAAACTCTGTTTATGAAATAATAAAGAAATTCAACACCGACCCCACACGGCTGCTGGATATGTTATTGTCGATTCAGAAAGAGAATGGGTATATAACAAAAGAAATAATTTCTGTATTAGCCCAGGAATTAAATTTATCAGAAGCGGACGTTGAACAAACCATTACCTTTTATCATTTCCTCAGACTGGAACCAAAGGGAAAATACTCCATCTACCTGAATGACAGCGTTGTTTCAAAAATGATGGGAATGGAAAAAATTGCCTGTCAATTTGAAAAAGAAACAGGTATTAAATTCGGTGAAGTTACTGAAGATGGATTAATTGGCTTGTTTTACACCTCCTGTATCGGAATGAGTGATCAGGAACCTGCAGCCATTATTAATGAAAAGATCTTTACAAATTTAACCACATTCAGAGTTAAAGAGATTATTCTGGAAATGAAGCAAGGGAAACCCGTAGAAGAAATGTATTGTACCAATTTTGGTGGCGGAAATAATTCTTCACCACTGGTAGAGTCTATTGTAAGAAATAATATTAAACGATCCGGGCCATTGCTTAGCTTAAATTATGTTCCGGGCCAGGTATTAAATAATAAATTAACCTTGATGACCCCTGAAGAGGTAATCGATGAAATAAAAATATCCCATCTTAGAGGGCGTGGTGGTGCAGGTTTTCCAACTGGCTTAAAATGGCAATTCTGCCGCAGTGCAAAGGGAGAAAAAAAATACATTTTCTGTAATGCTGATGAGGGAGAACCCGGCACATTTAAAGACAGGGTTTTACTCACTGAAAAAGCGGAGATGGTTTTTGAAGGTATGACGATTTCTGCATATGCGGTTGGAGCAACCGAAGGCCTCCTATATTTAAGATATGAGTATAAATACATGGAAAGATACCTGGAGCATGTTTTACAGAAATTACGTGATAAAAAATGGTTAGGGAAAAATATTTCAGGAATTGAAGGTTTTGATTTTGACATTCGCATTCAATACGGTTCCGGAGCTTATATATGTGGTGAAGAATCATCATTAATTGAATCTGCTGAAGGAAAAAGAGGGGAACCCAGACCAAGGCCCCCTTTTCCTGTCGAAAAAGGTTATTTGGGCCTCCCTACCATTGTTAACAACGTAGAAACCCTTTGTTCTACTGTTTCAATTTTACAAAACGGGGGGAATTGGTATCGGGAACTGGGAACAGATGAATCAACCGGAACAAAAATCTTAAGTATTTCAGGTGATTGTCGCTATCCCGGAATTTATGAACTGGAATGGGGTTTCTCAATTACTGATATACTGGAGATGTCTGGTGCCGAAAACATCAAAGCAGTTCAGGTTGGCGGCCCCTCTGGTGCACTGGTACCACCATCACAGTTTGACCGATTACTTTGTTATTCAGATCTGGCAACAGGAGGTTCTCTCATTATTTTTAACAAATCAAGGGACTTGTTGAAAGATGTGGTGATGAATTTTACTGAATTCTTCATTGAAGAATCCTGTGGATCATGTGTTCCATGCAGGAATATACCTGCATTACTAAAAGCTAAGTTAGAAAAGATCTTTGCAGGTAATGGAACGGAAAGCGATTTAAATGACATGGAAGAATGGAGCAATATCATGCAAATTAACCGTTGCGGACTTGGCCATACTGCAGCTAACCCGGTGATAACAAGTATTAAAAATTTCAGGGAACTCTATGAAGAACTGATTCAAAAAAATATTGAATTCGATTCTGGTATCGACCTTGAATCAGCTGTAGCTGAATCCTGTGAATTTGTTGACCGCATACCTCAATTATAATAATTAAAACATGGATAAAACAATAAGTTTTTCAATTGACGATAAGGAATATACTTCAACAGAAGGAAAATACATTATTGAAGCAGCCAGGGAAAATGGGGTTTATATTCCTACCCTTTGTAATTACGATGGTGTAAAGCCAGCGGGCTCGTGTAGAATTTGTACAGTAAAAGTTAACAAACGATATCTTACTGCCTGCACAACACCGGTTGCAGAAGGAATGGAAATTGAAGTTGAAACAGAAGATCTGCTGGATCTTAGAAAAGCCGTTGTGGAGTTGCTTTTTACAGAGGGGAATCATTTCTGTCCGTCCTGTGAGAAAAGCGGAAATTGTGAACTCCAGGCACTTGCATATAAGTTTCAAATTATGGTACCACGATTCCCATTTCAATTCAATGAGAGTTATATTGATGCAAGTAATCCTAAAATTTATCATGATCACAATCGATGCATATTATGCAAACGATGCATCAGGGTAGTAAAAGATGAAAATGGGAAAAGTATTTTTGCTTTTGAAAACAGAGCGAGGGAAGTAAGAATAAACTTTGATAGAAAATTGGGGAATTTATTAACAGATGAGCTTGCTGAAAAGGCAATGGAAGTTTGTCCTGTTGGTTCAATCCTTGTTAAAGAAAAAGGTTTTGAAGAGCCCATTGGAACACGGAAATTCGACCATATTCCAATTGATCAGGTAGTTATTTCAAAAAAATAAAAATTTATAATTATGAGCAAACCCATATTAGCAACTACCTCTTTGGCAGGATGTTTTGGTTGCCACATGTCTTTCCTTGATATTGATGAACGAATACTGGATTTGATTGAACTCGTTGACTTTAACAAATCGCCCATTGACGACATCAAAACATTTACCAAAGATTGTGACATTGGTCTAATTGAAGGAGGCTGTTGTAATACAGAAAACATCCATGTTCTTAAAGAATTCCGAAAAAAATGTAAAATTCTTGTTTCATTTGGAGAATGTGCTATAATGGGAGGACTTCCGGCACTTAGAAATGATATTCCGGTGAAAGAATGTCTGGCAGAGGCTTATCTGGACGGTATTACAACTGTTAATGAGGAGAGAATCCTACCAAATGATGATGAACTTCCAATGATACTAAATAAAGTATATCCTTGTCATGAAGTTGTAAAAATGGACTACTATCTACCAGGTTGTCCACCACGTGCTGACCTAATTTGGGATGTTCTTAATGCTTTAATACTAGGATCCAATATTGAATTACCATACGAAGTTGTAAAATACGATTAAAAGAGAAATATAATGCCAAAAAAAATAACTATAGAACCTGTAACACGCGTAGAAGGGCACGGCAAGGTAACCATCCATATGGATGAAAACAATAAAGTTGTTCAGAGTAGGTTACATATTGTTGAATTCCGTGGATTTGAAAGATTTATCCAGGGACGCCCGTATTGGGAAGCCCCGGTCCTTGTTCAAAGATTATGTGGAATTTGCCCGGTAAGCCATCACCTGGCAGCCGCTAAAGCCATGGATGAAATTGTTGGGGCAGGAACAGGAGATGGTCTTACACCAACCGGAGAAAAAATGAGAAGGCTCATGCATTATGGGCAGATTTTTCAATCACATGCACTGCATTTTTTCCATCTGGCCTCTCCAGATATGCTTTTTGGTATTGAAGCTGACCCAAATATCAGGAATATCATTGGAGTTGCCCTGGAACATAAAGATCTGGCAGTACAGGGAGTTATGATGCGAAAATTTGGTCAGGAGGTTATTCAGGCTACAGCTGGAAAGAAAATTCATGGTACCGGGGCTATTCCGGGAGGAATGAATAAAAGCCTGACTCCTGAAGAGAGAGATTCTTTTCTTTTAGGTGATGACCCTTTGAATGTAGATAAAATGATTGAATGGTCAATTGGGGCCCTGGACTTTTTCAAATCTTACCATAGCACAAACAGGGAATTGGTTGATAACTTTGCAAACTTCCCTTCTTCTCATTTAAGCCTTGTAAGAAAAGATGGGGCAATGGACCTTTATCATGGAGTTTTAAGGGCTGTGGACTCTGAAGGAAGTAAGATACTGCATGATGTGGACTGCCAAGACTATTATAAATACATAGGGGAAGAAGTTCGGTCCTGGACTTACATGAAATTTCCATTTTTAAAAGAATACGGGAAAAAAGACGGATGGTACAGGGTAGGCCCACTGGCAAGAATGAATACAGTCGATTATATCCCTACTCCCCTTGCCCAAAAGGAACATGAAATTTTTAAGGCATACACTAATGGTAAACCGAATGGTATGTCAATGCACATGCATTGGGCCCGGCTTATAGAAATCCTGCATTCAGCTGAAATGATGAAAAAATTACTCCAGGATTCTGATATTACAGGTGATAAGCTGGTTGTAAAAGGTACAAAGCAAAATGAGGGAGTGGGCGTAATTGAAGCACCCCGGGGCACGCTTTTCCATCATTATAGAATTAATGAAAATGACCAGATTGACATGTGCAATCTTATTGTTTCAACTACAAATAATAACACCCCCATGAACCTTGCCGTTGAATCTGTAGCAAAAAGCTACATGGACGGACATGCAGTAATTTCTGAGGGAATGATGAATGCTGTTGAAGTAGCAATCCGGGCATACGATCCCTGCCTTAGTTGTGCCACTCATGCCCTTGGGAAAATGCCACTTGAAATTAAGCTATTTGATAAAACCGGAAATCTGGTTGACGAAAGAAAATCCTAAATTATTTCCAAAAAAGGGATACTGATCTATAGTAAGTCAGAGAAAATGAAAAGACAAAAAAAGATCCTCATTTATGGCTATGGTAACCCAGGGAGGCAGGACGATGGATTGGGGATTGTCTTCTCGGAAGCTATGGAAAAATGGGCAGGTAAAAATAAATTTGGTCATGTAAGCTGTGACACAAACTACCAGTTGAATATAGAAGATGCCGAACTAATCTCGAATTTCGACCTGGTCCTTTTTGCTGATGCGTCCCAGGAAGATCTTGAAGATTATTCAATCACCTCAGTTGAGTGCTCCTCATCCAGGATAGAATTCTCAATGCATGCTGTATCTCCGGCATTTGTTTTAGACTTATGCAATAAAATTTACAATAAATCACCCGAAACCTATCTTTTACATCTGAAAGGTTATGAATGGGATTTTATTGAAGGCTTAAGCCCCAAAGCACAAAATAATTTCAACAAAGCTTTTTTGGAAATAAAAAAGGCGGTAAAGCAAGAGTCAGATTTAAAAACAATTGTTCAATCCAAATTAGATGACAGAAAACTAAACCTGATAAACGAATAATTTTACACCGGTTAAATAATTAATCAGACATTCCGGTTTTAAAAAGTCCTTCCACCACCATGGAGGGACTTTTTCATTCCCTATCTCCCACACTTTTTCTATAAACCTAAAAAAATAATGGCCAAACCACTTAGAAGTATAGTTGCCCCTGCCAGAGCATGAGAATACCTTTCCAGTTTTCCCAGGTGAATAAAACTAACACCATAATAACCAACTATTACAACAATAATCATTGTAAAAATGGTAATTAGAGCAAATATTGCTGTTACAATGAACAAACCCCAGTAATTATGTTCAGCAGCAGGATACATAAGAATTGGTATAAGTGGTTCACATGGACCTAAAACAAATATGGTAAAAAGTATCCAGGGGGTAAGGTTCTTCTTCCCTTCCTTCTCATCCTTGACATGAACATGTGCATGAGTACTATGATGGTTATGTTTATGGTCGTGGTAAGTACCATCCTCATGGACATGAATATGGCTATGTTTTTTATTCCTGTATGCTTTTCGTAAGCCCCAGACAAAATAAGCAAATCCAAAGGCAATTAGCAACCAGGCTGCAAGACTTCCCCTCCCTTCCTCAAGTCCTGTCAACTTATTAACACCCAAACCCATGGCAATACCAATAAATCCGATAAGAACCGAGCTAAGAACATGCCCAATTCCACTTGCAAGGGTTACCCACAGAGTTTTGGTTAAGGACCACTTTCCTGCACGTGACATCACAATAAATGGCAAATAATGATCTGGTCCAAATAAGGTATGAAAAAGCGCAATTGAAGCAGCAGTGATTGAAAGTAATTGAATTTCTTCAGTCATATAATAAAATTAAAACAGGTCAATAAGAACCATCATCATAAAACTTTTCATCTAAAAATCTTCACGAATATACGAGCATTTAATCTATAACCAAATTGCATAAGTTAATTTCAGGATCAGTTGATTTGATTGATAGCCCCAACGATCAGTTATATCATTTATCATATTATGATTGTAAACTATAAATAGGTCCCCTTTTGGACTAAATGTCCACCGCAATCGCGAATTTGAACCCAGATTCCTGCTTTCATTATCATATTGTACAAAGGATGAAATCTGTAAATCTGAGGAAAAGTTTAATAAAATACGACCTGCCCAAAGGTCTTGAACAAAATCCCCCTCAGGAAGTGAACCTATATTTCTTTCAAAAGAAAGTTCAAAATTCAAAAATGAAAAAGGCCTTAAATTCAACTGAAACTCAATTTGATCAAGTGTCCCATCATAAAACCCTCCAAACCACCAGGTAAACTCCCCATTCACCTTTCGCTTACTTGCTGTTTCCAACTCAAGCCTGTAACGCATCCAATGATATTCTCCCGGTTGTATAATAATACCATCTACTATTTCAAAGGGATATTTTAATTGTTCCCCAACCGGCATCAGGTTAAACTCAAACCTGTCAGCACTCTCCAACTTGAAATGGACAGGAGCAGTAAAAATTCTATAACTTTCCCATCTGTTTGATAAATCAGTTACTGCACTAAAGGAAGATTCAAAAAAAAATTGCCGGATAAAACTGATATCTGGTCTGGGCATATAATCTGCTCCAAACCTGTACATATTTACCCCCTTTCGCGGAACAAAGCCAAGAGATGGGTCAAAGGCATCTCCAATCCTTTTATATCCTGCAAAAATATCCCATAAATCATTAGGGTAATCAATAGAAATTCCAAATGCCGATTTATCACCAATCAAAGAATCACGGCCATTTATCAATCCCCAGGCACCTACCAAAAAATTCTTATCACCTCCCAGTGAAGATGTTTTGTATGTAAAATCAATACCGCTTGTAAAACTGTTTGATCTTCCCTTTGGGTCACCTATGGTTGTTAAAAAACCAAGGCTTGACTCTTTCCCTACATTTTGTTTCACTCTGACAACACCCAGGTTTGTCTTTGGCACCAGAGATTCAACTTCTCCCATATGGGTAACCAAACCACTAAAATTGGTCTTCCCAACCTTTCCATCCAGTTTACCCCCAACCAATAGAGGAATTTGCTGTCCATCGAACAGGCCTATTTTTCGGGAAAAGTATGGAATAATATCATTTTTCATTCCAAGTCCAAATTCATAAATATCTGCCCCTTGTAGAAAAAAATCGCGCTTTTCAGGATAAAATAATGGGAACCTGGTTAAATTTGTTCGCCTTGAGTCTACCTCTGTTTCTGCGAAGTCGGTATTTATTGTTAACTGTCCTGTAATATCCGGAGTAAATCTTTCTGTCAGGTCAAGGCTGTTGTGCCACTTGGTTTTCATATCCTCATTCACATTATCACTAAAATTAAGATTAGAGGATCCACGAATAATTAGTCCAATTCCAAGGTTAAAATCAGGCAAATTGGAAAGCAAGCCTGCATTACTTGTTTGTCCCAGTTGAATATCTTTACTTATTGCTGTCCAACGGTCAACTTCCAGTCTTCGTTGGATTTTACGTTCGATATTGAAACCCCACTCCTTTAGTTTCTTATTAAATGTAAGGGTTTTAACAGGGATACTTATTTCTACTGTCCAGCCTTTATCATGGATCTTTGTTTTCGCACTCCAAACAGCATCCCAATTAGGATTTTCATATTCACCAAAGTAAGATACCAGTGCATCATACCTCGAGCCAAATGGATTTACCGCAAAAATATACCCTGTTCTGCCATCAAGGTAAGTATCAAAAACAAATTTCACATAATCCTCTCCTTCAAACTCAGAATCCCGCGCCTTTGAGTATGCAACAATATTTCCAGGATCATCTTCATTACAAGTAATCCCAAGGTAGATGTTACGCTTATCCATGAGTATCTTAACTGTAGTGCCCATAGATGCAGACTTTCCTGTTTCAGGCTCTACCATGGTTAGTGCATCAATAGATTTTGCCAGTTTCCATTCATCCTCATCCAACACACCATCTAATGATATTTCACCTGTAATTTGATAAGCATTGACTATAGGTCGCTGGCCCTGACCAGACAAACGTTCAGATGAAAATACTAGCAGGAATATAAATGCAATATACTTTAGCCGGATGAATAATTTCATCTGTTCTATAATTTCTGTTTTAATTTATCAGATACTGCATTTATAACAGGACCTGCAGCTGCTTATGATGAGAAAAAGTCCCCAATTTCAGCAACCACAAAAATAGTAGTAAAACTTAATTTATAGGATGTATTGTTAAACCAATTTTACAACTCGGTGCTATTTAGAATTGGTTTATAATAAGGAAAGATTGTTCGTCTTTTTCAATTATTCCACAAGATCCATTTCATCAAGGAGGTAACCTGCCCCTGCAAATTTATCAATTAAGAAAAGTACATACCGGATATCTAGTGAAATATTTCTACACTGATCGGGGTTAAACATCAGATCACTCATAACCCCTTCCCATGCCCGGTCAAAATTGATACCGACCAACTGCCCATCAGCATTTAAAACAGGGCTGCCAGAATTTCCGCCTGTTGTATGATTCGTAGCAATAAAACAAACATGCAATTCACCATTCTCAGCATATCGTCCAAAATCACCAGACTTATACAATTCTTTCAATTTATCAGGAACATCATAATCATAAATCTGGGGGTTGTCCTTTTCAATAATCCCCTTAATGGTAGTATAATGCTTGAAAAATACTGCATCCCTCGGATTGTATCCTTTCACATTCCCATAACTAAGCCGAAGTGTAAAATTGGCATCTGAATAAAATATTTTATTCTTTTGATATTCCATTTGAGCAGCCATATACTCCCTGTCAAGTGTCTTCAACTCCATGGAAAGCCGACTATACTCAGGATTGATTTTACCATTCATCATATCATCAGCGCTTTCAAAAATTTTAAAGATTGGATCATTCTTCAACTTTTTCAGTCTGGCTTTTGTTGGATTATTCAAAATTTCCAATAAATAATCTTCATTTGTAAAGTTTGTTTTTTTGTAAACACTCTCCATGTATTTAACATAGTCATCCTTATATTTTGAATGAATATTTATAAACACTGAGGGTTGGAACTCAGAAGACATATTTTCCCCACACTTCTTCATTAAAGCAATAAATAATTTTTTGTCTGTTGCCTGGTTATAATCTTTAAAAAATCCCTTCGTTGAGTTTTTAAGCTGACCTGCTATACCACTGATTACCTCACTATTTGCACCATTTTCTACAAGTTCAATCAGGTTCGCAAATTTTGCGGAAAATGAAACCAGTTCTGCACCATTCCGGATGAATATCTCATTGATATAATCTCTTGCCAAACGGTATTTTCCAAAATCCTTATAAACCTTTCTGTAACGTAAAAACAGGGTTCCATATTTCTCTTTTCTGGCCGGGTCTGACTCAATCCATTTCTGAAACCCTTTTTCAAAAGCCTGTTTTTTTGCAAGGGCATCTAACTTATCCAGTCCATTAATTTCACCAATCCAGCGTTTCCATGAATTACTTACCGAAGCATATTTTGCGGAATACTGAATACGAACTCCAGGGTCTGATAACATATCCGCATTCATAACTTCAAGCTTTTTATCCCTGATGTCAATCAATTTTGGATAAACCTCCTGGGTCAGCATTTTAATATGGTATGAGGGCACATATTCATAAGTACTTCCGGGATAACCCAAAACCAAAGTAAAATCATCAGGGTGAACCCCTTTTAATGATATTGAGAAAAATTTTGCTGGTTTATAAGGTACATTATCCTGTGAAAATTTTGCTGGTTTATTATCTTTACTTGCATAAATACGGAACAAAGAAAAATCCCCTGTATGGCGAGGCCACATCCAGTTATCCGTATCTCCCCCAAATTTCCCAATAGAGGAAGGTGGGGCACCTACAAAACGTATATCCCTAAATATCTCTTCAACAAAAAGAAAATATTGATTTCCAGCAAAAAAGGGCTCAACATGTGCACTAAAATGTTTATTTTTAATTGCTGCAGCCACTATTTTCCGGTTATTTTCACTTATCTTATCCTTCCTTTCCTTTCCACTCATACCATTATTTACTCCCTCTAAAGATTTCAGGGTAACATCCTCCATCCACTTTAAGAAGGTCACTTTCAATCCGGGATTAGGTAATTCCTCCTTTGGGGACATGGCCCAAAAACCATTTGTCAGGTAATCATGTTCCACCGTCGAATGCTTTTGAATGCTCCTGTAACCACAATGATGGTTTGTTATTAGCAATCCTTCTGAGGAAATCAATTCCGCAGTGCATCCGCCACCAAAAATCATAACCGCATCCTTCATGCTGGCTTTATTTACACTATAAATATCTTCAGCGGTAAGATTGAATCCCTTTTCTTGCATCTCCTGAATATTCAGCTTCTCAATCAGCATAGGTATCCACATCCCCTCATCTCCAAAAGCGGGTAAAAATGAAACAAATGCAAAAAACAAAATGAATAATAACTTTCCGTTTCTCATGTCCAACAAATTTGATTTAAAAAATTTTAATTTCAGCATATAATTGATGTAAAGGTAAGCCCATTACGTTAAAAAATGAGCCTTCTATCCGATCAATTCCCACGTAACCTATCCACTCCTGGATTCCATAAGCACCTGCTTTATCAAAGGGTTGATACTTATCCAGGTAATATATAATTTCATCATCAGATAATTCACTGAAAAAAACCTCTGTGGTTGATGAAAACACATGCTCTTTAATTTGTGATTTTAAGCAGACACCTGTAATAACCGTATGCCTGTTCCCTGACAGATCATTTAACATTTGAAAGGCATCGTCATAGTTTCCTGGTTTATTCAAGATTGTATTCCCGCATAAAACTACAGTATCTGCTGTTATCAGAATCGTTCCGGGTTTAAGGTGCTCCGAATAGTTTTCTGCCTTTTTCCTTGCCAAAAATGATGGAACATCAAAAAGATCCAACTCTGGTGGATAATTTTCTTCTATATCAGGAGGCTGTACTATCTCATAAGGAATATCCAGCCCTTTTATCAGATTTTGTCTCCTTGGAGATTCGGATGCAAGTAAAATTTTAATTTCCTGTAATTGTATTAAAGATCTCATTTTCTATTTAATGCATAAAAATATACCATGCGATACCTGCATAGCCCACACCTGCAAGCATAATTATCTTGGTAAAATTGCTCAAATTATGAAATCCCCTTGAATTTTCTGTACGAATAAGTTTAATAGCGAGAATAAGCATTGGCAAAATAATTACCAGGGAAATATAAACCAGGGAAATCCCGGTTTTTAAATATAAAAAACCAACAGAAAGCAGGGCCAGAAGAGTTACAGATATTAATGTCAGCACCATAAGCTTTGCTCCTTTCAGACCCAAAACAACAGGGACTGATTTTCTTCCAAAGGCTTTATCACCCTTAAAATCCTCCATATCTTTAATTAATTCACGAATCAACGTAAGAAAGAACGCAAAAAATGAAAAACCGCCAATCCAGAGAACTATTGGAAATAAGCTAATTTTGTAATTAACCAAAACCGATGCATATTCCTTTAACAAGGGAGGGATTTCAAATGCGGCTACCATAAAAGGCACCATTCCGGTTAAAAAAGCCACCAATAAATTCCCAATTAGAAACTGCCGTTTATAAGTGGTTGAATAAAACCATAAAAGTCCTGTTACAAATACAAATACAAAGCCAAAGAGTGGTTTACCAATACTGAAAGAAACAAAAAATCCAAACCCTATTCCTATGGTATTCAAAACTATATGAATAACCATGACCATGCGACGTGACAAGGTTTTGCCAACTACCACACTAGAAGGCCGGTTGATCAAATCAGTCTTTGTATCAAAATAATCATTTATCACATATCCGGCAGCGGTAATAAAGCATGTAGCAAAGACCAGGCATAAAAACTGAAAACCAGACATCTGCATACTAAGTTCAGTCATATTAACAATATCATTACCATGTGATATATCTATACTTTTCAGGATTGGATTCAAGATAGCATACCTCATCAGGTACTGTGTAGCAGCAATGATGAGCAAGTTTTTGATTCTTATCAAGCGAAAAAAAGGTTTCATCAGGCAACTATGTATTTAAGGAAGTTTCATGTAAATATTACCATTGAAAAGCATCCCCATCCATCCATTTATTATGTAAGCGAAGTACCTGTTCAATTATATCCCGTACACAACCATCTCCTCCATTCAAATTTGAAATGTATTTAGAAATTTGTTTTATCTCCGTAACAGCATCTGCAGGACAAGTTGGAAACCCAACCATACTCATAACCTCATAGTCAGGCAGATCATCTCCCATATAAAGTACATTTTCAGGATCCAAACTATATTTATAAATAAAATCATCAAAATTATCCTTTTTAATATATGAACCCAGGTAAATGTCAGTAATTCCTAAACTTTTAAATCTCATTTTTACTGCCTCCGTTTTCCCTCCTGTTATAATGGCAATGGGGTATCCTTTTTTTACAGCAAGTTGTATTGCATAACCATCTTTTATGTTAACTGTTCGCATGGGTTCCCCATTTGGATGAAGTGGCATAGTCTGGCTTGACAAAACACCATCGACATCAAAAGCAAAAGCTTTCACCTTCCTTAATTCTTCTTTAAAATTGCTCATTTGTTCAATTCAACTTTATTCGGAATATTATCTATTTTTCTTTCCGGATGAAATAATATCCTCCGTCATCAATTCATAAATTCTTTTATATTGAGGAAAGAAAGATAACAAATCTAAATGTTTTTTAATAGTTAACTGGTCATTTCTTGCAGCCGGACCCGTTTGAGCCACATAAGGTGGAAGGTCATTTATTTTATTTGCAGTTTCCCGGATGAGTGGATGGATAAGATCAAATGGAAGATCCTCACTTCCCAAAATCTCTGAAGATACAGTATATAAATGATTTACAAAATTACAAGCAAATACAGCGGCAACATGCAATTTTCTGCGTTGAACAGTATTTAAAAAATACAGTTTCGAGGATAGCTTACCTGCAAAATCAAATAATACCTGCTTCGTTGTCTCATCGCTAGCTTCAATACAAACAGGTATTTGTTTAAAATCAACTTCCCGTTCTTTACTGAAAGTCTGGACAGGGTAAAGAACACCAAAAGTTCCCGATAAACCAGCAAGCAACCCCATATCCAGGCTACCTGAAGTATGGACAACGATCCTTCCTGACAGACTAGAACCATCAAAGAACCCCTCAACCGCATCATCGGCTAAAGCAAAAATATAGATATCCCCATCCTTGCGGATCTCTGATTTTAATGAGGTAAAGCTGCATCCGAGCAGGTTCCCAAGCCGGCTTGCTGACAATTCCGTCCGGCTATAAACCTGGACAAGGTCAAATCCTGCATTTTTAATTGCCGGGGCCAGATGAGATGCCAGGTTCCCGGCACCAATCATTACAACTTTAGAAATTTTTACTTTTCCCATATCTGGTATAGAATACAAAGTAAAAATAGTTGATTTTTATGAAATAACGTGAATAAAAGCTGACCTATTCAAAAAAGGAGTTTTCTTGTGGACTCTTTTTAGTTCTGGTGAATATTGATTATAACAGGTAAGCTGATGAAAATGCCCACATAAAAATTAAATCAGTTCAAGATTCAAAAAAAAATGTAGAAGTATGGATTCTTTACAGTATCCATTATCAGATTGACAAGCTAACAAAACTAATGGCCGAATTCGTTCAAAACAATTTTTTCGATTGTTAAAACATATGAACCCGAATAGTACTGCGGATTCATCTGAGCCATACAATCGTCCTTTACAGAACCCCAAATCAATACATCATCCCCGGAATCAAATTTCACAACTTCATCCCATAGTGATGCAGGGTCACAAATTGTAAAATTTCCATAAGTGTATTTAGGTGTCCAGGAAATCTGTTTTGTATCCTCATTATAATAAATGTAACCCGGTTCTTCTGTAAGCTTGAATTTTTCTGCCCCATCACAACCACATTTATCTTTTTTACAACCACTGCTAAGTGATAGTGAAAAAAGAACAATAACAACCAAGCCAAGTTGTACAAGCTTTTTCATATATAGATCTTTAAGTATGTTCAATCAATTATTTTAAAAAATTTAGTCGATACTTTTTTGTCTTTTTAATAAACAATATAAAACAGGACTATGCAAGTAAATTTATATCAATAATAATGCCACAAATAAAAGTTCGGTACAAAATAACTTTTTCTTTCAGAATTTTCCTAATATTCTATGTCTAAATTAGCATTTTAAGGAATTCTGATTTGCTGGTATCTACAAATTAATTGATATCGCTACAAGTTCAGCAATATCATAATTTTTCACATGTTCCTCCTCGTTTTTATATTTAATCCCGTCAGTGAACATAAGCATACAATATGGGCAGGCAGTTGCAATCAGGGTAGCACCAGTACCCAGGGCTTCTTCAGTTCTTTCAATAAATATCTCCTTCTCTCCCTTTTCCGCTTCTTTGAACATCTGACCTCCACCGGCTCCACAGCACAATGCAAAGCTTTTATTTCGGGGCATTTCCACCCTATTCCCAATCAAACTATCCAAAACAAACCTTGGGGCCTTATACTCCTCACTCGCCCTACCTAAATAGCATGGATCATGATAAGTCAGTTTCATTCCCTTAAAAAAGGATTGATTTAAGTCCAGCTTTCCCAGGTTTATTTGTTCCTGCAGAAATTGTGTATGGTGTATTACCTCATAATTTCCACCCAAATCAGGATACTCATTTCTAAAGGTATTATAGACATGTGGATCACAGGTTATAATCTTTTTTACCTCATAAGCATTCATTATAGCAATATTCATCAATGCCTGCATTTGAAAAAGCATTTCATTACCAGTACGCCTGGCAACGTCACCACTGGAAGATTCTTCAGTACCCAGAACAGCATAATCAATTCCTAAAAAGTCAAGAATTTTAACAAAAGCCCTGGTTACGTTTTTATACCGATCATCAAATGCACCCGCACTACCCACCCAAAATAAATACTCTGGTTTATGTCCTTTTGAATATAAATCGGACATAACAGGAACGTTAATTTTTTTCTTTTGTGTTTCCATTCTCTCTAATTTACATTTCCTGATTGGTTAACAAATAAATCTTCAGCCCATATCATTCTGTCCTCCTGTGAAAACTGCCAGGGAGCACCATTATTTTCAATATTTGTAAATATGGTATTTAACTCTCCAGGTGCTGAAGATTCTTCCATAACCAGATACCGCCGCATCTGAATGATTAATGATGGTTGGTCGATATTTATGGGACACTCACAGGCACAAGCATTACATAAAGTACATGCCCATATCTCCTCTTCGGAAATATAATCCCTTAAATAAGACTTATTATCTGAAAAGTCTTTCCCGTTTTTCACCATTCCCGGCCCCTTTTCATTCATTCTGGCCCGCAAGTCCATCATAAGTTTACGTGGTGATAGTTTTTTACCTGTAATATTTGCAGGGCAAACAGAAGTGCATCTACCACATTGGGTGCAGGATAATGAATCAAAGTAATTCATCCAGCTTACATCCTGAACATCCAATACACCAAAGCGTTCAACTTCCTCTTCCCCTGCAGGTTCCTCATAAGCAAGCTCGGGGTCCAGCATAATTTTCACCTCTTTTAAGACACTATCCATTACCTGGATCTTTGCCAGGGGTGAAGTTTTACTTAAAAAAGCGCCAGGTACAGATAGAAATACATGAAAATGCTTGGAGTATGGAAGATAATTGGCAAAGAAAAAGATAGATAAAATATGAGCCCACCAAGACACTTCATGCATAAGATAAAGCTTTTCCACCGGCCAGTTAAAAAACCATCCTGCAAGCACCGAACTTACGGGAAAAGAGCCATAAACAATATGACCAGCTTTACCTGCATACAATATATAGAAGGTATTCATCCCCAATAAAGATATCATCAGAAAAAGAATAAGCCCCAATGCAATATTTGCATCCACATGAGACCAATGCTTCATTTCTGATCCCTCAAAACGACTGATATGCATAAAAACCCTCCGAAATAAAAAGGCAGCTACGGCTATAAGGATAATCAGAGCGAAGACGTCACCAAAAGCAGTAAGAATATTATAAAAAAAGCCAAGAAAATGAAGGCTTCGCTCCAAACCAAAAAGGCCGTCAATCAACATTTCGATGCTACCCAGAAGAATAACCAGAAAGCCCCAAAATACCAAAGCATGCATTAAGCCAATAACCGGTTTTCGAAGGATTTTGGACTGGCCAAATGCCACTTTCATCATTATCTTCAATCGCTCACCAATGTTATCCACAGGAGCAGGCCGGGTAAGTTTAAAATAAGCAATTAGCCTTATTGTAGTAAAAGTAAAAATACCAAAGGTTATCAATAATGAAATTAAGAATACGATTTGCTTTATCATAATGGTGGTTATTATCGTATCTTTCAAAAATTAAGATTCGTTTTACACTTAATAAGGAATAAACGAAAAATGGCTAACAATAGATCAGGAAGCCTTCATTTCTTTTACTGCCTGAATTAGTTCCGGTAGTACTTTCATGGCATCTCCCACAATTCCATAATCCGCTGCCTCAAAAATAGGGGCATCTTTATCGGTATTAACAGCTACAATAACTTTTGAGGAACTTACACCTGCCAGATGCTGAATAGCCCCTGAAATACCCACAGCAATATATAGATTTGGGGCAATAATCTTCCCGGTTTGTCCGGTATGCTCCTGATGTGGCCGCCAACCTTCGTCAGAAACAGGCCTGGAACAGGCTGTAGCAGCACCAAGTAGTTCAGCAAGTTCTTCAATTGGCCCCCAATTATCCGGAGATTTCATTCCTCTTCCTGCGGAAACAACAATTTCTGCATCGGTAAGAATTACTTTCCCGGTTTGTTTTTGAACATCTTTAACATGTGTTTTAAACTCTTCAAATTGAATATCAGGCTGGGAAATTTCAATTTCAACACTTCCAGGGTTTTCTTTTATTTCAAAGGAGTTTTTTGCAAGAGTCAGTACTTTTTTATCGGTATTTACAATCTGCTTTGCATAGCAGTTTCCAGAAAAAACCTTTTTCCTCAATGTAAAAGGATCTACAGACAAAGGCAAATCCGTTACCCCTGAAACCAGACCTGCCTTCAGCTTTACAGATACTCTTGGTGCAAGGGCTTTTCCTGTATTATCATGCGAAAACAAGACCACATCAGCCCCTACATTACCAGCAATTAATGAAATAACTTTTGAAAAAGCCTGATTATCCAGCGTTTTGAATAAAACGTCAGGAACTGTGATAATTTTCCCAGCACTATATTTCCCTAATTCATTTAACTCATCTTCAGAAACCTGGCCAAGGGAAAGACCAATAACATTTGTTTTCAATAATTCGGCTAATGCATTGGCATAAGAGACCAACTCGTAGGATGATTTTTTAAATTTGCCATCCCAATTCTGGGTATAAACTAAAACTGCCATTATATTTGATGATAATTAATAATAATTCAACTATTTAATACCTTTCTTACAGAATCTTTGCCTCATTCTGAAGTAAAACTATCAATTCTTTTGCATTGTCGGCCTCAATCATCTTACAAGATGGTTTTGGGCCAGGCAATTCAAAACCAACCATTTCCACTAATGCCTCAACATCTAAAGGTGATACTACACTTAATGGTTTCTTTCTTGCCATCATAATACCACGCATCGCAGGTATCCGGGGTTCTTTCGCAATCCCCTTTTGGACAATTGCCACCAGAGGAAGATCCACTAACAAAAGTTCGATGCCACCATCAATATCCCTTGATATCCTGGCCTTATCCCCTTCCAACTCAAAGCCAGAAACAGATGATACCGAAGGCACACCCATTATTTCAGCTAACATCCCCCCCACTGCCGATCCATTGTAATCGCTTGATTCGATCCCTGCAAATACAAAATAAGGTTCCTGTTCGTTTTTCAAATATTCTGCCATCTGGTAAGCAGCCATATAACTATCGTCTGGATTTATATCAATCCTCACAGCATCATCAGCACCAATTGCAAGTGCTTTTCGAATAGTTGGTTCTGTATTCTTCCCTCCAACCGTAATAACAGTTACTTTATTAACGGGGTTCCCGGTATCTTCCTTCAATTCAATTGCTCTGGTAAGTGCCAGTTCATCCCATGGATTAATCACCCATTGAACTCCGGAAGCATCAAATATTGTATTATCCTCAACAAATTTAACTTTGGTTGTAGTGTCAGGAACGTTTCCAAGACATACTATAACTTTCATTGTATAAAAATTTAAATATTATCGAACAATTGCTGGTTAATTAACAAATATATAAAAAATCTTAAGCCGATAGTTAAATACCGCTTAAATGTAATAATTCCAATTAAGCAAAATAAAAATTAGTCCAAAAAAAAAGAGCTTCCAGTCGGAAACTCAATTTTTAAAAGGAATAAATATATTTAGGCCTGGGCAGTAGGACCACCAAAATTCATAGGAATGACGGGCCCTCCACCAGCACCCTGAACATCTTTAATTGGGCCATGGATTGCCTCATATTTCTTTACATTATCCTGTAAAGCAAGTAAAAGCCTCTTTGCATGTTCCGGAGTTAATATTACTCTTGACTTTACCTGGGCTTTTGGAACCCCTGGCATAACCCGAACAAAATCAACAACAAATTCAGAACTTGAATGAGTAATTACTGCCAGATTAGAATACACTCCCTGAGCCACTTCCTCACTAAGTTCAATACTAATTTGATTTTTGCTCACATTTTTTTTTTCATCCATGATAGAAAATTTGTATTGAATTAAAATTAACTATTCCTCCTCCAAAACAATTTCAGATGCATCTTCATTATCTTTCTGAAGCGCTTCAAATTCTGCTTTTGAACCTACGATATAGCTATCATATTCACGCAAACCAGTACCTGCAGGAATCAAATGTCCAACAATAACATTTTCTTTAAGACCTTCAAGCTTATCAATCTTTCCACGGATAGCGGCTTCGTTTAGTACTTTTGTAGTTTCCTGGAAAGAAGCTGCAGAAATAAAGCTTTTTGTTTGAAGGGCAGCTTTTGTGATTCCCTGCAACACCTGATTAGAGGTTGCCGGAATGGCATCCCTAAACTCAATAAGCTTCATATCTTTTCGTTTCAGGATGGAATTTTCATCTCTCAGTTTTCTTACAGTAATGATCTGACCCTTTTTATAATTTAATGAATCTCCCGCCTCAACAATTATTTTCTTATCATAAATCCAGTCATTTTTATCCATGAATTCCCACTTATCCACAACCTGTTTTTCCAGGAACTCTGTATCACCTGGATCAGCAATTTGTACTTTCCGCATCATTTGCCTAACGATCACCTCAAAATGTTTATCATTAATTTTCACACCTTGAAGGCGATAAACTTCCTGAACTTCATTTACAATGTACTCCTGAACTTTTACCGGACCTTTAATTGCGAGTATATCGGCAGGGGTAATGGCGCCATCAGACAGGCCGACTCCGGCCCTTACGAAATCATTTTCCTGTACCAAAAACTGTCTCGATAAAGGAACAAGGTACTTT
>Ga0164313_10001592_pt1 | contig 20072 bp, 17 predicted proteins | sample GuaBasSedimGuay4_FD_113735 | JGI IMG/M metagenome (GOLD analysis project Ga0164313, IMG submission 113735) | Subseafloor sediment microbial communities from Guaymas Basin, Gulf of California, Mexico - Guay4, Core 4569-4, 0-3 cm | ecosystem: Environmental > Aquatic > Marine > Hydrothermal vents... | reverse complement strand
GTGCTGGGCCTCGATGGCAGCTTGCCCAGCGATTCGGGCAACCTCTCGAACCCCTTGACCCTGCTCGTGGAGTAGCAGCGCGGCGAAGCCGACCGCGCCGCCGGCGATCGGGAGCGAGGACGTTCAACTCTCAGGGAGTGCCCGCGAGGGTGAAGCTCGTGCTGCCGGGGGCGGCGCCGCTGCATTTCGAGAGCCCGAGGGTCTGGGCTGACGGGGACGCTGCCAGCTCGACGAACGCCAGGAGCAGGGCGGGGACGTTCATGGAAAGAGATTCGGGGAGGGGGGCAAGGCCAGCATCTGGACTAGAATGGTCCGCTGCGGGCTCCATGGAGTCGGACGTCATGCAACGGAGCGGGCGTGCAGGACGCAGGCTGGTCAGCGGGAAACGGGCTGCTCGGGATCGCCCGGATGTCTCCGGTGACACACGGGAACGCGCCCGGCAGCCCGCGCGCCCGCAGACGAGCTGCCCTCCCGAGGAACGCCCCTTGAAGATCCTGCTCACCGGTGGCGCCGGGTTCCTGGGTCGGCACATCGCCCGGGCCGCCAGCGCCGCTGGCCATGACGTGCTGGTGCTCAGTCGGCACCCCGAGCGCGTGGGCGAGCTGCCGGCGCGGGCCCGGGCCGTGGGCGGTGACCTGACCCTGCCAAAGACCCTGGGCCCCGCCCTGGCCACGGCGCCGGACGCCGTGGTGCACGCCGCCGCGGTGGTGGCCGATGACGACCCGCACCTGACGGACGTGAACGTGGGCGGCTGCGCCAACCTGCTCGCGGCCCTGACCGAGCTGCCGCTACTGCCGCGCTTCGTGCATATCTCCTCATTTGCCGTCGAGGACATCCCGGCCACGGCCTACAGCGCCTCCAAGCTGGAGGCGGAGCTGCTGGTGCGTGACAGCAGCCTGCCCTGGATCGTGCTGCGGCCGGCCCTGATCTACGGCGCCGGCGACGGCAGCAACACGCCGGCCTTGGTGGAGCGCCTGGCCGCCGGCTCGCTCTGGCTGCCGGGCGGCGGGCGCTGCACGCGCATCCAGCCCGTGCACGTGGACGACGTCGCCGCCGCCGTGCTGGCCGCCCTGACCTGGGTGGACGCCCCGGGGCGCACCTACCGCCTGGCCGGCCCCGCCCCGCTGACGGTGCGCGCCTGGCGCGAGGCCGTGCGTGAGGCCAGCGCGGGTGCGGCCGTCATCCGCTCCATCCCCCTGCCGCTTTTCGGTCTGGTGGCGCGGGCGCTGGCGGCGCTGGGCAAGCGCGGCCCCCTGGGGGTGCTGTCATTCCACCAGGCCGACCACGCCGTGGACATCGAGGCTGCCCGTCAGGACCTGGGCTTCTCGCCCTGCACCACGGCCGCAGGGCTGGCGCGCACGTTCTCAGGCGGGCGCCTGCTCAGCTACGCCCAAGGGCCCCATCCGCCTGCAGCAACCTGAGCACCCACTGACCCAGCATGTCGGGCTCCAGGTTGACGCGCTGGCCCGGGCGGCGCTGGCCCAGGGTGGTCAGCTGCAGCGTGTGCGGCACCAGGGCCACCACGAAGCGCTCGGCCTGCAGCTCGGCCACCGTCAGGCTCACGCCGTCCACCGTGATGGAGCCCTTGGGCAGGGTGCGCGCCAGTAGATCGGGCTCGCAACCCAGGCTCAGGCGCACCTCGCCCGGCAGGCGCTCCACGGCCAGGACCTCGCCGGTGGTCTCGACGTGGCCCTGGACCAGGTGCCCGTCCAGGCGGTCGCCGAAGCGCAGGGCCCGCTCGGCGTGCAGCGCCTGACCCGGGGTCAGATCGCCCAGGCTGGTGCGCTGCAGGGTCTCGGTGACCACGTCGAAACGGGCCACATGCCCCTCCAGCGCGGCCACGGTGAGGCAGACGCCGTTGAGGGCCACCGAATCGCCCAGGCCCACCCGGGTGCCGTCCGGATCGGGCGACAGGCCGCTCAGATCGAGCCTCAGCGACAGGCAGTCCTGCCCGGGCTCGATCGCCAGCAGGGGGCAGGAACACTCGACGATGCCGGTGAACACAGGGGCTCTCCTGGGGAGGTCAGCGGTCGCTAGGGTGTGGCCGGGGCGCTTCGGCGCGAGGGCGGCGGCGGCCGCCAGCGGCAGCGCCCCACGCCGCCGGGCCCGCCCCCCGGGCCGAAGACCGCTCATGGTCCCCTGCACGACGCTTGACGGGCGGTTGCGCGGATCTACACTAGCCGGTTTGACCCAAGGGTTTAAGACCGCAAGCGCCGGAGACGCTCCGGCCGGTCGCTGTCCATGCCTCACGCCGGTCCCGACGCCAGGGTCCGCCGCGGCGTGGTCGCTGGCCGTGTGATCGCTCGGCTCGCGCCAATAAGCCCCCTCGTCAGAACCGTTGTCCCTGAGCCACTCGCCTTTCGTTGCCGTGAACGTCCACGTCCTGACCCTCTTCCCCAACCTGTTCGAGGCCTTCCTCGACGAGAGCATCGTGGGCATCGCCTGCGAGCGCGGGGCCCTGTCGGTCGAGCTGTCGGACTTCCGTGAGTTCACGCACGACGTGCACCGCAGCGTGGACGACCGCCCCTACGGCGGCGGCCCCGGCATGGTCATCAAGCCCGAGCCGGTGTTCGAGGCGGTGGAGCACGTGCTGCAGCGCAGCGGCCGCGCGGACATGCCCAAGATCCTGTTCACGCCCCAGGGTGAGCCGCTCAGCCAGCCGCGGGTCGACTGGTTGGCCGCCCAGCCCGAGCTGCTCATGCTCTGCGGCCGCTACGAGGGTTTTGACGAGCGCATCCACGACGGCTTCGACTGGATCGAGCTGTCGCTGGGGCCGTTCGTGCTCTCCGGCGGCGAGTTGGCCGCCATGGCCACCATCGAGGCCTGCGCGCGCCTGCTGCCCGGCGTGCTGGGCCACGAGGACTCAGCCCGGCAGGACTCGTTCGTGAACGGCCTGCTCGACCACCCGCACTACACCCGCCCCAGCAACTTCCGCGGCCAGTCCGTGCCGGATGTGCTGATGAGCGGAGATCACGCGGCCATCGCGGCCTGGCGCCGCGATCAAGCGCTCCACCGCACGGCCGCCTGGCGCGCCGAACACGCACACGATCCCGAGAGGATGAACACATGAGCACCCCCGTCGAAAGAGTCGAGCAGGGTCTCGGCAAGCAGAACCTCCCCGTGTTCTCCGTGGGCGACCACGTCTCGGTGGGCGTGCTCATCCGGGAGGCGGCCGCCAAGGGCGCCAAGAACAAAGAAGACCGCACCCGCATCCAGCACTTCATCGGTGACGTCATCGCCGTCGGTGGCAGCGGCCTGGGTCGCTCGTTCACCGTGCGCCGCGTGGTGCAGGGCGAGGGGCTGGAGCGCGTGTTCCCGTTCCACTCGCCGCTGGTCAAGGAGGTCGAGGTGCTGCGCCACGGCGATGTGCGCCGGGCCAAGCTCTACGACCTGCGCACCAAGAGCGGCAAGTCCGCGCGCATCAAGGAGCGCCGCGTGACCAAGGCCGACAAGCTCGTGATCGAAGAGAAGGCCGCCAAGCTGGCCGCCAAGAAGCAGGCCCGTCGGGACGCCGACGCGGCGTCCGGCAGCGCAGCGCCCGCCGACTCGTCGTCCGAGTCCTGACCGCAGCACCTCGCACACCGACCCTCGCCTCAACTGGGGCTCGCGCCCCGCACCCGGAGAGCCACTGTGGCCAAGCGGATCGTCTGGATCGTCCTCGCCCTGGGCCTCGCCCTGTACGGCATCCTCGCCCGGCCGCTGGTGCTGGGTCTGGACCTCAAGGGCGGCGTCACCATGCGCTACGAGCTCGACGCGCCGGACACGGCCGAGCCCGGAGCCGACCTCGACTCGATGATCGACGCCACCGTCGGGACCCTACGCACACGCATCAACGCGTACGGCATCCGCGAGTCGAACATCACGCGCCAGGGTGATCGCGAGATCGTGATCGAGCTGCCCGGCTCCAGCAAGGACGAGGCCGAGACCATCAAGAGTCTGGTCTCGCGCGTGGGGCACCTCGAGTTCCGCATCATCATGCGGGGCGACGGCAGCGACGACGACGCGCGCAACCAGATCATCGTGGCCGATGAGACCGAGCGGCTGGTGGCCTTGCTCGCGCTGGAGCAGAACCAGGGGCGGCTGCCGGGCGAGCTGAACCTGCTCGGCCTGGACGTGGACGTGCCCTCGGGTCCGCTCTATCGCTGGTACCCGTTCAGCGACGTGCTCATGTCCGAGCGCCGCGGCGCCGACCTCGAGGAACTCGACACGACCATCGAGTCGGTGCTGGCCGCGCGTCCGCTCGAGGCCGCCGACTTTGCGCTGGTCAAGGTGGAGCGCGCGCCGGGCAAGTCGTTCACCGGCGGCGACGTCAGCAGCTGCTTCCAGGAGACGGACCGCAAGGGCGGCGCCGCCGTGGGCGTGCGCATCCGCCCCGACAAGGCCAGCCAGTTCGGCGACTGGACCGAGCCCAACACGGGCCGGCTGATGGGCATCCTGCTGGACGGGCGCCTGGCCCAGTCTCCCGCCACCATCCAGGGGCGGCTCGACGGCCAGTTCCAGATCACCTCCGGCAAGCCCGCGGGCTTCGGTCAGCACGAGATCCAGGAATACCTGACCGTGATCAAGTCCGGCAGCCTGCGCATGAAGCCGCGGCTGCTGTACGAGAACACCGTGGGCCCGTCGCTGGGCGAGGCCTCCATCCGCGCCGGCAGCCTCTCGGCGCTGGTGGGCTTCCTGGCGGTGATCCTGTTCCTGGCGGTGTACTACCGCATCAACGGCATCATCGCCGCCGTCTGCCTGCTGCTGAACATGACCCTGCTGGCCGGCGCGCTCATGTTCCTGGGCGCCACGCTGACCCTGCCCGGCATCGCCGGCCTGGTGCTCACGCTGGGCATGGCGGTGGACGCCAACATCCTGATCTTCGAGCGCATGCGTGAGGAGTCGGACCGCGCCAAGAGCGTGAGCCAGGCGGTCAAGCTCGGCTACGAGAAGGCCACCAGCACCATCCTGGACGCCAACATCACCACCTTCGTCACGGCGGCCATCCTGTACCAGGTGGGCACGGGCCCGGTGCGCGGTTTCGCCGTGATCCTGATGCTGGGCATCCTCTCGTCGGTCTTCAGCGTGCTCGTGTTCGGGCGCCTGATCTACGACACGCTGGTCGAGCGCGGCTTCAGCGCCATCGCCATGGGCCGGCTGATCGCCAAGGAGACCGCCGTCCCCTTCATGAGCTGGGGCCGCAAGGCGCTCATGTTCAGCGGCGTGGCGGTGGTCGTGGGCCTGGCGCTATTCATCAGCGTCGACCGCGACAAGTACGGCATCGACTTCCTGGGTGGCTACAAGGCCCAGGTGAGGCTGGTGGCGCCGGTCGCTCAGCAGGACGTGAAGGACGCCCTGGCCGGCACCCTGTTCGAGGGCGCCCAGGTCATCTCCGTCACCAGCGAGGGCGTGACCTCCAGCGAGGGCTCTGACCAGTACGTGATCAAGCTCAAGTCCACCGGCGGCAGCGACGCCGCGGACCTGGAGCAGACCTACGAGGCGCCGCTGCGCAGCGCCCTGGACGGCATGATCCGGCCGCTCTTCGTGGACGACGTGCAGCTCAGTGAGAACACCGCAGAGGCGCGCACCGACGTGTCCGCCGTGCTCTCGTTCGAGTCGCCCGCCGCGGCCGCGGAGGTGGCCGAGCAGCTGCAGTTCCTGGCCGACGTGACGGTGGAGTCGCGCCCGGACGGCAAGCTCAGCGTGGCTGGCGTCTGGCCCTCCGTCGACCTGGAGCCGCAGCTGCTGGCCCAGCGCCTGCGCAGCGCCTTGGTGGGCGTCGACGGCCTGCCCTCCGCCAGCGTGCCCTTCCTCGAGTCCACCATGATCGGCTCGGCGGTGGGCATCGAGCTGCGCGACTCGGCCTTGCAGGCCATCATCCTCTCGTTCATCGCCATCGTGCTCTACATCCGGGTGCGCTTCCGCGAGTACCGCTACGGCTTCGCGGCCATCCTGGCTCTGGCGCACGACGTCTCCATCACCCTGGGCATCGTGTCCATCGTGCACACCACCGGCCTGGTGGACGTGGAGATCGACCTGGCCATGATCGCGGCCTTCCTGACCATCATCGGCTACTCGCTCAACGACACGATCGTGCTCTTCGATCGTGTGCGCGAGAACCTGCCGCGACTCACGGGCAAGAGCTACACGCAGGTGCTGGACATCTCCATCAACCAGACCCTGGCGCGCACCATGCTGACGTCGATCACGACGCTGCTGGTGCTGATGATCATCTTCGCCTTCAACTACGGCCGACAGAACGTGCTGGAGGGCTTCAGCTTCGCCATGATCATCGGCGTGCTGGTGGGTACCTACAGCTCGATCTTCGTGGCCAGCCCGGCGCTGACCATGCTGGGCAGCAAGCACCACGACCAGGGTCAGACCCAGGCGCCGTCGCAGGGCGGCAAGAGCGCCGCCAAGAGCTCCGCCAGCAGCAGCGCGGGAGTGCCGGTCTGAGCCGCACGCGCATCCTGGCGCTGGCGCTGCTCCTGGCCCTGGTGGCCCTGGGCATCGTCGTGGTGGAGATCGTGCCGCGGCTGGCCTCCGCCGGCGACGGGGACGCCGACAGCGGCGACGTGCTGGTGCTGCGCTTTGGGGACGGAGAGGGCGCGCCGCCCGCGCAGCGCGCGCCCGCCGCGGTGGAGGGCGTGGACTTCCACGTGGTGGCGCCGGGCGAGACGCTCTCGTCCATCGCCGGGCAGCTCCTGGGTGACACGCGCCTGGCCGCCGACCTGGCCCGGCTCAACGGGCTGAGCGACCCCAACGCCATCGAGCCCGGGCAGATCCTGTACCTGCGCTGAGGCGCCTCAGGCCCTCGACAGGGCCAGGCCCTCGCCGTCCAGCCAGGCGCGCAACCGCGCCATCCGCGCCTCCGAGACGCGGATGGTCAGGCTGACGTGGGTCTCGTCCGCTTCGCTGGAGATCACCTCGGCCAGCTCCCCCACCTGCGCCAGGCTGCGACCGCGGGCGATGGGCAGCTCCAGGCGGAACAGGTGCGTGGCGCCCAGCAGGCGCGCGCGCACGGCCTCGTTCAGCTGCTCGAGGCCCTGCCCGGTGCGGGCCGACAGCCCCAGGGCGCCGGGGTTGCGGTTGATCAGGCTCTGCAGCTCCATGGCGTCGCCGACCCGGTCCAGCTTGTTGAGCACCAGCAGGGTCGGGACGTCGGCGGCGCCGATCGCCTTCAGCGTGTGCTCCACGGCGGCGATGCAGTCGTCCACGTGCGGGTCGCTGGCGTCGGCGACGTGCAGCACCAGGTCGGCCTCGATGACCTCCTCGAGCGTGGCGTGGAACGACGCCACCAGGTGGTGCGGCAGGTCGCGCACAAAGCCCACCGTGTCGGACAGCACGACCTCGCCGGCGTGGGGCAGGTCCCAGTTGCGCGTGCGCGTGTCGAGCGTGGCAAACAGCTGGTTGGCCACCAGCACGTCCGCGCCCGTGATGCGGTTGAAGAGCGTGGACTTGCCGGTGTTGGTGTAGCCGGCCAGGGCCACCTTCCAGGCGGCCTGCCGCCCCACCTGGTTGAGTCGCGTGCGCCGCTCGTACACCTCCAGCTTGCGCTCGAGCTCGCGGATGCGGCGGTTGATCAGGCGCCGGTCGGTCTCGAGCTGCTTCTCGCCCGGGCCGCGCGTACCCACGCCGCCGCCCTTGTAGCGGTCGAGGTGGGCCCACTGCCCGCGCAGGCGCGGCAGCATGTACTTGAGCTGGGCCAGCTCGACCTGCAGCTTGGACTGGGCCGTGCGCGCGCGCCCCGCGAAGATGTCCATGATCAGCTCGGAGCGATCGACCACGTCGAGCCCCAGGGCCTTGGACAGGTTGCGCGCCTGGGCCGGCGACAGGTCCATGTCGGCCAGGGCCACGTCGGCGTGGGTCGCGCGGCACAGCGCCGACAGCTCCTCGACCTTGCCCGAGCCGATGTAGGTGGCGGGCAGCGGGCGTGGGAGCTGCTGCACCAGGCGACCGCAGACCTCGATGCCCGCGGCCTGGGCCAGCCCGGCCAGCTCATCCAGTTCATCGTGCTCGCTGACGCGCGCGTTCTGGCGCCGCACGCCGAAGACCACGCCCTGGGGCGCCGGCTTCTCGGTCTTGCGCGGCTGGGCCTTCAAGCCGTCTCGCTCGCGGCAGAGCCCGGGTCGAGGTCGGGGCGCACAAAGGCCAGGTCCCGCAGCCACTCGGCGTCGTCGGCCTCCGGGAAGTCGCGCCGGTAGTGGGTGCCGCGGCTCTCGCAGCGGGCCAGGGCCGCGCCCGTCACCAGCCGCGAGACGGTCAGCTTGTTGATCAACATCCAGCCGAAGGGGTCGCCCATCACGCGCCGCGAGATGAGCCCGGCCCAGGCGGACAGGCGCCGCTCGGCGGCGGCCAGACCGGCCCCGTCGCGCTCGATGCTCACCAGACGCCACATCAGCGCGCGAAGGGCCGCGTCGAGGTCCTGCACGTCGAGCGAACCCGAGAGGCTGGGCCCCTGCAGCGTGGCCACGTCCCGCCCTCGCTGCGTGGGCGCGCCGAGCTGCGCCGCGTGCTGCCCGGCGCGGTCGCCCATGATGGCACCCTCCAGCAGCGAGTTGCTGCCCATGCGGTTGGCGCCGTGGAAGCCGGTGGAGGCCACCTCGCCGCAGGCGTACAGCCCGCCCAGGGTGGTGCGGCCCTGTTGATCGGTCTCCACACCCCCCACCATGTAATGGCAGGCGGGGTGCACCGGGATCAGGTCCTGCGCCATGTCGATGCCGAAGTCGCGGCAGGCGCGGCTGATGACCGGGAAGCGCCCGGTCAGGAAGGCGCTGTCCAGGTGACGCATGTCCAGGTAGACGTGCGTGTCGCGCACCTTGCCGATCTGCGTGATGATGGCGCGCGAGACCACGTCGCGGGGCGCCAGCTCGGCGTCCGGGTGATACTCGGGCATGAAGCGGTGGCCGGTGCGGTCCACCAGCTTGCCGCCCTCGCCGCGGGCCGTCTCGCTCACCAGCACACGGCCCATGCCCGCCACGTACAGCACGGTGGGATGGAACTGCACGAACTCCATGCCACGCAGTCGCGCGCCGGCCCGGTAGGCCATGGCCAGGCCATCGCCGGTGGCGCCCGGGGGGTTGCTGCTCTCGCGATAGATCTGCCCCAGGCCGCCGTTGCACAGGATCGTCGCGCCGGCCCAGATCACGTGGTAGCCCTGGGTCAGCGACCAGGCCAGGGCGCCGCGCACCTGGTCGCCCTGCGTGACCAGATCGAGCACGAAAGTCTGCTCTTGCAGGGTGATGGTCGGCATGCTGGCGGCGCGCGCCACCAGCAAGCGCTGGATCTCGCGGCCGGTCTGATCGCCGTCGGCGTGCAGGATGCGCGCGGCCGAATGGCCCCCCTCCAGCGCCAGGCGCAGCTGGCCCGCGGCGTCGCGGTCAAAGCGCCCGTCCCACGCCAGCCAGCGCTGCACCAGCTCCGGCGCGGCCTCGACGATGGCTGAGACCACGTCGTCATGGGAGAGCCCGCCGCCCACGCGACGCGTGTCGTCGGCGTGCGCCTCGGGGCTGTCGCTCTGCTCGATGGCCGCCGCCATGCCGCCCTGGGCCCAGGCCGTGGCGGTCTCGTCGCTGCCCCCCTTGACCAGCACCAGCACATCACGGCTGGCCCCCGCCGCGATGGCTGCGGAGAGCCCGGCCACGCCCCCGCCGATCACCAGCACCGAGGTGCTGACGGCCGGCAAATGCAGCGGGTCAAGGTGCACCAGCAGCCGCGGCACCGCCGGCCCGACCTGCTCGATCTGCTCAAGCAAGGCGCTCAAGCCGAACAGCCCGAGCGAGAGTCCACGACGCGCAAGTTCACATCAACCGGCCTGCTCATGACGCCCATAGATTGTCCTGAATGGAAATGGAGGCGTTGCTGAGCCGACCCGCCGAACAACGGCCGAACATTATTCCTAACATGTACCGAAAGTCTCACGCTGTTCAGCCGATGTTAGGTTAAAAGAAACCTAACGCCAGTCGCTTCCTCGGACGGCTCACCAGGAGCTGCCAGCAGCCACCCGGCAAGCCAGCCAGCCGCCAGATCAGAACACGAGCCATGCCGCCGCACATCGTCCAAGCCCACGCCCAACTGCAAGTCCAAGTCCAAGTCGAATCCGAAGGAATCGCCGACATGATACGCGAGATCGTGACCCACGACATCCTTGGCCTGGGGGCCATGGCACTCATGTTCGTCACCGTCCTGTTCGTCTGAGAGCTCCAGTGTTCCTGACCGAAAAGCAGCAGAGCGTGCTGGCCTTCCTGCGCGACTTCATCGAGGACAAGGGCATCTCTCCCACCCTGGAAGAGATGTCCCAGTACTTCGGCGTGTCCCGGGTCACCATCTACGAGCACGTCAAGGCGCTCGAGGCGAAGGGCGCCGTGCGCAAGTCGCCCAACCGCAAGCGCTCCATCGAGCTGGTCGAGCCCGAGACGGCGGCCGAGCCCGTCCGGTCCGTGCTGCCCATCAAGGGGCGCATCGCCGCCGGCGATTTCATCGAGGCGGTGGAGACCAGTGAGGAGTTCAGCCTGGACGACCTCGCGCCCCAGCTCGACGACTGTTACATGCTGCGGGTGCAGGGCACCTCCATGATCAACGATCACATCTGCCCGGGCGATCTGGTGATCGTGTCCCCCACAGACAGCGCCGAGAACAGCGACATCGTGGTGGCCATGGTGGACGACGACCTGACCGGCAGCCGCAAGGCCACGCTCAAGCGCTTCTTCCGCGAGAAGGACCACATCCGCCTGCAGCCCGCCAACGACGAGCTCGAGCCCATCCTCGTGCGCGAGGTCGAGATCCAGGGCCGCGTCATCGGCGTGGTGCGCTCCACCGCTTGACGGCAACTCAGGCGGGCAGCTCGCCCTTCACAGCCAACGGCGTGCCGGAGGTCAGGTCCAGCACCGTGTCGCACAACGGCGTGTACGCGTCGAGCATGCGCTGGTGCCAGGCGCCCGCGGCGCCTTCCAGCGTGCCCGTCGGGCGCGAGATGAGCACCACGTCAGCGAGCTGGCCGGCGATGACCGACTCCACCGACGTGATCTCCGAGGCGATGTCGGCCTCGTCATCGTCGTGCTGGTGCAGTCGCGCCGCCCAGTCGTCCAGCCGGTCCAGGATTACGGCGTCGGCGTGGCCGGCCAGCTGGGCGATGGCTGAGCCCACGCTCAGGGGCTCATCCAATACCGAGAGCGCCTGGCCGCCGTAGGGGCGCTCGTCCTCGATGCGGCAGCCGGAGGCCTTCAGGTCCCCGGGGGCGATGGCCGTGTTCACCAGGCCCAGGTCGTCGCCGGACGCGGCCGCCAGCTGCACCGCGTAGTCATCGGCGCCGTCGGGGCCGCACAGAAGCAGGATGCTGCGCACGAGAGGGTCTCCGTCAGGGTCGGCCGCGTTGGCGGGCGCGTCAGCGTGTTGAGTGTCAGCCTCGAATCGCGGGCAGCGGTCAGCTCGCCGGCACCGGTTCGGCGGCCAGCTCGGCCTCGGGCAGGCGCCGGACGTGGGACGGGTCGCAGATGACGCGCACCAAGCCGCGGTTGACGGCCAGCTCCAGCATCTCGAGCACGCGCGACTCGCTGCGACCGGAGTCCGCCATCAGCTCGGACACGCTGCGCGGGGCGCCCAGCAGTCCCAGCAGGCCCACGCCGTCCGGATCCAGATCGAACACGTGCCCCGTGATCATGTGATAGGCCACGGCGAACACGGGCAGCGTCGCGTCGAATGGGTGGCGCTCGAACTGGCGCACGCAGCACTCGTCGGTCATCTGGAAGCGCGCCTCGCCCAGGTGCTCCGGCGCCACCTGGCGGATCAGCGGCCCCATGCGCCCCTCGCCGGTGATGCGCAGGGCCGTGGGCACGTCCACCTTGGCGTAGTGCAGCTCGATGTGGTTCTTGACCTGGTGGAAGTCGCCGCGCACGTGGAAGGCCTGATCGCGCTCGGCGCGGTCCCAGTGCGGGCGGCCGTCGCTATAGCGGTAGTCCAGGCCGCCCTCGGGCGTCTCGAAGACCTCGACGCCGAAGCGTTCCTGGTCCTCGTACACGATGGTGTCGGTGCCGATGTCGTAGGTGCGCGTGTAGTTGCTGAACTGGACCCGGTCGCGGCGCGCGCCGATGAAGTCGAAGGTGGTGTCGGCCTCGCGCTCGCTCTCGCCCGGAAAGCCGATGAACCACGACGTGCCGGCGCGAATGCCGTGCGTCTTCATGTGGCCCAGGATGGTGTCGACGTCGTGCAGGTCGTTGCCCTTGTCGATCAGGTCGAGCACCTTGCTGCTGGCCGACTCGAAGCCGAACAGCAGGAAGCGGCAGCCGCCCTCGGCCAGGGTGGCGATCATCTCTTCCTTGAGGTACGGCTTCTCGAACTTGGTCTCGGCCATCCACTCGAAGGGCAGGCCGCGCGCCTTGATCTGCTGCGCCACCTTCTTGAGCGTCTTGGGCGGCGCCAGGCTGTCCCAGAGCTGGAAGTGCCGGATGCCGGTCGACTCGTAGATCTTGACCATGTCGTCGACCACCAGGTCCGGGCGACGCATGCGGAAGCCCTTGCGGAAGATCTCCGAGCAGAAGGTGCACTTGCCGTAGTAGCAGCCGCGTGAGGTCTGGAACACGCCCACCGGGTCAGGCAGCAGGTAGCCCTCGATGTCCATGGACGTGAAGTCGGGCGCCGGGATGGCGTTCAGGTCGTTGATCATGACCAGCTCGGTAGAGCCGAGCGTGCCGTCCGCTGCCACCCAGCGCAGGTTGTTGACCTGGCCCTGGCGCGGGTCCTCGCCGGCCTGCAGCAGGTCGGCCAGCTTGGGAAACTCGACCTCGCCCTCGCCCACCATGGCGTAGTCGAAGACCGCGAAGTAGGCCGGGTCCTTGGCCACCTGGTACGCAAAACTGTCGATGCCCGCGCCGCCCACCACGATGGGCAGCTGCGGCGCGACCTGCTTGAGCCGCCGCATGAGCTTGAGCCCGTAGAAGATCGAGCTGTCGTACGGAAACGTCAGGCCCACCAGCTCGGGCCCGTCGGCCAGGATCGACCGCACCAGCGGGCCGAACTCGTCGATGGGCGGATCGGGCAGGGGGCCGGGGGAGTCGCGCAGCACCTCGTCGGCGCCGCGGTGGGGCTCGTCAAAGCTGGCCGGACTCAGGCTGAAGGCCAGGCGCTGACAGGAGCGCACCACGTCGAAGGCGCGGTTGAAGACATCAGGCTGCAGGAAGCGGTCCAGATCGCGCATGACCGCCAGCGAGTCCTCGATCTCGGCCAGCACGCCCCGCGGGATGGCCACCAAGCGCTGCAGCCGCCACAGCTCGCGCGCGTCGTCCCCCACCAGCTCGTTCCGGGCCGACAGGGCCGCGACGCGCGCCTCCGCCTGGTCGTACCAGCCCTCCAAGCGCTCGCGCGTGAGCAGCGCGTCGAACAGCTCCAGGTTCACGTCCCGCACCCGCACCTCATGCCCGTGCTCCGCCAGACAGGCCGTCAGACAGGGCATGCTGGCGTAGGGCACCGTGGGCAACATGCCATCCGGCGGGTGGATCAGCGTGATGCGCATGCGGTCGGTCCGGGCTCACGTGCGGTCGGGGGGAGAGCTGCGGCGAGGGGCGCTCAGTCTACCGCAGGGACTGGCCGCTGGCCGCTGGCCGCCAGGCTTGGCAGGGGGGGCGCGGGTGGTGCGAGAGGCGTGGCGCGTGGCTAAGGGCGGGTCCGCGAGAGATGCTGGAAGCGGGTGAGGCAGCCAGCCGGCGCCAGAACTCTCGACCGTGGTCTCTGGTGAGCGCTTCCGGCTAGACTGCGCCGCCTGCCGTCGGGGTGTAGCGCAGCTTGGTAGCGCATCTGCTTTGGGAGCAGAAGGTCGCTGGTTCGAATCCAGTCACCCCGACCAGTAGAATACGCGTAGCAAACACGGTCTGAACGCCTGTCTGGCGTACCTGGCACCACGCGCCAGGGCGGTCCGAGAAGCCTTCGAAACCCGGTAGTGACCGGGACGGAAGAGGCGCTCTGGGCGAGGCTCTCATGCGCCCCCTATGCGCATCCAGTCGGGCAGGCGCAGGCGCAGCCAATCAGGCACCCAACGCGGCCACGGGCGACAGCCGATGACCCGCGCCCACCAGTAGCTGATCGTGAGCAGCACGCCGAAGTAGGCCGCGTCGATGGCGAAGCCGACCCAGCACAGCGGGCCCATGAGCCCGCCGATGGCCGCGATGACCGCCGTGGCGATGGTGGCCACCGAGGTGAGCGCGATCAGCGAGTCGATCAGGATGTCGACCAGCCAGCAGTTGAGGCGCAGGGTCGAGCAGGTGAGCAGCCAGATCACGAAGGACGCGAAGGCCAGCGCGAGCAGCACCACACCGATGATCGCCATGATCGCGCCGACCCACTTGGTGCTGGTCGTGGGCTCGGGAATCAGCAGCAGGCACACGCCGATGGCGAGCACGACGGCGCCCACGACCATGGCCAGCAGCATGAGGCCGAGCCAGAAGGCGCACCAGTTCAGCCCGCCGCCGCCGCTCGTGACGTCGTCGTCGTCGTCGTCGTCGTCGTCGTCGTCGTCGTCGTCGTCGTCGTCATCGTCGTCATCGTCGCCCGGCCCCCCGCCGTCGTCCCCGTCGTCCCCGTCGTCCCCGTCGTCCCCGGGGCCGCCGCCGTCGTCATCGCCCGGCTCGTCGTCGGGCTCGTCGCCGGGGCCTCCTCCCCCGCCGTTGTCGTCGTCCTCGCAGGGCTCGAGCCGCACCACGGCGTCGGGCTGCTCGGGGCAGTCGCCCAGGGCCACGGACAGGGTGACCTCGGTCTCCTCGTCCGTGAGCGTGACGGTGATCTGGTGCAGGTCGGCGCCGACGGCCTGGGAGACCGTGCCGTCGTCGGTCACGGTGGTCCAGGTCTTCACGGCGGCGGCCACGCCCTGCCCCCGGGCGTGGAGCGTGTACGTGCCCGGAGGCAGGCAGTCGTCCACGCTCACGATCTGGTCGTCGGCATTGACCACCTCGATGGCCGGGGCGCTCGGGCAGTCGGGCGTCGCCGGCGTCAGGGCGACCTTGGCGTCGCGATCAGGGCAGCCGTCGGCCGAGACGACGACCTCAACCTGCAGGGGCTCGGCGCCGAGGGTCAGCAGGATCGCGTCGGTCTCGCCGTCCCCGGTGCCGGGCCACGTCTGGGGAGCGTTGTCGCCGACGGTGACGGTCCACGAGATCGCCGCCTCCGCCGCCGCCGCGTCCCCGACCAGGGTCACCTCGTAGGCCCCGGGAGGCACGGGCGCGTCGGGGTCCTCGACCAGGTTGCCCGCCGCGTCGAACACGGCCAGTTCCACCGGGCCGGGGCAGCAGGCGTCGAGGGGTCCCACGTCGAGCGAGTGCTCGCAGCCGGGCGAGAGGCGCAGCACGACGGTGGTGTCGATCAGGTCTTCGGGCGCAAACGACAGCTCGACGCTGGTGGTCGGATTGCCGAGCACGTCCGAGAAGGCGATCTTGTTGGCGCCGTAGAACCAGAGGGCGTTGACCCAGGTGGGCTCGCCGCTCCAGGACGCGCTCACGAAGAGCGTGCGCAGTCCCTCGGCGCAGCCGCCGTTGACCGGGTCGGCGAAGACCACGTCGGGCGGGCAGTTGGGGTTGCAGAGGACGTGGTGCTCCTCGTCGGTCAGCATGCAACCGTCGTCAGGCTCGCCGCACCAGACCGTGACGCGCACGCTGTCGTCGCAGCGGTAGAGCCCCTTGATGAAGATCGACCAGGTGAAGCTGCCGTCGTCGTCGAGGGCGCCCTCGGGCACCAGCACGTACCCGTCGGGCGCGTTGCCCGTCAGGTCAGGGACCGTGGCCTGGAGCCGCGCCATGGGCGGACCGCCCGGCGGCGACGCGTACTCGGGGCGGAGTTCGCAGCCGGCGGCCGTTCCGGTGATGCGTATGCCGCCGGGTGTGCCCGGATCGCCGGGGTTGGCACCCGGCTGAATGTCGACGCCGACGACCTGGGTGATCGTGAGGCTGCACATGCTGCGCCCTCCCCCGGGCCCGATCAGACGAGCCGACTGGCGGTCCCGCTCCGCGGCGCGGACCTCAAGCGGGTGAGGCTAACAAAGACGGGGAAGGACGGGCACCTGCACGATCAAACGATCGCAGAGGCGCGTATCCCGCCTCCGAAGACGCGCGATGTTCCATCGTGTCCTGATCGAGTGCGACAGCTAGTCCTCATCCGGCACCGTGATCTCAAAGCGCCCTGCCGGAAAGTCGACCAGGACACGACCAGCGTGCGTCACGTCCGCGCCAAGACAGCCGTCGTAGCGCACGAAGTCCTGCTTGCCCATCCGTTCGTAGGCGGACAACTGCGTGAAATCCAGCTGCGTGTCACCCGCGTGCAACCGCAACTCGGGCACCAGCAACGCGTCCACGTCGAGCGAACCACCCAGCCCGCTCCGAGTATCCCGTCGCCCCTCGATGTCCTCTAGCCCCAGTCGGGTCAAGAGGCCCGCAGAGAGGAACGTCACGTCGAGGCCGGTGTCGAGTTGGAACAGCAGCGGACTGCCGTCCCGTGCCGCGAGCCGCACAATGGGCTCGCCGATCCAATAGAGATTGCGGAGGCCGCCATCAGGGCCGTTCGAGCGCCCGAAAGTCACCCTCGCAAGCACCGGATCGATCTCCACAGCGAGCCCATGAAACACAGGCCAGCCGAGGACGCCATCGAGCGCCATGTCCGCGATCGTGAGGTCGCCATCATCGATGATGAGGACCGTGTGGTTCTCGATGCCGAGCTCACCAATGCTCAGCTGCTTGACGATGCCGAACTGCCCCGAGACTGTCCCACCGGTCGAGCCCTCGATCGGGATGCGGCCCTTGATCCAAGCCGACACCCCGCACGCGCGCGCAACGCTTGCGGACACAGCGGAGTAGGAGAACCCGGTGTCGAGCAGGAAGTCGAACGTCTTCCCGTTCACCGTCACCGGGACCACCGGCAGGCCGTTCTTGGCGCGCTTGAGCGCCACCGCGTTGGGGCCGTCAGGGAAACTCAGAACATCCGCCGGTAGAGAGTCGCGCATCAAAGCGCCGAGTGCCTCGGACAAGTGCCGGAGGCCCTCTTCCGTGTTGCGTTCTGCGGGCGTCCGCGTCCCGTCACCCTCGGTCTCACGCGTTGCCAAGAGCATCGGAATGCCGATGCAATCGAGGAACGCATCGACGTCGCGTTTTCCTCCGAACACGGCCGCCTGACGGAAGAGACCGGAAGCCAGGGTCACGGCGTGCCGCCGCACGGCTTCGTCGCCCGTTGTCTTCGCGAGCGCGCAGAAGGACTCCAGCGCCTGGGCGGACTGGCCGCTGAGGAGTACACCGAGGCCCTCCAAGAAGAGACGCTCGTCAACCGTTGTCGCGAGTTCCTCGGCTACCCCCAGATCGAGCGTCCGCACAGCGTCCCAGAACCCCAAGTGGTTCCTGGCGTCGAGCGGGGCCGGCTGCTCGCCGCAAGCAGCGAGCGCCAGGGCGAAGACGAGAATCGATGCGAGCGCGTCGCGGGTGATCACGGGCACTCGGTCGATCATGCGTCGTCTCTTCCTCGGATTCCTCCGAGGCTCCCGCGGGCTGCGGACTCGGTCAAGCGGAACACTCTGGAGCGGGCACGCAGGCTCAGGCCCCCAGCACCTCGTTCCATTGCTCGACGAACTGCATCCAGGCCTGGCCCCGATCAGAGTACGAGGGCCACATGAAGGCTTCGATCGCGCGCGCGAAGGTGGCGGGCTCGCCCAGCGCTCCGGCAAACTGGAGCTCGAGCTTGCCGGGTGCCGTGGGCACGGGCACCTGCTCGAGCTGCCCGGGGTCGTCCTGATGGGCATGCAGCCGCTGCGCGATATTCGCAAGGGCGCGCTTCAGCGAGTGGTCGACGAAGGCCGGCGAGCACGCAGAACTCGGGAACAGCTCATCGCCATCCAGCCGCATGGGGAGCCGCTCCAGCTCCTGCACGCGCTGCCCCCTCACAAGGTCGCGGCAGGCTGCGGTGAACAGGTCTTCGGCCGTCGGAGGCGGTCCCGGCAGCTCGTCGGGGATCAACGAGCGGTCGGCCTGGCAGCGCTCCAAGGCCTGGTTGGCCAGGGCCATGCCGACACAGAAGTCCAGCAGCGATCCCTCGCGCCGCATGTCGCTCGCCAACGCCAGGATTCGCCCCGTGCGCTGCGCGTCCAGATCTTCCAGTTGGAGCGCACAGCGCCCCATCTCGAGCAAGGCCATGCTGAACTTGACGTCGAGCGCACCGGCCTGACCACCGGCCTGACCATCGGCCTGACCATCGGCCTGACCACCGGCCTGACCACCGGCCTGACCACCGGCCTGACCACCGGCCTGACCATCGGCCTGACCACCGGCCTGACCATCGGCCTGACCACCGGCCTGACCATCGGCCAGCAACGCATCCAGACGCGCAAGGAGTTGCTCGGCCTCCGGCGTCATGTCCGCGCGCCGGATGCGCGGCAATCCCGGGTGCGCTGCCGGGGAGCCACCCAGCTTGATGTCTGCCTGCACCCATTCCTGCGCGAGCGCCACGAGGCGATCATCGGGTGCCCGCTCCGGCTCCTGCAACTGAGCCCACTCCACGACCTCGGCCCAGTCCTGCTCGAGTTCCGTGAGCTCAGCCTGGCTGAACTCGGGCGGCACCCAGGATCCGCGAGCGGCAGCAACACCCACACCGACGAGGACAATGAGAGCGACGACCAGCGATGGGACCCACGACTTCATGACTCACTCCTGAATGTGTTGAGCTGAGGGAGGCCTGTGCCACCGACACCGCTTTGGACGTGCGCGTCCCTGGGTTCTTCCTGTCCGTCATCTGCTCGACATGAGGCCAGGCGCGAGGTCGCCCAGCGCCGCGGCCCCCTCAGCCCATTCAGCCGCGCTCAGCCGGGCCGCCTCACGGCGCTGTCGTCCCCGCAACTCGTCTGTCCCCCACCCCGAGCAGTTCGCGCACCCTGGCGGCCACCTCGTCCGGGGACGGCACCACGCCGCCCGCCGCGCCCAGGAACTCGATCTTGCGCGTGCCCTCCGCCGCCAGCTTCACGTCGAAGATCATCTGGCCCATGTTCAGCTCGATGTCGAGCACGCGGCCCTGGCCGCGGATCGTGTCCATGGCCTCGCGGCAGGGTCCGTACGGGAAGGGGTTGAGCATGATCGGACGGAACAAGGCCACCACCACGCCCTCCTCGGCCAGCTCGTCGATGGCCGACTTGACGATGCGCGCCATGGTGCCGAAGGCCGTGATCAGCAGGTCGCAGCCCCGCTCGGCGCCGTACAGCTCGTAACGCAGCTCCTCGGCGGCGACGCGCTCGTACTTGGCCTTGAGCTTGCGGTTGTGCGCGTCGAGCGACTCGGGCGAGAGCACCAGCGAGTTCACCAGTCGCGGCCTGCGACCGTCGGCGCCGGTGAGCGCCCAGTCCTTGTCGGCCATGGGCTCGCCGCGCCCGTCGGTCGGGAAGCAGACCGGCTCCATCATCTGGCCGATCATGCCGTCGGCGCAGAGCATGACCGGGTTGCGGTAGCGCTCGGCCAGTTCGAACGACAGCATCATCAGGTCGACGGACTCCTGCACCGACGACGGCGCCAGCACGATCAGCTGGTAGTCGCCGTGGCCGTGGCCCTTGGTGGCCTGGTTGTAGTCGCCCTGGGCCGCGAGCACGCCGCCGAGACCCGGACCGGCGCGCATGATGTTGATGATCACGCAGGGCAGCTCGCAGGAGGCGATGTAGCTGAGCCCCTCCGCCATCAGGCTGATGCCCGGCGACGAGCTGGACGTCAGGCACTTCACGCCCACGCCGGCCGCGCCCATGATCATGTTGATGGAGGCCACCTCGCTCTCGGCCTGCAAGAACACGCCGCCCACCTCGGGCAGGCGCTTGACGAGGTACTCAGGCACCTCGGTCTGCGGCGTGATCGGGTAGCCGAAGAAGTGCACGCAGCCGGCGCGGATGGAGGCCTCCGCCATGGCCTCGTTGCCCTTCATCAGGACGGTCACGCCGCCTGCGTCGGGGCGCTGCGAGGGCGCGGCGCGGGTGCCATGCCCGGCGCCGGGGATGTGTGTGCTCTTCATGCTGTCGCTCCCACCTGTCTGCCTGCCTGGACCCCGGCATGGAAGGCCGCCACGCTGGCGTCCGCGTACTTGGCCTTGCGGCCGGAGAACTC
>Ga0164313_10001591_pt1 | contig 20085 bp, 13 predicted proteins | sample GuaBasSedimGuay4_FD_113735 | JGI IMG/M metagenome (GOLD analysis project Ga0164313, IMG submission 113735) | Subseafloor sediment microbial communities from Guaymas Basin, Gulf of California, Mexico - Guay4, Core 4569-4, 0-3 cm | ecosystem: Environmental > Aquatic > Marine > Hydrothermal vents... | reverse complement strand
GGAGGAGCGATCCGGGCAGCGCCTGGCCGGGGAAGATGTCGTGGCAGTAGAGCGTGCCGAGCAGACCAGGGGCCTCGCCGCGCGGCACCAGGAAACCGAAACCACGCACGGGACGCCCGAACGCGTCGGCGTCGTACGCCAGCATGACCACCGCGATCGGGGCGGTAGGGATTTCCGACAGAGGTTCGACGGCTGCGGGTGCGACGCGTGCGAGCAGATCCGCGGCGCGCTCGGCCGGGAGGGTCAGGAGGACCGCCTGCGCCTCGATGTCCTCCGCCTCGGTGGTCAGGATGAAGCTCCCGTTGTCGATCCGGAGCTCCTGAACCCCTCGCCCGAGGAGAAGGCGATCCCCGAGGCCCTCGGCCAGGCTTTCGGGGAGGCGAGCCATGCCGCCGGAGAACGTGGTCAGGGTTCCGCCCGGTCCCGAGGGTCCGCCCGATTGTGCGCCGTCGCGTCGTGCCGCGCGCATCTTGGAGATCATGGCTCGGGTCAGCGAACCGTGCTCGGTCTCCATCGCGGCCATCCTGGGGAAGGTGGCGGCGAGCGACAGCTCGCGTGAGTCACCGGCGAAGACCCCGGTCACCATGGCGTCCACCAGGACCTCGGCCGCGCGGCGGCCGATGCGACGGCGGGCGAAGTCGAAGACCGTCTCGTCGTGGTCGGGGCGGGTGCGGGCGAAGGGCTCGGCGAGCAGCCGCAGACGGCCGCCGAGGGGCAGGATGTCGGAGCCCATGAAGGCGAGCGGTGACGTCTCGACCCGGCGCAAACGTCCACCGCGCAGAATGAAGCGGTCGGCCGCCCCTTCGTCGGCCTGTAGCAGGGCGTCTCCGAGACCTTGAATGCGCGCGAGTTCGAGAGTGTCGGGTGCGTTGTCGAGGAATCCCTGCGGCCCCCATTCGACGGTGTAGCCGGCATCGATCTCGGTGCGGATCTTGCCGCCGGCCCTGCTCGAGGACTCGATAACCAGGAGATCATCGATCTGGTGATCGTGCTCGAGCCAGGCGGCGGCGGCGAGGCCGGTGATGCCGCCGCCGACGATGGCGACCCGGGTCTTCAATCCGCTGTACCCAATGGAGCCGCAGCCGTCACTCCGGTCAATCCCTCCTCCGCGGCGGTGATGACGGGCCCGGCTGCCAGCAGAGCCAGACCGACGACGCATGCGGCCCCAAAGCGGTGAACATCGCGGGGAAATTTCATCGCTGAAGGGTAGCAGACACCCCGTAGAAAACGCGGGTCAGGAGCTCGCGCTGCCGAGTTGTTGGATGCCGTCGCCGATCAGGGCGAGGCTGATGACGAGAGTGGTGATTGCGAGGCCGGGGAAGAGTGACAGCCACCAGCCGTCGAGCATCACCCTCTGGCCATCGGCGATCATCGCACCCCAGCTCGGGAGACCGGGCGGGATGCCGAGACCGAGGAAGCTGAGGGTGGCCTCGGCGAGCACGAGAATACCCATTCGGAGGGCGGTGTCCTGGGCCAGCGGCGCCTTTAGGTTGGGCAGGTAGTGGAGACTCCAGATCCGGTGCTCGCGGGTGCCCGCGACCCGCGCCGCCTGGATAAACGAACGGGTGCTCAGGGACAGCACCTGCCCGCGTACGAGCCGGGCCAAACCCATCCAGGAGGTGAGACCGAGGACGACGACGAGCATCACAGGACTGGGTCGAAACAGGGCCGACACCAGGATCAGCAACAGCAGCAGGGGAAACGCGAGGATGGCGTCCACCATCCGCATCAGCACGGAGTCGACAACGCGGCCACCGGTGGCGGCGGCGAGGCCGACACCGAGGCCGACAAAAAGGGCGACCAGGGCGCCGAGGGTGGCGATCGCGAGCGAAATCCGGCCGCCGCGGAGGAATCGCGGCAGGACATCGCGGCCAAAGCGGTCGCTGCCCAGCCACAGTCGCACATTGCGCGTCGAGGCGACGTCGCCGGCCGGGATCGCGGTTGTCAGTCGCCGGCCGTGGACCAGATACTCTCCGTTGTCGAGCTCCACCTTGGGTGAGGCCATGGTGCGACCGTCTGCGAGGTCGAGAACCGTGACCCGGGATCCAGGCGGGAGGAGGGCGGCGTGGACCGGGTCACCGTCACCCAACGGCGACGGCATCGATCCGCCGATGAGGCAGGCAACGCCCAGGACCACGACGCCGGCAAGCCCCCACAGCAGGCGCGGCGGCGGTCTCACGAAGGCCTCCGTGTGCGCGGATCAACCACGGCATAGAGAACATCGGCCACCAGATTGCCGAGGATCACGGCGGCGGCGCCGATCAGGGTGGCGCCGAGAATGAGTGGGATATCGCGGGCCCGGGCCGCGTTATAGGCCACCTGACCCATGCCCGGCCACGAGAAGATGGTCTCGATGACCACCGAGCCGGAAACCAGAATCGGCAGCGACAAACCGAGCAGCGTGACCACCGGCAGCAGCGCCGGGCGCAGGGCGTGGACCCAGAGGAGTCGTCGTTCGGGGATGCCGCGTGCGCGGGCCGCGAGCATGAAGCGCGAGGAGCGGACGTCAAGCAGAGTTGCGCGAAGGTATCGGGCGGTTCCCGCCGCTCCCACGAGCCCGAGGCAGAGTGCGGGCAGGACGAGGTGGCGCAGGAGATCCGCCAGGCGAGGGAGACCGCTCAGACGCGCGGCATCCACCGAGTGCATGTGCGAGGCCGGGAACCAGCCCAGGAGGAGGCTGAAGACAAGAATGAAGAGCCCCGCCAGCCAGAACGACGGGATACCGTACAGACCGAGGCTCAAGATGGAGGTGATTCGATCGACCCAACCGTACGGACGGCGTGCCGCCGCCACCGCCAGCACGAGCCCCAGCACGAGATCGAAGAGCAGGGCGGCGCCCGCCAGCAGGAGAGTCGGTGGCAGCGCCCGCGCCAGGACCGTCGATACCGGTTGCTTGTACATGAACGAGGTGCCGAGATCTCCAGTCGCGACCGCACCGAGCCAACTCAGGTATTGCTCGACGGGCGGACGGTCGAGACCGTAGCGAGCGCTGATCAGCTCCCGGGTCTGGGGGGAAAGCCGCGGGTTGTCGATCGTGTCGGCGTAGGAACCCGGGGCCGCCTGCACCACCACGAAGGTCAGGGTGGCAACCAGCCACACGAGCGGCACCAGGGCGAGCATGCGCCGAAGCACCATGCGCTTCATGGCAACAACTCAGAAGAATGAGAGGTCACAGGAGGATTATAGGCGGGCGGCGGAAAGTTCTTAGTTTTGAGTTCTTAGTTTTTAGTTATACAACCCACCCTCCGGTCTCATCGGGAGGTGCGACCGGGGGGCGGCCATCGGCCCTCGCTGGCTGGGGTGAGTCACGATGCTCACCTTGGTCACGGCGTAGCCCACTGGGCGAAGCTAAATGGGGTGCCAGGCTTTAGAAACTTAGAAAGTCGTGAAGCGAATCGCCACGCCATTCCACTACCGAGCTCGACTTTCTAAGTTTCTAAAGCCTGGCACCCTCTCGGCGCGTTCACCGGAGGTGCCTGGCATCCTCGCGTGGTAGCGCCTCCCGGGACCGCAAGCACGGACGCAGGCTCGGAGACGGGCACGGGTTATTGAACGATCTCCCACTCGTCGATATTGAAGAAAATCGTGGCGTCGTTGATTTCTGCGCCGCGGATGCGGGAGTTGACGCCGACCAACCGCGTGTTTTCAATCAGGAAGGTGTATGGCTGATCGGCGACGATGAGAGCTTGGATGCGATCGAGGAGCGGTTTCCGGCCTTCGAAATCGGGCGCCACGGCCACCTCTTCGAGGAGCAGGTCGACCTCGGGATTGGCGTAATGCCCGAAGTTAAAGGTCGGGACACCGGGCGGCGCGCTGTGCCAGATTCCCTCGAGATCGACCTGGGTCGGCTCGATCCAGCGATTCACGAAGGCATCGAATTCACCCGTGGCGACCGCCGCCTGTACCGCGCCCCACTCCATGAGGCGGGGCGTCGCCAGGACCCCGATCCGCGCCAGATCGCGTTGGATCAGCAGGCACACATCCTTCCGCACCTCACTTTCCGACGGGGCGAGGACCTCGAACGCGAGCGGTTGTCCGTTGCGGTCGAGGATGCCGTCGCCGTCGTGATCCTCCCACCCGGACTCTGCCAACAGCTTGACGGCGCCGGCGGGGTCGTAGGGCAGCGGCTTCAGATCGCGGTTGAACGCCCACATGGTTGACAGTACGGGCCCGATCGACGGCCGGCCGAAACCCCCGTAGACGGCATCGATCAGGGTTTCACGGTCGATCGCCATGCCGAGGGCGCGGCGCACCTGCGGGTCGGCGAACATGTTCTTGTCCAGGTTCCAACAGATGTGAGTGTAGGAGCGGTCGGAGAACACGGTCAGCTCGAGATTCGGATCGTCTTGCACCCGTGCCGCCTCGGCCGGGGGGATTTCGTTGACGAGGTCGAGGCTGCCGGCGAGGAGCTGGTTATACAGACCGGCCTTGGAGGGCACGATACGGAATACGAGCCGCTCGATACGCGGCCGGCCGGCCACGAAATAGTGGGGATTTCGCTCGAGGACGATCTCCTGCTGAGGGGTGTGGAGACCGGGCACAAAGGGACCCGCCGACAGCACGAGCTCCCGCCAGTCGGTGTCCTCCCACTGTTCGAATGGGATCTGAGACCAGGCGTGGGCCGGCACGATGGGGCCGTCGTTGACGTCCATCAACTGGTAGGGGTAGCGATGTGTGAATTGGTAGCGAACGGTGTGGGCGTCGGGCGCTTCCACGGTCTCGATCTTGTCGGTGATGTCGGACCACAGCCAGCCGAGGGCGTCGGAGGTCTGGGCGCGGCGGCTGAAGAGCAGATCCTTGGAGGTTACCGGCACGCCGTCGCTCCAGATCGCGTCGGTCCGCAGGTGAAAGGTGAGGACGAGGTGGTCATCCGACCACTCCCAGGACTCGGCGAGAGAGGGTGCGAAGGACGGCGGGTGCTGCTGATAGTCCACCTGTTCGACTGCCAGCGAGGGGTAGATCAGGTTGAGGATCTCGTCGTCGGCCGCATCCTCGGCCAGATAGGGGTTCCAGCTCGCGATATCCGACAGGGCCCCTATCACCACCGTGTCCGGCGGCGCCTTCGTCTGCGTCGGCGAGCACGAAACGGCGAGGAACGCGGCAACAACGACGACAAGCCATCTCGAGAACTTCATGCCAATCATCCTATCAGCTGAGACGCATGGATACTGATTCCGGATCATCCGCCCGCCGTCCGCGGTCTTTGACCGCGGCCACGCGGCCTCGGCCGATGTCTCCTCCGAGAGCAAGCTCTCGTCGGTGCCATCGACCTCGCCCGCCGCGACTTTCCGAGAGGTAGGAGTGATAGATGGCCTTCGTGGCTGATTGTGGTGTGTCGACGGTGATGGGAGCGCCGTGCGTGGCGAGGACATCCAGGTTTCTCGCGACGAGGTGCTTGGCGGCAGCCGTATTGCCTTCCGGTCGTCCTTGTAGCGCAGGCGTCCCGCCTGCATGTGCGGCCGGGACGGCCGCACCACAAGACAACCCGGAAACATTTGCCCTTTGTGGGGCATGCGTCTCTCCTGCCGAGCGGGCTTGTCACGGCGAAGCCCGCAGGGCGAAGCCGGATGGACGTCAAATCCGAAATCCGAAATCCGAAATCCGAAATTCCTACACCCGTGTACAATCCCCCCTCTGGGGGAGGACGACATGGCCGGAATCGCGCTGATCTCGGTATCGGACAAGACTGGATTGGGTGAACTGGGTCGCAAGCTGGTGGATCTTGGATGGAAGATCATTTCCACCGGGGGGACGGCTCGTGCTCTAGCTGACGCCGGGTGTGAGGTGCTCGAGATCAGCCGGCACACCGGTTTCCCGGAGATCCTCGGCGGACGCGTCAAGACCCTCCACCCGCGGGTGTTCGCGGGCATTCTCGCGGCCCCGACTGCTGAGCATGAGGAGGAGATCTCGGAGCTCGAAATCCCGATGATCGATCTCGTCGTGGTCAACCTCTACCCCTTCCGCGAGGCGGTGGCCCGTGACGGCGTGGATCTCGACGAGGCGGTCGAGCAGATCGACATCGGCGGACCGAGCCTGCTCCGGGCGGCGGCCAAGAACTACGCTCGGGTGACGGTCGTGGTCGATCCAGAGGATTACTCGGCTGTTCTCGACGAGCTGGCGGGCGGCGACACGACGGACGACACCCGCCGCGACCTGGCGGTCAAGGTCTTCCGCCACACGGCCGCCTACGACGCGGCGATCGCCGCCCACCTGCCGCAATTGATGGGGCAGGAGCGCCCCGCTCCCTCGGCAGCGGTTGCCGGTGACCTCCTCCGCTGCCGCGAGGTGGAGCTGCGCTACGGCGAAAACCCGCACCAGTGGGGCGTGCTCGCACAGCGCGAGCCGGCGGCGGGACTTGCCGGTGCGGTTCAAATCCAGGGCAAGGCGCTGTCCTACAACAACCTCGGCGACGCCACCGGGGCGTGGCGACTGGTCTGGGACTTGCCGGCGGCCGGGGTCGCGGTCATCAAGCACGCCAACCCGTGCGGAGTGGGCATCGATGACAGCATGGTCGAGGCCTTCCTCAAGGCACGGGCGACCGATCCAATGTCGGCCTTCGGCGGCGTGATCGCGGCCAACCGCGAGGTCGACGGCGCCTTTGCCGAGGCCGTTGTCGAACAGTTCGCCGAGGTGGTCATCGCGCCCGCCTACGACGAGGCTGCGCGTGAGGTCTTCGTGGGCAAGAAGAATCTGCGGGTGCTCGAGGCCGAGCCTGCCGCAGCAGGTGGGCTCGTGGTTCGGGATGTCGATGGCGGATTCGTGATTCAGGCGGCGGATTCCGGGTGGGATGGGGAGGAGCGTGAGGTGGCCACAGAACGTACGCCCACCGACGCCGAATACCGTGCCCTCGAACTCGCCTGGCGGGTGGTCAAGCACGTGGGGTCGAACGCCATCGTGATTGGCGCTGAGGATCAAATCCTCGGGATTGGCGCCGGCCAGATGAGCCGGGTCGATGCCGCCAAGATCGCGGTCATCAAGGCCGCTGAGATGGGACACGACCTGGAGGGAAGCGTGGCCGCCTCCGATGCTTTCTTCCCGTTCCCCGATGGAGTGGAGGCGCTCCACGAGGCCGGCGTGCGGGCTGTGATCCAGCCGGGGGGATCGATCCGTGACAGTGATGTCGTCGAGGCATGCGATCGGCTCGGCATCGCGATGGTGATGACCAGGCGGCGGCACTTCCGACACTGATACCAGATGCCAGATGCCAGATACCAGATACCGGATGGTCCAGGACACTTGTATCTTGCATCTCCTATCTGGACCTCGTCGCCGATCCGGGCTAGCATGTGGTCGTGGAGAGTTCACCGGCGATGTCGGCTGCGTCAACCGGGCACGAGGTAGTGCTTCGCTTTCGGGACGGGCACCTGACCCGTTGTATCCTGATGCGCGAGTTCACGCCGCTGGACTTCGCGGTCGAGGCCGAAACCGATGACGGCGAAACGATCCAGATCAACATCTCCGACCTCAAGGCGATCTTCTTCCTCAAGGACCCGAGGCGTCGCGGGGCCGAGATGCAGGTCGGCGCCAGGGTTGGGGAACCACCGGCGGGCGCGCCCGCGCGGGTTGAGTTCTTTGACGGCGAGATCGTTCATGGCCGGGTCCAGGAGTACCGGATGGAGGACAGCGGCTTCTTCCTCTATCCAACCTCGCCGGAGAGCAACAACGAGATGATTTTTGTGGTTGCCGGCGCAATCAACACTCTCAGCCTCGAGGGTTGACGCGAATTTCATGAGGACAAAGATTGGGTTTGCTGCGGTCGTCATCGGGGCTATGGCCGCCGCGGCCGTGGGTGGCGGCATGGAGGCTCTCGAGGAGCTCGGGACCGCCTTGCGCAGCGCGCCAGCCTGGCAGAGCGAGTACCGCCAGGAATATATATCGGCGGGAATGAGTGCCGGTGAGGTAATCGATGGCGAGGTGCTGGCGGCGTGGCCGGACCGCGCGCTCTTTCACGCCGGCGATCCGACCACGCAGCTGATGGGCCTTGACGGCCGGGTCGTACGCCTGGTCGATCTGTCGGTTCCGAGCTGCGATGAACATCTGCTCGACGACGATGAATGGGCGAGGATCCCGCTGGCCGCGGTCCTCGATCCGCAGAGTGCGCTGGATCACTTTGCGGTGCTCAAGAGTGGCGAGCATGGGTTCACGCTCGTGCCGCGAGAGCCTGGGGGAGTCGCGAGAGTCGAGGTTGTCCTGAACGATGAGAATCTTCCGCGGGAGGTCGTGGTGATCGATCCTCAAGGCGCAACCAACCGCCTCATATTCACCGACTGGCGATCAAGCGACGGTCCTCCGGACGGCTCGTGGCTGCCAGACGCCCCTCCAGGTCTCGACTGCGTCGTCGATAACTCCTAGCCCGCCCGCCGTCCACGATCGTCCCATTTACCTACCCGCGTCCGTGCTTGTGCCCCGGGGAATCGCTGCCTCGAGAGGATGCCAGGCACCTCCGGTGAACGCGGGCCGTTTCCCGAGGGGTTTCCGAAAATCCGAAATTCGAAATTCGAAATTCGAAATCTCCGTGCCTGCCAGCCCTACACTCCCCGGTCTAGGAGCATTTCGGTGGCCTGGAGGAGAGCGTCGCGCTCGAAGCCGTGCGGAAAGGCGTCGGCCTGCTCCGCGGCCCGGGTTGCATACTCCCGGGCCCGCCGGCGGACCTCGGTGAGGACTCCTGAGGTGCGGACCATATCGAAGACCTCGTCTGGGGAGATGGCGTCGAAGACGCCTCGTGACACGACCTCGCCGAGCCGTTCTCGATTGCGCCGGTCGAGGCGCGGCAGGAGGAGAATGATCGGGAGGGTCGCGCGGCCCTCGAGAAGGTCGGCCATCACGGGTTTCCCGAGATCAGACCTCGCGGCCGTGAAATCCAGAAGATCGTCGACGAGTTGGAACGAGATTCCCACGTTACGGCCGAACTCGAGCAGGCGTTCGGTGAGGTGGAGGGTGGCGGGTTGGAAAAGGGCCGGCAACGCGCATGCGGCGGAAAACAGCTCGGCCGTCTTCCGTTGCGTGATGTCCATGTAGGTGGTCTCGTCGATGTCGAGGCGGCCGCGAACCTGATCGGCCAGGATCTCACCCTCGGTCATCCTCAGAGTCGCCGAGGTGAGAACCCTCATGACATCCACGTCGCCCAGTTCGAGACACAGATCCATGGCTCGGGTGTAGAGCCAGTCGCCGACCAGCACCGACGTCTCGTTGCCCCAGGTTTTGTTCGCCGTCGGTTGACCACGCCGCAAATCCGACTCGTCGATGATGTCGTCGTGGATCAAAGTCGCCGTGTGGATCATCTCCACCACCGCGCCATAACGCACATCGCGCTCGCCCTTGTAACCGAGCATGCGGCTGACCAGGAGTACGAGGGCCGGCCGTAATCTTTTTCCACCGCTGCCGAGGACATAGGTGGCAACATCGCGAACCATGGGTTGGGCGTTCTCGAACTCGCGTGTGAAAAATTCTTCGACCTCATCAAGACGACCGAGGACAGGACCGAAGACCTGCCGGATTTGCCGCGCCTGTCGGAGAGAGCTCACCGTGGCTTTCATCCGCGGAGGATAGCATGGAGGAAATTAGGAATTCGGAATTCGGAATTAGGAATGAAGGAGTGCCGCCCGCCATCCCCGCGGGATTTTGGATTTCGAATTTTCCACGCAATCACCCGGAATGGGCGCGTTCACTGGAGGTGCCTGGCATCCCGATTCGCCGCGAATCGGCGTGCCTGGCATCCTCTCGCGGACGCGATTCTCCGGATTGTTGGATCGAGAATCAACTCCAAACGGCGAGCAATCGTCCCAGAGATGTGCGGGCTTTTTGGGCATGAGGATGTACCGAATCGTGACCGCAAAGAGTGATGACTTTGCGATAACAGTCGACGGCGGCTTGCTCATCTTCTCGACAGTGTTGACGGAGGTGCCCCTTCATCAACCATGCTTCTGTGTGGTGGGCATCTACCTTCAGGATTCGATCGAGGAAGATTTCCGCAACATCCCATCTTTCTTCTGAGATTGCTCGTGCAGCGTGCGAACGGTAGATTCGAATCTGCGAGTCCTCTTCCAATTTCTTCATTCGCGGTTCGCGGCGGAAGATCTCGAGGGTTTTCATCTCTTTCGAGTCGAGAATGTCCCACTTCTTGAAATTTGTCAAGAAAAGTTCAAGAATTTCTGACGTTCTTTGGGATGAACGATCGGAATATCTTTCCAACCCGGCGATCGAACGCAATATTCAACGCGCGTTGGATAGAATCCTGGGTCCGGAACTGGCCGCAAGAAGTCTGAAATCTCCACCAGGATTGTGCTCGGGTTTCGGCTGAGAAAATGAGCGCGAAAACCGACAGAAATCGGCCGAACGACCGCGAACTTCAGAGGCTCGTGGAGAAGGCGCGCAGCGGGCGACCAGCCGCGGTATGATGGCGCCATGAGCCGAGGATCCGAGCCGCCGCCATTTGTCCATCTTCACCTGCACAGCCATTATTCGTTGCTTGATGCCGCGATCCGGATACCGGAGCTCGCGGAGCAGGTTGCGAGGATGGGGATGCCGGCGGTCGCAATCACGGACCACGGCAATATTTTCGGGGCCTTTCAGTTCCACCGCGCCGCGATCAAGGCGGGTGTGCGCCCGGTGATCGGGTGCGAGGTGTATGTCGCCCCGGGTGATCATCGCGAACGAGCGCCGGTGGCGGGCCGCAAGCCGTACGATCACCTCATTCTTCTAGCCGAGAACGACGTTGGCTACGGCAATTTGGTGCGTCTGGTGAGTGCGGGCTATCTGGAGGGCTTTTATCACAAGCCGCGGATTTCGAGGGAGCTTCTCGCGGATCACAGCGACGGGCTGATCGGTCTTTCGGCGTGTCTCTCCGGCGAGATTCCGCGGCTGCTCCTGGTCCGAGATTCTGAGGGTGCACGGAAGGCGGCCGAGACCTACCGCGAGATCCTCGGCAAAGACAACTTCTTCTTGGAGATCCAGGACCACGGCCTGGCGGACGAGGAGTTCGTGCGAGAGGGCATCTCCGAGCTGTCGCAGACCACTGGGATCGAGCTGGTGGCCACCAATGATTGCCACTTCCACAAGCGGGACGACACCTTCGCCCACAAGGTGTTGATTGGCATCGGTCTCAACCGGGATCTCGAAGATCTGCAGCGAAGCTATGCCTACAACGCGGAGTTCTATGTCAAGTCGTCCGAAGCGATGTACGAACTTTTTGCGGATTATCCAGGTGCTTGCGAACGCACCGTGGAGATCGCATCCCGTTGCCATGTGCGGTTCGATACCGACTCCCTCCATCTCCCTAAATTCGCGGTTCCGGATGGCTCGAATTTGGAGGTATTTCTGGCTGAGAAGGCTGCGAACGGACTTCGAGAACGTCTCGATAATGGGATGCCAAGGCGGCAATCGGTCGAGAATTACACCACGCGCTTGGAGACCGAACTCGACACCATCCGCAAGATGGGTTTTCCTGGATATTTTCTGGTTGTGTGGGATTTCATCCGCTTTGCCAGAGAGAAGAGCATTCCGGTGGGCCCCGGACGAGGGTCGGCGGCCGGTTCTCTGGTTTCGTACGCGCTCGGGATCACCGATATCGATCCTCTCGAGTTCGATCTCCTCTTCGAAAGATTTCTCAATCCGGATCGGATTTCGATGCCGGATATCGACATCGATTTTTGCCAGCGGAGGCGCGACGAGGTCATCGATTACGTGCGTCTTCTTTATGGCGAGGAATCGGTGTCACAGATCGCGACCTTCAACATTCTCAAGGCCAAGTCGGCGGTACGCGATGTCGGACGGGTGATGGGGATGCCATTCGGGGATGTCGACCGCATAGCAAAGCTCATTCCGGATGACCTCAACATCACGATATCGCGGGCGCTGGACGATACTCCTGAGTTGCGCGAACTGGTCGAAGGCGACGAGGATGTCCGATTGCTGATCGAAACCGCTGGTCGGCTGGAGGGGCTCGCCCGCCATTGCGGAGTGCACGCGGCGGGAGTGGTGATCGCACCGGAACCGCTGGTCAACCTCGTGCCGTTGAACCGTAGCTCCCACGGAGAGGTCACGACCCAGTTTGACAAGGACGACGTGGAGGCCCTCGGCCTGCTCAAGATGGACTTCCTCGGGCTGCGAACGCTGACCGTGATCGACGACGCGGTCAAGTCCATCCGGCGCGCTGAAAACCCCGATCTCGATATGGATGATGTTCCCTTTGACGACCCGGAGGTCTTCTCCCTCTTTTCGAACGGTGACACCGACGGCATTTTTCAGTTCGAGTCGGCCGGCATGAAGGATGTCCTGCGCAGGGTGCAGCCGCAGAATTTTCTCGACATCGCGGCCCTCAACGCGCTCTACCGTCCGGGTCCGATGCAGTTCATCGACGATTACGCCGACCGCAAACTGGGCCGCAAGGCCATTACCTACATCTTCCCCGAGCTCGAGGAGATTCTCGGCGAAACCTACGGAATCATCGTTTACCAGGAGCAGGTGATGCGGATTGCGGTCGTGATCGCAGGGTTTTCACTGGCCAAGGCGGACACGCTGCGCAAGGCGATGGGCAAGAAGCAACAGGAGATCATCGACCGCGAGGGCGAGAACTTCATTACCGGCGCGGTCGCAAAGGGCCATCCCAAGGACAAGGCGCGCCAACTGTGGAACCAGATCGTCCCGTTCGCCAAGTACGGATTCAACAAGTCTCACTCGGTGGCCTACGCGCACGTCGCCTATCTCACCGCCTACCTCAAGGCGCACTACGTGGCCCACTTCATGGCGGCCATGCTGACTTCGGAAATAGCCAACACCGACAAGCTCGGCCAGTACCTGGTGCGCTGCCGGCAGATGGGTCTCGAGATCCTGCCCCCGGGCGTCAACGACTCGATGCCCTTCTTCACCGTGGAGGATGGAGGCATACGGTTCGGGCTCGCGGCCATCAAGGGAGTCGGATTGGCGGCCGTCGAGCCCCTCCTTGCCGCCCGCGAACGCGAGGGCAGCTTCACCTCCCTCTCGCAATGCTTGCGTTCGTTGCCCGCCCGCTCGATGAACCACAAGGCGCTCGAGTGCCTGACCAAGGCGGGATGTTTCGACGAGTTTGGGCTCACGCGCAAGGGCATTCTCGACAACCTCGAGGTGTTCCTGGAGATGACCGGCCGCGAGCGCGAGCAAAGCGAGTTGGGGCAGGGATTTCTGTTTGACGACATGCCGTCGGAAAACCTCGAGCAAGAGCTCCGCAGCGCCGGTCATGCCGACCCATCTGATCGTCTCGCATGGGAGCGGGAGGTGCTCGGTTTCTATCTCACCGGCCACCCGCTCGAGGCCTTCGCCGAGCAGCTCGAGCGCTACTCGGATTGCACCGTAGAGGAGCTAGGCGAGCGATTTGCGGCCGGATCCGAGCAGGTCACGGTCGGCGGGCTGGTCACCGGGCTCAAGGTCATGCCGATCAAGAAGGAGGGCCGCAACCATGGCCGCCGGATGGGGGTCTTCCTGCTCGAGGGCTCGGTGGGCGCGGTGCGGGTGGTCGCCTTCCCGGATGTTTTCGAGACCTACGAGCGTCTGCTGCCGGATGGAGCGGCGGTGCTGGTGGTTGCAAGTCTCAAGGGCGAGGGCGACCACGTCGAGCTGATGGCCGACGAGATCGTGGCTCTCGACGGCATCGACTCGCGTCGCGCGGCGGCTCTGAGGGTGGTGCTCGACCTGGACGAAATGGACGAGGGGCGCCTCGAGGCAATTCGCGAGTTCCTACTCGATCATCCCGGCGATCTGCCGGTGAGGTTCGAGCTCCTGCGCCGCGGGCGGTACCGCGCCCGTCTGGTGCCGCCGCCGGCGCTCACGGTCGACCCGAAGGCGGCCACCAGAGAAGGGTTGAAGCGGCTCCTCGGCAGAGGTTGGTGCAAGTACGAGTTCGACACCAAGGCGCGCAACGGAAACCCCAAGTCAGGGCGCCTACCGGCGCCGGCAACCGAGGCCGATTCAGCCGAATTGGTGAATTGAGCGGACGGAAGACAACGCAAAGACGCCAAGCCGATTGTCTGTCGCCCGTTCCGGGCTTTACGGAATTGCGGGCTGGTGTTCCTGGGGCTCACGCCCCAGGACCTCGCAGCACCCAATTTGGGAAAAGCCGCGAAGCGGCGACAGACGGTCTAACGGTTCGCCTCGAGCGTCTTGTAATTTCCTCCGAGCCAGCGTTTGATGTCTGTGGTGTACCAGCGTGAGAATCGCCTGCCCGAAGGGCCGCCGGCGAGGGCGGTTCGTGCCGAGTCGTCGCCGAGATCGGTGATGAAACGCCACGATGGGGTGAACGTCGTCTGCCGGTTGAGGGAGGTGAAGATGCCGCCCTGGACCACCGTGGCGCGGTTGCCCGGGAGCTCGACCGGACCGTGGTCGAAACCCAGCCACGCCGGCAGCCGGCCTTCAAAGAAGATGTTCTTCATGACGATCTGCTGCCGCCGCCCCCACGGCATGATGGCGTCCAGGTCGACCTCAGTCAGGACCTCCTCCAATACGCGCAAGAACAACCGTTGCCGGCCCTCCATGCCGAACCACGAGGGATCGTCGCCGAGGAGGACGTTGTCGAAGAGGTGGTAGTAGTCGGCGAGGATTGCGGTCGACGTGACGGTGGCGTCCCATGCCGCCTCCCCAAACAGTCCTCTGCCGAAGACCTCGCGCAGGAGGGCGTGGTAGACGGTCTCGAAGAGGGTGGCGCCTCGCGATGCGGCGTCGTACCGCAAATCCCAACCCGCGAGCATTCGCCCGGCGAAGGTCGCCGGCAGCAGTGGGCGCAGGATCGTCATGAAGGCTTCGGCCTGCAACGAGTAGAGGTCGTTTTGGATCCGCTCCATGTCATCGAGAGTGCAGCTCGTGCATTCTGAGAGCAGTGCCCGGATCCGGTCGGCGCGATAGGAACCCATGGGCAGGTTGACGGCCAGCGGCCCTGCGGGTGGGTTGTGGTCGTCGTTGGCGGTCGCCAGGAAGCTCTCCGACGGATTGAGGACCGAGTGCAGCTGCTCGCTCGGCACCATACCCTTCCAGTGCCAGGATTCATCCCAGGCGGGGACCGGGTAAAGGCCCGAGTGGCGGCGGTCGGGGAGAAGCCCCGACTGTTGGTAGCCGATGTTGCCCTCGCGGTCAGCGAGCAGCCAATTGCAGGAGATCGTGACCTCGCGCAGCGTGACCTGCGCCTCGGGAACCGTCCTTGCGTCGGGAAGCCGGGCGAGGGCTTCGAGCGAACGGGCGGCGCCACCGCGGTGGGCCGACCACGCGCGGGTGAGGTAGAAACCGTCACTCAGCTCTGCTGCGAACCCATCCGCTTCCAGCACGCCGAGATCGTTTTCGCGGACGGTGATTCGGACGGGTTCCTCACCTTTGCGGCGTATGGTCTCGGTGCGGATGTCGAGCGGCAGGTAGTCGTCACCGCGGCGGTAGGCGCCGTCGCGGCACTCCTCGAGGAAGTAGTCGACCATGTCCATGAAGCCATAGGTGAAACCAAAGCTGAGGTTGCGGGTGCGGCCCATGATGAGGCCGGGAATCCCCGGCATGGTGGCGCCCATGCGGTAGTCGTCGCGAGTCTCCATTACGGTCTCGTACCACACCGCGGGCAGCCGGTTGCACTCGAGGTGAGGGTCGCTGCACGCCAACGGTGTGCCCGACGAGGTGCGAGAGCCGGCCACCGCCCAGTTGTTGCTGGCCATGATCCTCGGCATCGCGGTCAGCCATCGAACAGACTCCGGCAGTAGCGGCTGCACATAGCGCAGCTCGCCGAGCTTTTCCACGACCGCGTCGTCGAGGTCGTCGAGATGCGGCGTCATCAGCTTCTTCAGCTTGGTCGTGGCCATGCCGGCGCCCAGCGCCTGGATCAGGTACTTCTCCATGTCCTGCTGCGACTGGGCGAGCCCGAAGTAGGACATGATCTTGATTGTGAGCAGGGTGTCGGCAACGGTCCAGGGCTCCGGCCGGTAGCGGACGAGGGCCAGCTCCAACGGCCGACGCTTGTTGGCGAGATAGAAGTTGACCCCCTCCGCATACGCTTCGGCCAGGAGCCTCGCGTCGGCGCCGAGCCCGCCGACCTCCTTCTCTGCCTCCCTCCTCAAACCCATTCCGCGCATGAAGACGTCGATTGCGAGAGTGTCGTCGTCACTGATCAGACATTCGCTCAACCGCCCCTGGCCGGCCAATCGCACCAACATCATCTGCACCATGCGGTCGTGGGCATGTGCAAAGCCGAGTCCCCGGGCGAGGTCGAGATCGTCGTCCGCCCGCAGACGCATCACACCATCCGGTGTGCGCGAGAGCTGGATCTGCGCACCGGAAATGTCGATCAGGCGCCACCGCCCCGTGATGTGCACCCTGGAAAACCCCCGAATCCGCAGGATAGCAGGATTGTCGAGGTGCACTCGATTCGAATTCGTGATTCCGAATGCTCCCAATCCGTGTATGATGCTCGGTCACTAAGGGGGATTCTTTGGGTGCTGAGGTCTCGATGATTGAGAAAACCTGTCTGGTAACCGGGGCCAACTCTGGAATCGGCTTGGAGATCGCGCGCGCGTTGGCGGCCAATGGCGCCAGAGTCCTAATGGTCGCCCGCAACGCCGATCGCGGAGAGGCGGCACGAGTGGAGGTGGTGGAGTCGACGGGCAATGACTCCGTCGAGCTCCTGCTGTGCGATCTTTCGTCGCAGCATCAGGTACGGAAGCTCGCCGACGAGGTCCTCGATCGATGCGAGGAGCTGCATGTTCTGGTCAACAACGCGGGACTGACTCTCGGCGAACGGAAGCTCACCGAAGATGGTATTGAGACAACGTTTGCCGTCAACCATTTGGCGCCCTTCCTGCTGACAGAGCTCCTGCTCGAAAGGCTCGTTGCGAGCGCACCGGCGCGGGTGGTGACGGTCGCATCCGACGCCCACCGCGGATCGAAGATTGATTTCGACGACCCCTCGGGTGAGCGCAAGTTCAGCTCATGGGGCGCCTACGGCCAGTCGAAGCTCGCGAATATCCTCTTTACCAGCGAGCTGGCGCAACGTCTCGAGGACACCGGCGTCACCGCCACCTGCCTCCATCCAGGAGTCGTAAAGACCGGTTTCGCCCGTCAGGGACCGATGTTCATTCGATTATTCTTCATGGCCGCCAGTCTCTTTCTCTTGACGCCGGAACGCGGCGCCGACACCGCCATCTGGCTTGCTACCTCACCGGAGGTGGACGGGGCGAGTGGCGGATACTACGAGAAACGTCGGATCGCCACACCGTCGCAGGCCGCCCGTGATCCCGAATCGGCTCGAAGATTGTGGCATTTGAGCGAGCGTCTGACCGGTCTCCAGCCGGCGGATGGGTAGGGTGGGGAAACCATGCGGACGTTGACAGGAATTGTGCTGGCGACGGTGCTTATCGCCGGTTGTGGGCTCAACCCGCCGCCGGCGGCCACGCTGCGAATCGCCTATCCATACGAGATGGTGACCATGGACCCCCACGCACACGTCGACATGGTCACCGAAGCCGTGTTGGGAGCGGTCTACGAGGGACTGGTCCACTTCGAACCGGGGCTGCCGGTGCGGCCGTGGTTGGCCGACAGTTGGACGACCCCGGATGACAACACATGGACGCTCCACATCCGCGAGGGGATTCGATTCCATGATGGGTCGATGATGGAACCGGCAGATGTTGTTGCCTCGATCAAGCGCGCTCGTGCGAGCAAGGTCATGGGTCATCAGTTGGACGATATCGATCGGGTGCGGGTGCTCGATGATGGTGCAGGGACCATCGAGATCACGACCGCCCGCCCGGCGCCGCTGCTCCTCACACGCCTCGAGACAGTGGCAATCGTCCCCCGGGATTTCGATCCCGCCGATCCGGTTGGCACCGGCCCCTACCGGTGGCTGACCGGGTCGATCCAGGGGCCGATCCAGTTGCAGCGGTGGGATGGCTACTGGCGGAGGGCGCCGGATTTCGGGGAGGTGAACATCCGCTTCGTGAGTTTCCAGGAGGAGCTGGAAGAGCTTCTCCACGAGAAGAGGCTCGACGTGGTCGCGTCGGTGACGGTGAGCTATGTCCGGGATCACGAACCTCAGGGCGAATGGCGATTGGTGGCTAGCCCGGCGGTTACCACTACATATCTGGGTCTCAACGTGACCCAGCCGCCACTCGACGATCTCGGAGTCCGCAAGGCGATCGATCTCGCCATCGACCGCGGGCGATTGGTGGCGGACATCTTCCCGGAGGGTACCGCCCGAGCGGCGCGGTCGCTGGTGCCCCCGGAGATCTTCGGCTACAGCCCGAACCACCGGAACCACGATGCCGATCCTGTGCGCGCCCGAGAGATCCTGGCGCGGGTCGGGCTGCCGGCAGGGACGATCCTGCACCTCTATCACATCGAACGGTACGCCGAGGTCGCGGAGGCAATCGCCGACTCCCTGATCGCGGTGGGTCTGGAAATCGAGATGAGAGTCGTCTCAATCGACGAGTTCTACCGCGGTCTCCGCGAAGGAACGAATCAGCTCTTCCTCTTTTCCTGGACCTTTGGGGTCGCCGATGCGTCACCATTCCTGGACACCATCGTTCACAGCCGCGATCCGGAGCGGGGCTTGGGGAGCTTCAACGGCGCGGGATTCTCGGATCCTGAGCTCGATGCCATGATCGACGAAGTCGCCCACGAGCCGAGATCGGCGGTCAGGCTCGAACGCCTCCAGCAGACGCTCGCAATGCTGGGAGCGATCAACGTCTATCTGCCCCTCTTCCAACCATCGACCCTGGCCCTCGTCCACGAGGGCTTTGTTCTCGAGGCCTTTGCGGGATCCGTCGTCCAACCGCAGGATGTGCGTGCGGTCCGTTGAGCCGCACTTGACATCACCGGAGGTCCTCACTACAACCGGTGCGGCGCACATTATTGGGCTGCCGCCCGAGCGCATCGACATTACTGGAGGTACGAGATGAATGACAAGAAGGCGGACCTCGCCGGTCCCGGTATCAGCACCTACGAAGAGGTGGAGAAGATCCTGCCCGATGACTACGAGCCCCTGCAGACGCCACTCGAGCGGATGAAGGCGGTTTCCGCAGTCAAGCAGTATATCGAAAAGCATCTCGGCGAAGAGCTCAACCTGACCATGGTGCAGGTGCCGTTGATTGTTGATAAAGACAGTGGCGTCAACGACTACCTCGATCGCGATGGATCCCGGACGCCGATCGACTTTCAGTGTGGACTGGGGCTCGACAAACCAATTCAGGCCCAGGTCGTGCAGGCCGCTACCAAGTGGAAGCGGATGGCGCTCAAGCAGTTCAACTGCAAGGTGGGGGAGGGGATCAACACCGACATGCGGGCGGTGAGAAAGGACTACTTCCTTGATCACGACCACTCGTCGTACGTCGATCAGTGGGACTGGGAAAAGGTCATCTCCGCCGAGGACCGCAACCTCGGCTACCTGACCGATACGGTGAAGAAGATCTGGAAGGTGATCCATGGCGCCGGCGAGCACGCGAAAGAGCTGTTCCCCGAGCTCCGGGATGACAGGTATCCCGACTTCCCCGAGGAGCTCAAGTTCATCCACGCCGAGGAGATCCTCGAACGCTACCCGGATCTTCCACGCAAACAGCGTGAGACCAAGATCATCCAGGACTACCCGGCGGTTTTCATCTACGGCATCGGCTGGACGCTTGCCGACGGCTACCCGCACGAGATGCGGGCCGCGGATTACGATGATTGGGTCACCGAAACCGTGTCGGCCGACGGCCGGCCCATGCACGGCCTCAACGGCGACATCCTGGTCTGGAACCCGATTACGAAGCGCCGCCACGAGCTCACATCCATGGGCATCCGGGTGACCAAGGACACCATGAAGGTGCAGCTCGGGATGAGCGGCCAGCTCGACTTCCTCGACCTGCCCTATCACCAGGCCATCCTCAACGACGAGATCCCGCTCTCGATCGGCGGCGGCATCGGCCAGGCCCGTACCTACATGTACCTGCTGCGCACCGCCCATCTCGGCGAGGTCACGGTCACCGTGTGGCCCAAACAGCTCAAGGAGATCTGCGCGGCGAGGAACATCCACGTGCTGGAGTAGGATTCAGAAATTTCGGATTTCGGATTTCGGATTTTGGATTTATCGGCGCGCGGGTCGTTCGAGTGGAT
>Ga0164313_10001590_pt1 | contig 20091 bp, 18 predicted proteins | sample GuaBasSedimGuay4_FD_113735 | JGI IMG/M metagenome (GOLD analysis project Ga0164313, IMG submission 113735) | Subseafloor sediment microbial communities from Guaymas Basin, Gulf of California, Mexico - Guay4, Core 4569-4, 0-3 cm | ecosystem: Environmental > Aquatic > Marine > Hydrothermal vents... | reverse complement strand
AGCGGTGACGAGTGCTTTGACGTCATCTTCATTACCGACGTTCGCAATCATTGAATGGATGCCCGGATTTTCCGCCCGAATCGAATCAACAGCCTCTGGCCGGACATCGCAGGTAAACACACGTGCGCCCTTTTGCTGAAATGTCTCCGCAATGGCTCTTGCAGTGCTATCCGCCCCGGTTATCAGGACCCGCTGTGAGTCAAGACCCGGCATTATCATTCTCCATGGAATACTCCAGGTTTGCTAATTCCATCGCAGTTGCATCGACCCCGCGCGACATTGGTTTTGAGCAATATTATCTACTATTGATCAACATAAGATTCATTGTTATGATAACTTAACGTATATTAATTAAACAGAGATATTTGGATCAACACTGCAACATTGCCAATAACCGGAGGGAACATCAGGTGTTCAGGATACTCAATCGTTTGTTACTTTCGACCCCGGGCCATCGGGCTTGAATTCAGAGCCAGCTTTGACTGACGGTTTTTCTTGAAAAAGATTCATCGACAGAATCCATTAAAGGATGCCAGCAAGGCTGGCGTCCCTTTTCTATTGAAAACTGGTCATCAAGCCAAAGCCTGTATATTCGCACTGGGCTTTGGCCTGCTTTGCCTGCTAAGTGCCTGCGACACTGAATTTACAGATAAACCAACTACAATAGACAGCACACCCGATCTCCAGGCCCTGCGTCCAGCCATCAACAACGCACTGCACAGGATGCATGTTCCGGGAATAGCCGTCGCGGTAGTAAACGAGCAAGGCCCTTTATTGATCGAAGGTTATGGTTTGCGGCAAGTTGACCAACAAAAGTTGGTAGATGCCGATACACTTTTTCCAATTGCATCAACCAGCAAAGCCTTTACCGCCTTAGCCCTGGCTACACTCGTCGATAAGGAAAAACTGAAGTGGGACGACCCGCTAACAAACCACTTGCCCGGTCTTGAATTTAATGATTCATACCTGACTAAGCACGTCACGCTTCGCGATGTTCTCGCCCACCGTGTCGGACTGGTGCGCGCAGATCCCGGCTGGCTCGCTAATCCTGGCTGGAGTCGTGAGCAGTTACTATCGAGGGTACGTTACATTCCATCATTGGATGGTTTCAGGCAGGGCTGGCACTACAGCAACTGGATGTACACTGCCGCGGGTGAGGTCATCCCTGCCCTGACTGGTAAAAGCTGGGATGAGTACCTTGATAAAGTGATATTCAAGCCCCTGGACATGCAAAACACCAGCACCCGTTTCAGCATGTTGCAAAATACAAGCAATGTCACGGTCGGCCACGTGCTTGTCGATGACAATATTGTTGACGTGCCTTTACGCAACATCGAAGTCATTGGTCCGGCAGGTTCAATCAACTCAACCGCCACCGATATGAGCAAGTGGTGTGGACTGCTGCTCGGCAAGGGTTCAGTTGGCGAACAAACCATTGTTGAAGAACATACATTTGCCGAGCTGATGCAACCCCAGGTAGTCATCAACGCACCCCCTGAAGCTGCCACCTTGGGTGGAGGCTTCCATCACCTTGCCTACACACTCGGCTGGGGCCGCATGGACTATCAGGGTAAAGAGACGATGTATTGGCATAACGGCGGTATCGACGGCATCGCCACGCAGGTAGCTTTGCTGCCGGAATCCGGGATATGCATTGCCATACTGGCCAACCGAAGCCGCGCCGATGCCCTCAACGATGCGGTTCGCAACACCATACTGGATTTATTGCTGAGCCGGGAAGCTGAAAAAACAGATTGGTTTGCGCGCGCTTATGAACAATACAAGTCGGCATCAGCGTTAGTTACCGAAAATGAAGACCAGCCACAGGAATCTGATACACCGAAACATGCGGCACTAAACATCGATGCTTTCACCGGAACATATGAGCACCCGATCTATGGCCATGCCATTATTGCCCAAACTGGCGAGCGACAGCTCAAGGTGGTATTTGGCAGTGCCCTTGAGGCAAGGCTTTTGAGACATGAGGATGGCAACTTCGAAACACTCAGCGAGTTATCCGACGAAAGAGCACCCGGTCAGTTGTCTCAATTTCTCGTTGATACTGAAGGTCAAATCACCGGATTCAAAGTATCATTTTCAGACTCGGGCGCAGATGTCGTTACGTATCAGCGGACCAATAGCGCCACGGTATTAGAATAATGCACGGTGTCGCAGCAAAACTCACAGGGTAGGCAGCAGATGAAATCATGCAGAAACCACTAACCATTCGAACCTTATTATTCTTTGCCGGCCCCGCCATGATTCTGGGCCTGACCGGCACTGCCAGCGGGTCGATTCTTGCGGGCGTTTATGCCAAGAATTTCGACATCAGCCTGACAGCTCTGGGTACCGCCATGCTGATGGCGCGTTTGTTTGATGCCATTTCCGATCCGTTGATCGGTTATCTCTCTGACCGTACACGCTCCAGACTCGGCCCACGTAAACCGTGGGTTGCCCTTGGCCTGGTTATGACGGTTATCAGCACCTTTTACTATTTCATCCCGCCTGATAGTGCCGATGCCACGTATTTCATGATCTGGTACATGGCGGCGACACTGAGCTGGACCATGGTTCAGATCCCATTACTGGCCTGGCAGGGAGAACTCAGCCACGATTACAACGAGCGTTCGCGCATATCAACCTACCGGGTCATCGGAGACCGGATCGGCCGGTTATCGTTCGCACTGCTTCCACTCTTGCCAATTTTTGTATCCTCCAGAATTACGCTTGAGGTCATGGCATCTGTATTCTGGTTGGTTTTAATTCTCGCGCCCATCACCCTGGTGTTTTCCATGTGGAAGGTACCCAGGGGGACGCGTCTGCAATCCACAGAAAACGATCGCTTGATTGACTTTATAAAAACCGTGCCGCGCAATAAACCGATGATCATGTTGATAATCATCACCGTCTCAGGCGGCCTGGCCGACGGTGTTTTCAGTACCACCGTATTCCTGTATGTCGATGTGTATTTGCAACGGGCAGAGAATTTCCCACTGGTGCTGCTGGTTGGCCAGGGTTTCATGCTGATGGCATTGCCTGTCTGTTTGGTCATGATGCGCCGTTTCGGCAAACACCCGACCTGGGCAGGTGGAACGGTATTTTCCATGTTGGGATGCGCCACCCTGTTGATCACCGGCCAGGGTGATCCCTTGTGGATGCTGTTGGCCGCTGTCCTGCTGGTTTACTCGGGTGCTGCTGCCGGCAATGTCGCTTCCTACGCGATGCTGTCAGATGTTGTTGACTACGATACGCTGAAAACCGGACACAACCGCGGTGGCCAGTATTTTTCGCTGGCCGCACTCATCGAAAAAGCCAATTTTGCGGTAGGTGGTGCCATTGCTTTTTACACGCTGGACCTGTTTGGTTTTGATGTGAAACTGACCGCCCAATCGGTGCTGGGTGACTGGGGCATGAAGACAACCATCGCTATCCTGCCAATCATATTCTCGGCCATCGCCATGGTACTGCTGACTTTCTACCCATTGACCGAGAAACGGCACAACATCGTCAGGCGCCGCCTGGAACAAAGACGTGACCGGCATCAGACCGTTAATGAAACCTGATCCGTATATTGCACTGGTAAATTTCAAAGGATATCCAGCTATGAAACACCTCCTGAAACCAATCATTCTGCTACTTCTGACCTGCTCACTTTCGGTTCTGGCCGTTGAAAGAATACCGTTTCAACCAGAGGATATTTTCAAACTGAAGAGCGCAGGCAACCCACTGATTTCACCCGATGGCACACGTATTGTCTACCAGGTAAGAAGCATTGATATCGCCAACGACACACCCACCGCAGAAACCTGGATCATGAACGCAGATGGCAGCGACAAGCGCCAGTTGATCAAGGAAGGCGGCGGCTTCGCCTGGTCACCGGACAGCAGTCAACTTGCCTACGTCGCAGCCGGAAGCAACGAAAAAGCACAGATATTCCTGCTGGATATGAATAAGCCGGCGGCGGGTGTGGAGATTTCTGATCTTGATGAATCCCCGTGGGGCTTAACCTGGTCGCCCGACGGAAAGTCGATTGCTTTCTACAATTTTGTAGCGGGTGAATCACCCTGGCTGGTGGAGTTTCCGGAGGCCGTCGGCAAACTGAAAACTGCCGACTGGTCAGCAGATCCACTGGTCATTAACACGATCAATTTCCGCGCCGACCGTGCCGGTTATCTGCCCTATGGTAACGATCATGTTTTTGTTATTTCCATCGATAGTGGTGAAGACCGTCAACTCACTAGCGGTGATTGGACGGCGTCAATCATCATGTACGGTGCCAACCGGAGTTATCTCAGCTGGCACCCTGATGGCGATAGCATCTTTTTTCCTGCATACATGGAAGAAAATCATGACATCAGCTACGCAGGTTACATCAACGAGGTTAATCTCAAAACGGGTGTGGCCCGTCGTGTCACTAAAGAAGATGGCGTCTGGGGCTCTCCAGGTATCTCACCAGATGGCAACTACCTCGCCTATATAGGTTTTGACAGTGCACCGTCTCCCGTATACCAGGTGCAGGAACTATGGGTCAGCAAGGTCGATGGAAGTGACCGGCGGCGGGTATCGGGTGATCTGGATGATACGGTATTTAATTACCTTTGGGCCAAAGACAGCAAGACGCTCTATTTCAATCTCGCAAAAAACGGCGAACGACAACTCTACCGGGCCACGCTGGAAGGCAAACCGGATCGGCTGACCGAGGGAGAGCATATGCTTACTCCAACTTCGCTGTCGGATGACGGAATTCTCGTCGGCACACAAGGCAGCGGTACCAAACCGTCTGAAGTATTCGTTGCCAAAACCCGTAAGCCCAACAAACTGAATCAACTTACCTATCTGAATGACTGGTTATACGATGAGCGCAAACGCGGCGCTTTCCAGCGCATCGACTTCGAATCCGCAGACGGCACGCCCGTGCAGCAATGGCTGCAATTACCTCCGGATTTCAACACGGACAAAAAATACCCGCTGATCGTCTGGATTCACGGCGGACCCTACAGCGCTTACGGTGAGTACTACCAGGAAACGGTGGACTACCTGGCAGCAAAAGGTTATGTCGTAGCGCTGATCAATTACCGCAGCACGGTGGGCTACGGCACCGAGTTTGTCGGTGGTGTCACCGGCGGTTTTCCGGGCAAAGAGGATTTTGAGGACATCATGGGCGGTGTCGATGCGGCCCTGGCGGCAGGTTATGTCGATGCTGAACGTATGTTTGTTGCCGGTTGTAGTGCCGGCGGTATTGAAACCGCATGGGTGGTAGCGCATACGGATCGCTTCAAAGCAGCGGTTGCCATGTGTGCCATCGTTAACCAGGTAAGCGGAATCACCGCCGATTATCCAATCTGGAGCTTCCGTCATCGCGCCAAACCCTACTGGGAAGATCCAAGCGAATGGCTGGAACACTCCTCCATCATGTATGTTGACCAGGTCAAAACACCGACTGCCGTTTTTGTTGGCGAAAACGACACTGGAACACCCGTCAGCCAGTCCCTGGAGTACTTCATTGCACTCAGAATGGTTGGGGTGCCAACAAAACTTGTACTGCTGCGGGATGAAGGACACTGGTTTATCAAACCAAGCAACAAGGTCCGCATGATCGAGTACATGCTGGACTGGTTTAACCAGTACGATCCAGCATTACAATAACTTCAAATAACTCTGGGAGGCGCGCCCCGCGCCTTCCACATACATGAACTTCAATTAACATAGTAGATGATCGGGAATCATATGATATTTCGAATCGTAGCTTTCATTGTCACAGTGACGATTTGCAGTGCATGTCAGACCGTTGAGAGTCAAACGTCCTCCCCTGTGGTACCGATCCATGCTCTGGATGCCACCGTTGAAGAACGCTATGTGGAAATTCACCCGGTCGGAGAGTTCCCACGCCGCCCGGCACCGGTTTATACCGAAATCAGGCGGGAAAGAACCGTGCTGGTGCCGATGCGTGATGGCGTCCGTCTCTCCACGGATATCTATTCCCCTATTGGCATTGAGGGTCCGCTTCCGGTAGTTCTGATTCGCCTGCCATACAACAAAAACAAGTACCGTGGCCTGGGCAGTCCCGGGTCAGATGCACACTATTTCGCCAGCCATGGTTATCATGTCGTTGTGCAGGATATGCGCGGGCGGTTTGAGTCTGAGGGTGATTACGAAATTCTGGCTAACGAAAGGAATGACGGTTACGACACCATCGAGTGGATTTCCAGGCAGCCCTGGTCAAACAGCAAAGTGGGAACCTATGGTTGTTCCTATCTTGGAGAGAATCAGATCCTGTTGTCCGCCACGCGTCATCCAAATCACACTGCAGCTATTCCCCTGGCGGCGTGTGGTGGCTACGAGGGTACCGGAAGACCATTTATGGTTCAGGACGGTGGCGTACCGGAACTGGCTTCCGGGCTGGGCTGGTTTTGGCGAGCCGGGGCAAAACATCATCAAAAAAGACCGTATGGCATGTCGGATGAAGAGTACCGCAATGATGCCGCACTATATGAGCCCTGGCCGCATGTACCGGACGTTGATTTTCAGCAGCTTTTTTGGCACCTGCCCAGCATAGACATTCTTAAAAATGCCGGTGGCCCTGCGTCAGACTATGCAGACCTGTTCTCACACGGGCCTGCCGAGCCTTACTGGGATAACATGAACTATGTTGATGACAGCGATAAATTCAATGTACCGGCACTACACGTCAACTCCTGGTATGACGGTGGTATCAACGAAACCCTGGTTCTGTTCAACCTGTTTCGTACCAATGCCACCGGAGACCGCGGTCGAGACAACCAGTTTGCGATCATCTCGCCGACTGCCCACTGCGAATCTGAGGGACTTGAAAACTGGAACAATGCCGTCATAGGCGATCGTGCGGTAGGCGATATCAGTAAGGACTACTTCCGCATTTACCTCGACTGGTTTGATCACTGGCTCAAAGGCGTTGATAACGGTGTAACCGGGATGCCCAAACTTCAGTACTACGCCATGGGTACCAACGAGTGGCGCAGTGCGAATAGCTGGCCTCTGCCAGATACCAAGTACCAAAACTACTATTTACACAGCAACGGTGATGCAAATACACGAAGCGGTAGCGGGTTGCTCTCCACCGTGGCTCCCGCGAGCAAGGAATTAGCAGATCACTATCGATATGATCCCGGTAACCCGACCCCCACACTGGGAGGTGCAATCTGCTGCATATCTGAAGACGCCGCACCCGCCGGTGCCTATGACCAGCGTGACGTTGAAAATCGACAGGATGTGCTTGTTTACACCAGCGATGAGCTGGATAGCAATTTGGAGGTGACCGGCCCAATTACCGCCACACTATTCGTATCATCCTCAGCATATGACACAGATTTCACTGTCAAACTGGTCGATGTCTATCCTGACGGCACTACCTATAACGTGCAGGACAGTATATTGCGTGCCCGTTACCGCGAGGGTTACGAAAAACAGGTGTTTATGCAGCCTGATGGGGTTTACCGCCTCAACATTGACCTGCATGCCACCGGAAACGTATTCCTGAAGGGCCACCGTATCCGCCTGCAGGTCTCCAGCAGTAATTTTCCGCGTTTTGTCCGCAATCTGAATACGGGTGACAATAACTACGATGAAACCGAATTTGTAACAGCGAAAAACACCATCCATCATTCAGCCAAATACCCGTCACATATTTTGCTGCCAGTGGTGAAATAGCAGAGAAACTAATTTAACTACCCAGCAACTGAACAGCGGTACCCATTGGCAGAATCAATCGCAATGGATGCCCAAGCATGCGTGCAAATCCGTAATGCTCGTAAAAGGACCTTGCGTTGGCGTCCTTGACATCAACAACGATCGCATACACACCCACTTCCTGACTAACCAGACAACATCGCTTGATGGCGTCCACCAGCAAAATAGCACCGTGACCTTCACCCTGCACTGTTTGATGAACCGCCATACGGCCCAGCGTAATAGTTGGAATGGGGTGGCGTGGTAATTGACGCTCGGTCTTCTCATCAATATCGGTGCGTGCGATTTGACTGTTTGACAGGGTGTAGAAACCCAGAATTTCGGTCGGCTCGGCATCACTAACCAGTACAAAGATGGTGCAAACTCCTCGCTTCAGGTGCTGTGAGGCCTGTCGCTTGAGGTAGTCATTCAGTGCCCCATCGCCGCAATCAAAGTTAATGCGGTTGTGGATACTCTTGTCGAACCGGACGATCCGGAGTGACATTTACAGGCCAGCAGACCGGTGGGCGCGCGTGGCCTTAAGTAAAGCGGCATTAGGTGCTGGGGGATTATCCAACAGATCAAGAACCTGCTGGTATGAGCGTTCACTTAATTCAATGCGCTCGGCCTGATCAATAACCTCGCGGGCTTGCTCAAGGGCAAGTTCACGAATAAACGCGGTCGTGCGCATGCCCTTGAGGGCCGCAGCACGGTTCAAGAGCTCTTTCTCACTCTCCTCACAACGCATTTCGATTCGTGCGGTCGCTTTCATTATTTTTCCGTACATTTGTACGTACTAAGTTTAGACATATGTTTACGTTTATTCAATGTTTGCTGGGAAGGTATTAGTTTGCACCAACAGGATATTGACGAAAATCAGCAGATTCATCGAAATGATGTAAGAAATGTGATTGACTATGTGTATGCGAATCTCACTATTACAGTTTTCTCTGACTTCGGACGTACAGGAAAACAAAAAAACTGTTCTGGATTTAATGGAACAGGCGGCATCACAAGGTGCCGACCTTGTCCTTACACCGGAAGTATGTCTGAGCCTTTTCTTTCCCCAACACCCCGGACGCGATGTGTCGCAATACGAACTTCGCATTGACGATGAGATCATTGGGGAATTTCAGGCAGCATGCCAAGAACTTGAACTAATGGCATCGCCCAATATTTATCTGAACGAGAATGGCAAATGTTATGACGCCTCCCTGCTCATCGACGCACAAGGTGAACTGCTGGGGATTTCAAAAATGGTCCACATCTGCCAGGCACCGTTTTTTTACGAGCAGGATTACTACATGCCGTCTGACACCGGTTTCAAAGTCTACGATACCGACATCGGTAAAATAGGCATTGTTATCTGTTTTGACCGCCACATGCCTGAAAGCATCAGAACCTGTGTGCTTCGAGGCGCCCAGATCATCCTTATCCCAACCGCCAATACCACCAGGGAACCACGTGAGCTTTTTGAATGGGAGTTACGTGTAGCTGCGATGCAAAATGGTGTTTATATCGCGTGCTGCAACCGCGTTGGCATTGAGGATGAGATGGAGTTTTACGGTGAGTCGATTATCGTGGGCCCGGATGGCAATATCGTTGCAAAAGCCGGTGAGGCCGAGCAAATTCTGAGTGCAGATATCGACCTGTCATTGGTTAATGAGGCAAGGAAAAACAGACCCTACCTGGCGCTGCTGCGCACAGAAACCTACGAATAATTCCTACGACCACCCAGGCATTTTACTTACATCGTTTTGAGCGTTGATTGATTGCGAATTAAAGGTCATTCACAAATACTAGTCACACAGAAGTCATTGCTATAACCAACTCAAGGTATTACACTATTACAGATGGTGTAATAGTGGAGCAGTAAACAGACACCATGATTATTAGCTTTAAAGGTAAAGTCGCCAGAGATATTTGGGAAAGCAATCAATCAAAATCCTTACCCAGGGAACTTTGGATAAGAGCAAAAGCTCTGTTAACCATCATGCACTCAACAGAGACGATTGATGATTTACGTATCCAGGGACAACCACCCAATATAAGACTTCACAAGTTACAGGGCGACAGGAATGGGTACTGGAGTGTAACGATCAAACTGCCCTGGTGTATCACGTTCAAATACAAGGACGGTAAGTTTTTCGAAGTCAAAATTGAGAACTATCATTGAGGTCATCATGATATCCAACCCATCACCACTACATCCTGGCATCGTTCTTTCTGAAGTTTATATGAAGGAAATGAATCTCAATCAGACGACCCTGGCAAATCGCTGTGGCTGTTCTCCAAGAAAGATCAATGAAATTGTAAATGGCAAACGGGGTATATCCCCTTCTTTTGCCATTACCCTGGAATCAAAAATTGGAACCAGTGCAGAAATGTGGGTGCGAATGCAGGCGGACCACGACTTATGGAAAGCCCGGTTGAAAGTAGCTTGATATTAACTAGTCCACTTGACGGGAGCGGGAGTGCTTTTGATAGATAGCCTTTACCCTATCCACTGGAAGCGCTTTAATCACCCGCATCTCGCCTGTACGGGAGTCATATCCCTTCACGGTTACCGCCATCAGCATCGAGTTGTAGATCGCCTCCTCGGTAGCTTCAATCACAGCCTGAAACAGGGGTGATACCTTTCCATTAGGCAGTTCAGTCAATGTACTGACTTCAGACCGTCTTGCAGGTGTGCGGCGCACGGTATCGGCGGTAGAGAAACTGATCACATAGTCCCCGGAACCATTGGTCATGGAAGAACCGGTTCTTGCCAGTCCCGCCAGTGCGCGATCTGCCAGGCGCTTCAGGTTGCGATCCGACAGTGGTGCATCGGTCGCCACTATCATCATGATAGAACCGTCAGCCTTTTCAATTTCGACATGATTTTCCAGGTAGTACCCACCCAGTGTCTCGCCGACCGGCGCACCATCGATTTGCAATACGCCACCAAAATTCGACTGAACCAGGACCCCGATGGTGTAGCCGCCCAGTGATTCCGGCAACACCCTTGAACTGGTGCCAATACCGCCCTTCCAACCAAAAGCACTGGTACCGGTGCCTGCACCAACAGCACCTTCTTCGACCGGACCCGAACGTGCGTTGAGGATGGACTTGGCCATATCCCCGGTTGTGATCACGCGCTTGCGGATGTTATTTAGTCGCGAGTCATTGGTCTCACCCACGACCGCGTTGACCGAAGCCACCTTTTCATTGCCATCTTGTGCAAGTGTCCAGTTGATGATGGCATCCGCCGCCTGGGGAACAGACAGGGTATTGGTCAGCAGAATCGGCGTCTCGATCTCGCCCAGTTCCATAATCTGTGTGCTGCCCATCATTTTCCCGTAACCATTGCCGATAACAACACCTGCAGGCACCTTGTCCTGATACAGGTTTCCGCCGTGAGGCAAAATGGCTGTAACACCGGTACGGATATCATCACCCTGCACCAGGGTAAGTTGTCCCACCAGCACACCGTCAATATCGGTAATGGCGTTATGTTTTCCCGGTTGAAATATTCCCGGTGATATACCAATTTCACGTGCCCGCACCTGCCGGTCATCTTCGTTCTGCTTGCTCATATCAAATTCCACACCATTGGCCAAAGAAGAATAGCCCGTCATAAATACAGTGAAAGAGAAAAACAACCTGGCGAATAAAAAAGAACGGTCCTTGATAAATGTTATGGAACTCGACATCTGGAGACTCCCGTTTACAGCCTGCTCTATTCTAACCGCTCAAACGTAATCACCAAGAATAAGATAACCCCTCTCTTCTTCTGCCATCGGGTGCCTGGAGTTGCGCCAGTAAAATGCGATCACACCGAGAACCATCCACACAATAGTAATATAGAATTCAAGCGGGGCCATCTGACCGGAACTCTGTGGCAGAATCATTAAAAGTATCAGGACAACCGAGATCAAAAGGCCGAGGTAGAGAAAGACAAGCGGTGCCCGGTAAGGTCTTGCCAGGTCAGGTTGCGTTTTTCTCAACCAGATGGAAGCAGCGCTTGTCACCATCAGGGAAAGCGTGAATACAAAAGAACTGCTGTTGACGATTGGTGCCAGTGCGAATTTGCCGATAAAAGGACCGATAAGCGATATTACACCTACAAACAACAAGGCGTTTTGGGGGGTGTGATGTGATGGGTGAACCCGGGCAAACCAGTGCGGCAGCATACCGCCGCGACCGAGCGAGAACAACAATCTTGAGGATGCGACATACATGCCGTTCAGGGTAGTAACAAGGCCCAGCAAAGCGGTGAAAATTACCAGTTTTGCGGCCCAGACATATCCAAAAGCCGCCTCAAATACGGCTGCACTGGTCATGGGTAGTTTTGATGACACCTGCCAGGGCATGGCAACCGACACGGCCAGTATGATCAGCACATAAAAAATCGTGCCGCAAACAATACTGAGCAGTATTGCATAGCCGAGTTTCTTTGGTGGCACCGAGGTACCGGACTCCTCTGCAGCTTGGGGTATCGCATCAAAACCAGCCATAAAAAATGGTACAACAACCAGCACCGAGATGATCGCCGATGTCATCCCCGCCCATGAAGCAGGCCCCTCCTGATCGCTTGCAAACAAGGGCTGCAGGTTTTGATAATCACCTCCAATCAGCGCAACAGAGGTGAATATCACCGTGCAGATCAGCAGGGCGGTAACCACGGCCGCCTGAAATTTTGCAGAATCCTTGGCACCCTTGTAATTGATCCCGATGAGCAATGCACCGATTAACAAACCTGGCAAAATGGTCGAAAGTGAAACACGTTCTTTGTCGGCGCCCATACCAACGTAATACAGGGGATCCGAAACCATTGCAGGTATCAGTGTCTCCATCAGGGAGCCAATGGCAATGGTCTCAAAAGGAGTTGTGGCAACGTATGTAAGCGCCAGCGCCCACGCAGTCAGAAACGCCACCAGTGAACCAAATGCCTTGTAGGCAAAGGACAATTCGCCACCTGCAAGCGGAGTGCCGCGGTCATCTCCGCATAACACATGCCAATCGGCAGCAGCAGCAAACCACCCAGCAAAAAAGCCAGCATGGCGCCCATGGGGCCACCATCCTGTAACCACTGACCCGAGTAAACAACCCAGCCAACACCAACGATGACACCCAGACCCAACGCAACATAATCACGAAAAGGAATACTACGCTCGAGTGTCTCGCGCTGGTGGTGTTCTGTGGCGACATTCATGGGAAGTTTCCCTTATGGCCTGAGCCTGTAGGCAGGCATCACACTGTCGTAGTTGAACAATTCCAGTCCCGTTACTTCTCCGGCTTTGCGAATAAAACGAATCCGGAGTTCGTCATCAATAGCCAGCACAAATTCGTTGTCCGCCCTGGGAAACAAAGGTATCAGACTGGGGTTTTCGTCATCATCATTGACCTGTAACTGCAATGCCCCGTCATTCAGTACAATGCGTGCGTACTCACCGAACAGGCGAAAGGGACTCATTCGATACTTGCCAACATAAGACTCCATCAACTGCAGGGAAACTTCAGCCTCGGTATCGCTCGGTTGCGGAACCGAATATATTTCCCGGGACATTTTAGCAATCAAGCTGCCCAGCCCAATGGGTGCGCCATTGGCATTCACGAATGCGACAATGGTTATGTCGTCGTCAGGAAAGTATTCATGATGGCTGGCAAAGCCTGAAATACTACCCGAATGACCCCATTTGCGGTGACCATAGAAGTCAGTAATTGACAGTGCGCCTAATGCATAACGCTGTTTAACGCCATCCGGGAAGGTGCCGGTTGTTATGATCAGATCACGCAAACTGTCAGATGTGGCTGCTGATTTAAACACCGCACGCCGGTACTTGATCAGGTCTGCCGCCGAGGCATCCAGCGTCCCGGCAGAAAAAGGCGTCAGCTGTGGCGTTGGGACCGCATTGACATATCCTTCTGCTGTCACCAGGTAACCACGCGCCTGCGGGGAAACTATTTGTGCGTAATCCCCCGCGTATGTCGCTTGCAGGTCGAGCGGCTCAAATACATTTACTTTGAGATATTCAAAATAGTCCTGTCCGCTGGCCGCTTCAATAATCAACCCCAACAGGTAGAAGCCGGAATTGCTGTAGCTGTAATGGCTACCGGGTTCGAACTCAAGCGGTTTGTCCCTGAAAAGAGCCACAATGTCCTCGCGCGTTGTCACCAGTCCGCTCATCATTGGCCTGGCTTCCGGCAATGCCGTGTAATTCGGGATGCCTGAGGTATGCGTCAATAACTGACGGACAGTAACTATACTGGCCGGCCCTTCCAAATCAGGCAGATAGTGTGAAACTGTTGCATCCAGGTCTATTTTATCTTTTTCCCCCAACTGGAGAACGGCCAGTGCCGTGAATGACTTGGTGATCGAACCAAGCTTGAAAACCGTATCCCGTGTGGCAGGTATATGGTTGCCAATATCTGCAAAGCCGATATTTCTCTCGTAAACGATTTCCCCACCCTGGTCGATCAGGATTGAGTATGCCGGTGTGTCACCGGTCCAGTTAACTTTAGATGATACCAATGCGTCGATTTTGCCAATGGTCTCCTGATCAAATTCGACCTTTGCCTGCGCCGGGTAACAAAAAACGACATTGGCAAAAAGAACTACGAAAAGTATTGCTGCGCGCAATGGCGCAATCATTGGCCCTTCACAGAAGCCAGCGCCAGGTCAGCATATTCGGATGCAAGATCATCGATCGTCAGGCTTCCGCCTGGACGATACCAGTTAACTACAAAGTCGATTGAACCCATCAGACAAAAGGCTGTAGGCGCCAGGTTTTTGAACTGGAATGCTCCTTCTTTTTTCCCGTCTTCCAGGATATCGCGAACCAGTCCGATCATTTTGCGTTCCCAATCCTGAATCCATTTGTATTGTGAACGGGTCAGTGCCCTGGAAACCGTGGCGCTTAATATCACCGTATTAACGGTCGGCATGGTGTCGATCATCTCGAGTTGTGTCCTGATGTAGGTTTTCACATAGGCGCAGAGACGGTTCTTGGGGTCCGCACCCGCAGTGACCACTGCCAGTTGTACCGCTGAGAATATCTGCTCCCCGGAACGTACAAGGTAAGCGTAAAGAATCTCGTTTTTGGATTTAAAGTGGTAATAAAGCGCTGGTGTTTTAATCCCGACTGCCCTGGCAATTTCCGCCAGGCTGGTGCCATGGTAGCCATTCTTCGAGAATGCTTGTGCAGCCGCTTCCAGTATTTCTTCGTAGGTATCGTGTTTTGCGCGTTTGCGTTCCCAACCACGGGCCCTGGTTTTTGTTGCTGCATCTTCTGACATATTCAATCCTTGATGTTGAGACGGGTTCTGGTGCTTCAATCAAAACTTCCAACTATCATATGCCTAACCACTATTAAGTAACAAGCAACATGAGACCTATGATTATTTCAGGGCGAACACAGGACGGCAGTTTTTAAAAAAAACTAAAGTCTACTCAGTAACATCTTGCCTGCGATTTCTTTCAATAATTTTGCTGCCACCATCGCGGTCATATCATTGAAATCCCGATCCGGGTTGTATTCAACAATATCTGCACCGACGATGCGGTTGGGAATCCGCTGGATGATACCCAGTATGTCTCTTACTGAGAGTCCGCCTGGTTCGTGGTGGGACACACCCGGCGCAAAGGCCGGATCCAGGGCATCCATATCACAGCTGATGTAAACCGGGCCATCGAAATCCCGGCCAATCGATGAAAGATCTACGTCTTTCATCTCAAAGCTTTCGACGCCCAAACGTGCAACCTGTTCGCGCTGGTGCTGGTTAAGTGTGCGGATGCCAACTTGTACCAGGCGTTTGGCTAATCCTTTTTCCATAATGCGTGCAAAGGGACTGGCATGGGAGTAAGGATTGCCCTCAAAATTTTCATATAAGTCCGGGTGGGCATCAAAGTGCAGAATATTAACCGGGCCGTTGGCAGCATTAATGGCAAGCATGATCGGATAAGTTATCGCATGATCACCACCCAGTACCAGTGGCAAAGCACCAAGTTCCAAAATCTCTTTGATATGGGCTTCTATGGCTAAAAAGCTTTCTGTATCGTTGGCGATCTGTCTGTCACCCATATCGAAAAAACATGGGTTACCACCCAGATCAACACCCAGTTCAGAGCAAAGATTAGCAGACTCGCAATGCAGCGCCCGACGGATGAATTCAGGTGCCGCTGCCGCTCCCGGCATATAGCTAGAGTTTGTATCGGACATGATTCCTATCAGTGCAACATCGTTTTTCTTGAGCTTATTTATCGACATAATAGTTGCTACCTGCTTACACACGAGGGGTCATAATAACACTCGTCAATTTGATTAACATACGCAGCACCGGGCATCGCTGATCAAATTGTTGAAGCCAAAAGCGCTTATCGTTATTATGTACTTAATTATTATTAAGTAAAATGACTCACGTCAAACAGGAGCACTTACCATGTACCATGGTTTCATGCAGGGAAATAGACAGCCAGATCTTAAACTGAAACCACAATCAGGAAGATCATTTTCCGGGGCACCCATTGGCATCCTGCTGGTTGAGGCCGACTACGCAATGCTGCCCGGTAATGTTGCCAATGCCAGCAGCTATGATTTTCCGGTTTTGTATCACGTGCTCAAGGGTGTGACTTTCGAGCGAATTGCGGCGGCAGATCCAAGCGTACTTGATGTGCTGATTGTGGGCGGGCAAGCATTGATTGCTAATGGCGTGCGGGCCGTGGTCAGTGCCTGCGGATCATTCGCCAACTACCAGCGCTCTGCCTCCGCTGCACTTTCGGTGCCGACGTATCTTTCCTCGATGCTGCAGGTACCCTGGATCCAGGCCGCTCTGCAACCAAAGCAAAAACTGCTGGTTATCGCAGCCGTTGGCAAGGCCATAACAGCAAAGGTATATGAGGAGTGCAACATTACCGATACCGATCGTCTTTTGATTGAACAGGCGATCGACGTACCGGAATTCGCGGCCATGCTTTCGCCCGAAGGCTTCAACCCGTCAAAACTGGAATCCCAACTGTCTGAGCACGCCCGTGATCTCGTCAAGAAGCACCCGGAGGCTGGTGCAATACTGCTGCAGTGCAGCGATCTGCCCCCCTTCGCCTGGGCGATCCAGAATGCCACCGGTTTACCGGTCTACGATATGAATAGCCTTATAAGCTGGGTTCATGCAGCAGCGGCCCGACAGCCATATGACGGCATCATTTAGAAAAAGGCGATTCAATGTTTAAAAGAATCAGTGATTACGTGGATTACCACGCTTCGAGAATACCGGATACCGAGGCGCTGGTCCTGGGTGATCTGCGCTTGAGCTATCGTGACTTACAATCCCGGGTTGATCGCTGTGCCTCAGCCATGCTGGCGGCCGGTATCGTCAAAGGAGATCGGGTCGCAACACTTGATACACCGCATCCCGACTTTTTCGTGACCTTCCTGGCCGCCGCTTCAATTGGCGCCATCTGGATCGGGCTTAATCCAAAGTACCGGCTTGTGGAATATCGCTACGTGGTGGCTGATGCCAGACCTTGCTTGCTGTTTACCCGCTCACGTATCGATGAACGCGACTTCACCGATGACCTCATGACACTGATGAATGAATTTGACTGCCTGGAAACCCTGGTCATCCTGAACAATGATCCGGTGCCCGATAACGCAATCAGTTTCGATGATTTCTGTGCCCGGTCACTGGACATGGTTGCACTCGCGACCGTGCGTGGGGAGGTCCTTGGTAACGATACAGCAATGATCGTCTACACATCGGGAACCACGGGAAAACCAAAGGGCGCAATGATCCCCCACTGCGGACTGTCCCGGGTCGCACATGTGCAACTGGGATACTGGGATGCATCGCCCATACGTGCTCTGAATTTTTTACCTATCAACCACATCGGCTGTGTTGGCGATATCACCTGCTATACCTTTGTCGGTGGCGGCCCCGTGGTCTTCATGGAAAAATTCGATGCTGCAGACTGCCTGGCCCTGATTGAGTCTGAGAAAATCACCTGCTGGCTAAGTGTACCAACCGCCTTTCAGCTATGCCTGGCCCATCCTGATTTTGATCAATATGACCTGTCATCCATCCAGCTGATCGTCTGGGGTGGTGCATCTGCACCGGAAAGTCTGCTGCGTAAGCTGGTTGAGATCTGTCCGCAACTGAGTACGTCCTACGGGCAAACTGAATCCGTCGGGTCCCTCGCGTTTGTCAGGCCATGCGACGACGTTGAACTATTGTCTGTTTCAGTCGGTCAACCGGTACCCGAATACGATGTCCGAATCGTTGATCTAAATGGCAATGTGGTAAGGTCGGGTGAAACCGGAGAAATCCAGGCAAAAGGTGATTTTATCATGCGAGGTTACTGGAATAATCCCGGTGCTACTGCCGATACCATCAAGGATGGCTGGCTGTGCACGGGCGATCTGGCAATCGAGGATAAAAATGGTCATTACCGGCTGGTGGGGCGTCTGAAGGAAATGTATATTTCCGGCGGTTACAACGTATTTCCGCTTGAAATTGAGCAGGTTCTTGAGTCACACCTGGCTGTCGCCATGGCGGCGGTAGTTTCGGTGCCCGATGAGCTGTTTTCGGAAGTCGGTCACGCCTGGATACTACGTGAACCGGGTGTGACGGTTACAGCAGATGAATTATCGGTTTTTTGCCGTGAACTGCTTGCCAACTACAAGGTCCCCAAGACCATTTTCATTCGTGATGAACTACCCATGTTGCCGATCGGAAAACTGGATCGACAGGCACTAAAAAAAGAATCATTAAAGGCTGTATCTGATGACAAAACTAGCCACGGTGCAACTGCAGGTAAGGTCGTTCTCGACTGGACAGTATGAAAACAGAGCAGAACGCTTAATAACATCGTTCTGACAAGGAGAAGTTATGAAAATCAGTGTACATATTGAGGAATGGGAATTAACCCAGCCATTTCGTATTTCAAATTTCCAATGGATCAATTCCCGGGGTATCGTCGTACAGTTGGCCGAGGATGGTCACATTGGCCGCGGCGAAGCCCAGGGGGTCTTTTATATGGACGAGAGCGCCGAGAGCATATTTGCGCAGGTGCATGAGGTCGCCGCTCAAATTCGCCAGGGCATCTCACGTGAAGAGTTGCAGGAGTTACTGCCCGCCGGCGGCGCACGCAATGCCATCGATTGCGCCATGTGGGACCTGGAATGCAAGAAGTCAGGCAAATCCATCTGGCAGCTCACAGGTATAGATCCAAAACCGGTAACAACCGTCTTTACGATCGGACTGGAAGACACACCCGAAGCAATGGCTGCAAAAGCCGCCGCCGCAGCTGATGCGCCGGTTCTGAAGATCAAACTGAGCGGTCATCAGCCCTATGAAAAGCTGGCCGCCATCCGCGCCGCAAGACCGGACGCGGTACTCGTCGTAGACGCTAACCAGGGATGGGATTTTGAATTGCTGAAAGAAGTGATTCCGAAATGTGTAAGCCTGAATTTAGCCATGATAGAGCAACCACTTCCCCGTGGTGGAGATGAGCAACTCGAAGGCTTCAAATCACCGATCATCCTGGCCAGCGATGAATCCTGCCTGCACACAGGTGAGCTTGATACTTCAGCCAGGCGTTACGACATGATCAACATCAAGCTTGACAAGACCGGTGGCCTGACCGAGGCATTAAAGCTGGCATATGCAGCAAAACAGAGAGGCTGCCAGTTAATGGTTGGCAATATGACTGGCACATCGCTGGGAATGGCCCCTTCCTTCGTGATCGCACAACTTTGTGACTTCGTGGATATCGACGGCCCCCTGCTGCTTAAATATGACCACGTGAACGGCCTTGTTTACAACAAAGGTGTGGTGGACGTTTTTTATTCCGATTTATGGGGGTAGTTTTCAATTGAAGATACATCGGGAACCGGGTGGCCCTGCCTATCTGATTGAATCGGCACCGTCGACCGAGACCGTATTCAACGGTCAGTGTGAAAAGCCGCGACACCCACATCTCATCAAATGTCCTACAAAATTCAGCGCTAGTTGCCCGCCAGGCGCTGGATGAAAATCTTTTCCGGGCCCTTGCTGATGCACCAATATCTGGCCAATGCAGATTTAACCGCGCCTGAACTGGAATACGTTGCTGATCTGTTTGTCAAGCTTAGTTGATATCCCAAATCCCCAGATAGAGTACCGCCACCGTCTCAAGGGCCTCTGAACCCCTCTTTCAAGTTTTATTTCTGGCCAGCACAACGAATATGACAGAGAGGTTTAGTCAAAAACCGTCCCTCTGCGCATATGTTGCGCTCAATTGGCCATTTCGGACGGACCTATCCTGTATAAGCCGTCATTCTTGTTCGGTTTCGGGTTAAATGGGCGGCGGCTCAAACTCCTTCAGCGCAAGTAGCACCTGTTCCAGCAGGTTTCGGTGTTTTTCCTGCATCT
>Ga0164313_10001589_pt1 | contig 20093 bp, 17 predicted proteins | sample GuaBasSedimGuay4_FD_113735 | JGI IMG/M metagenome (GOLD analysis project Ga0164313, IMG submission 113735) | Subseafloor sediment microbial communities from Guaymas Basin, Gulf of California, Mexico - Guay4, Core 4569-4, 0-3 cm | ecosystem: Environmental > Aquatic > Marine > Hydrothermal vents... | reverse complement strand
GGGAAGAACGGGCTTTGCCTCCGGAGTTTTGAACAGAAGGACGCGAAGATCACAAAGAATCAGGCAATTAAAACTCAGAGCCCACTCCTGTATCCAATTCTTAATTCATAAATCTAAATTCCTAATTCCAGATTCCATCCTTCCTTCAGGCCAGTTTCAGGATGGCCGCCAGCAGGTTGTCGTAATCGTCGATGGCGGGAAACTCCGGAAATTGGGAGACGACAGTCTCGGGGGCGCAAAACAGGAACCCATGATCGGCCTCGGCCAGCATGGTGGTGTCGTTGTAGGAATCACCTGCCGCGATGACCTTGAAGCCAATCGATTTCAGGGCGATGACTGAGTGACGCTTCTGATCGGACATCCGCAGCCGGTAGTCGACGACCCTGTCGTTCTCGACCACCAGGCTATGACAGAAGAGGGTGGGCCAATGCAGTTGGCGGACAAGAGGGGCTGCGAACTGCTCGAAGGTATCCGAGAGGATGATCACCCGGGTCCGTTCACGAAGCGCGTCCAGGAACTCGACGGCACCCTTGAGGGGCTCAAGCCCACCGATTACTTCCTGAATACCTGACAGGGTGATGCCGTTCTCGTTGAGGTGTTTCAGCCGATGTCGCATCAGCTTGTCATAATCCGGCTCATCCCGGGTCGTCAGGCGAAGTGCGTCAATCTCGGTTCGCTCGGCGACCGCAATCCAGATCTCAGGCGTGAGAACGCCTTCCATGTCGAGGGTGACGATGCTCTGCTTCACAAGATAAGTGATCGGCAACTCGCCGCCAGAGGCAAGCAGCAAAGACAAAGAGGCTCTTGTACCGTGCAAGGTTTCTCCCAAATCGGAGGGCTGACTTCCACGTCAGCCGCACCCCCTAGTTCATGAATCCCTGGGACTCCAGGTAGTCCAGGATCTGCCTGGAGAAAACCGTGTGCTCTTCCTTCGTGTATTTCAGCTGGGTGTAGACTTGGGCCAGATTGGTGACGCCGGAATCCTCGATCATCTTCCTGAGCTTTTCGAAGCTCATATAGCGCTTCCAGCCATTGGTTTCGCGTTGGTGGTAGATTTCCTTGATCTCATCGTCCGAGTATTCACGATACGTTTCGTGGTGCACCAGGCCGGACAGGGGCAGGCGGTCGCGCGGGGCGGGATTCTCGGCCGGGTACCCGAGCGAAAAACCAACAACCGGAACCACGTTTTTCGGCAATTTCAGGATCTCGCCAACCCGGTCGCAATTGGCAATCGTGCTTCCCATATAGCAGATGCCAAGGCCGTGGGATTCGGCCGCCAACGCCACCGTCTGGGAAACGAGGGTCGCATCAATCGCCGCGACCATGAAGCCCATGAAGTCATCGAAACTGTCCGCCGCGCCGTTCAGAGCCGTCCATCGTCTCATTCGATGAAAGTCAGCACAGAAGGTCAGGAGTACGGGGGCATCGAGAACCATATTCTGGTTCATGTGCGGCTCGTACAAGGTCTCCCGCAACTTTCGATCACGGGTCACCACGATCGAGTAGGTCTGCATATTGCCCGAGGAGGACGTGTGGATGCCGGCCTCCAGGATTTTGTCGATCAATTCGTTACTGACCGGGTCGGGCTTGTACTGCCGAATGGACCGGCGGCTGTGGATGACATCGAAGAGGGAGGGTGTGGTCATGGGTTCAGGTGTTTGTTTCCATCAGGTTTCATCTTCGTTCGGGAGAGCACAAGATCAGATCTCGGAATCGCGCGATTTCGAACCGGATTTCATCTTGTCAACACAGAATCTTCCGGTTTTTGGATAGCTTCTTGTCACATCCCGGGGCTTGGTTCCTTCTGTTCGAGTGAATGGAACACCGGGATCAGATGCACCGTTGAGCCCGCTTCCGGGAGAGCCCGACCAGGACACTGTCCTGGAAAGGTTCCTGTCCGTGATGGCGGATCGCGGGCTCGAACTGTACCCGGAACAGGAAGAAGCCATCCTGGAGCTCTTCTCCGGTCAGAATGTCATCCTCAATACGCCGACCGGTTCCGGCAAATCCCTGGTCGCGGCGGCCTTTCACTTCATGGCTCTCTGTGCCGATGAACGCTCGATCTACACCTGTCCGATCAAGGCCCTGGTCAATGAGAAATTCCTGGCCCTCTGCCGCGATTTCGGCCCGGAAAATGTCGGCATGATGACCGGGGATGCCAGCGTCAATTCGGATGCGCCCATCCTCTGTTGCACGGCTGAAATCCTGGCCAATATCGCCCTGGTGGGCGGAGAACGAAGCAAGATCCCTACCGTCATTCTGGATGAGTTTCACTATTACGCGGACGTCGATCGGGGCACGGCCTGGCAGGTTCCATTGCTGACAATGCCGAATTCGCGGTTTCTGCTGATGTCAGCCACCTTGGGATCAACCGCATTATTTGAACGGGAGCTCGAACGACTGACCGGGGTTGCCGCCGTAACGGTTCGCAGTGACCGACGCCCTGTTCCCCTGAGTTTTGAATATTCGGAGACCCCGTTGGCGGAAAAGGTGGCGTCGCTGATTGAGGAAGATCGAGCCCCGGTCTATCTGGTTGTCTTCACCCAGAGAAACGCGGCCGAAACCGCGCAGAACCTCATGAGCCTCAAAATGTGCTCACGAGAAGAAAGGACACGCCTGGCCGGCGAAGTGGACGCCGCACATTTCACCAGTCCTTACGGGAAGGAGATGAGACGCTGGCTCCGCAGCGGGATCGGGGTGCATCACGCGGGGCTGCTTCCCAAGTATCGCATCCTGGTTGAGAAACTGGCTCAGCAGGGGCTGCTCAAGGTCATCTGCGGCACGGATACGCTCGGTGTCGGCATCAATGTCCCGATCCGGACAGTTCTTTTTACGCAACTCTGGAAGTATGACGGGCATAAGGCCGCGATTCTTACCGTGCGTGATTTCCGGCAGGTTGCCGGACGAGCGGGTCGAAAGGGTTATGACGACCAGGGATATGTCGTTGTTCAGGCGCCGGAACATGTGATCGATAACAGGCGGGCCGAGGAAAAGGCCGCGGCGAATCCGGGAAAGAAGAAAAAGTGGACCCGGCGACGGGCTCCGGAGCGTTCCATTTCCTGGGACATCAAGACCTATGACAAGTTGCGCACGGCGGAAACTGAGGGACTCAACTCCCGTTTCGCTGTCTCCCACGGTATGCTGCTCCACGTCCTGAGCCGGGATGATGACGGGTGTCGAGCCATGCGGTCCCTGATCAACAGCTGTCACGAAACAGAGGTGTCGAAAAGACGACTGACGAGACGATCGTGGCAGTTGTTCCGCTCTCTGCTCGAACGCGGAATCGTGGAGTGGATCCCTCCGGAACCCAATGGCCGAAAACTCCGGGTCAATGTCGACCTCCAGGATGATTTTTCACTGCATCAGACCTTGTCGCTCTTCCTGATCGACACGCTCGAAAAACTCGACCGGGACAGTCCTGAATACGCACTCGATGTCCTCACACTCTGCGAATCGATCGTGGAGGACCCTGAACCCATCCTCCGCGCCCAGGTCAACAAGCTGAAGACGACGGAAGTGGAGACCATGAAGGCCAACGGGGTCGAATACGAGGAGCGGATGAATCGCCTCGACAAGATCGAGCATCCCAAGCCGTTGCGCGAATTCCTGTACGAGACCTTCAACCTGTTCGCCGCAACCCACCCATGGGTCGGCGAGGAGAATATTCGACCAAAGTCCATCGCTCGTGAGATTTACGAGCGCTTCTGGTCTTTCGCCGATACGATTCGCGAATACGGGTTGCAGCGGATCGAGGGCCTGCTTCTTCGACACCTGTCGCAGACCTGGAAGGTCCTTGGTCAAACCGTTCCGGAGTCATTCAAGAGCGAGGAGGTTCTCGAGATGGAGATGACCCTGAAGGAAATGATCCGCGGCATCGATTCGAGTTTGCTGGAGGAATGGGAGCTCCTGCGTGACCCCGGGAGCGATCGACCTCAGGCGGGTGGAGAAAACCGTCGATCGGCAGAATCAAAGAACATCGACATCACGCGCGACATCGCCGGTTTCAGGCGGTTGATTCGAATCGGTGTCTTCAGTTTCCTGCAGGATGTGAATTCGGGAGATTGGGAAAGCGCCGCATCCAGGCTGCGATCCGGTGAAGCGGCCGCACCGGCAGATTCCGATCGCCTCTCGGAGGAGGCGAACGCATTGATGCTGGCGTTTGAGCCCTATTTCGACGCGCGCGAACGCTTCCTGCTGGATGCCGAAGGGCGCTCGGCAAAGCATTCCCACTGGATCGAAGACGGGGTGCCGGACAGACTCGAGATGGCCCAGGTGCTGATGGACCCGGAGGCGCTGGGTGACTGGGAGGCGCGCTTCTCGGTTTCTCCGCGCGAATCCCGGGAAAAGGGAAGGGCGGTCATCCGCTTCGAATCGGTAGATCCGATCGGGCAGGGAAGGTGAAGGATGAATTAAGATTTATGATTTAAGAGTTAAGAATGTGGAGCGGGGCGAAATGCCGACCCAGATCGGGGAAGAACGGGCTTTGCCTCCGGAGTTTTGAACAGAAGGACGCGAAGATCACAAAGAACCAGGCAATTAAAACCCAAATCCCACTCCTGTATCCAATTCTTAATTCCTAAATCTTAATTCCTAATTCCAGATCCCATTCCTGTATCCAATTCTTAAATCATAACTCATAGGTCTTAATTCCTAATTTCAGCTCTCATCCAGTAAATCCCGTCAGAAATGAGATTCAGAAACCCCTCGGTTTGACTTTTGGTTCCGGTAGGGCGTGGCCGCCGGACGCGCCGCCCCGATTGCTGAGCCAGGTCGGCAACCCTTCCCCTTCGACGGACGGCCCGGCGGTCCGTCCCTACCCTATCAACTTCCGTATGGGTGGCGTGGCCAGGTCACGCTCCACAAAAGAACAATTCTGCGTCTGCCCGAGCTCATCTGCTCTGACTGAACAGACGTTTTCTGAACCAGAAAGCCACGCTGACCAGTCCGATCATGACGGGCACTTCGACCAACGGACCGATCACGGCGGCGAAGGCCGCACCCGACCCGATTCCGAAGACAGCGATGGCCACCGCGATCGCCAGCTCGAAGTTATTGCTGGCGGCGGTGAAGGAGAGGGTGGTGGTCTGTCGGTAATCCGCCCCGACTGCTTTCCCCATCAGGAAACTGACCACAAACATGAGCACGAAGTAGATGGTGAGCGGCACCGCGATGAGGAGAACATCGAAGGGCGCGGCGATCATGGTCTCCCCTTTGAGCGTAAACATGACCACGATGGTGAAGAGGAGCGCGATCAGGGTGATGGGGCTGATCCGCGGAATGAATCGTTTCTCGTACCACTCGCGACCTTTCGTCGCAAGACCGACCCACCGGGTGAGCATTCCACCGATGAACGGGATTCCAAGGTAGATGAACACGCTCTTCGCAACCTCGCCCATGGTGATCTGCACCACGCTCCCTTCCAGTCCGAACCAGGTGGGCAGGACGGTGATGAAAACCCAGGCGTATAAACTGAAGAACACGATCTGAAATACGCTGTTGAATGCCACCAGACCGGCACAGTATTCGGTGTCACCCTCGGCCAGTTCGTTCCAAACGATCACCATGGCGATGCAGCGGGCCAGGCCGATCAGAATGACGCCGGTCATGTACTCAGGATGACCACGAAGGAAAATCACCGCGAGGACGAACATCAGGACCGGTCCGATCAGCCAGTTCTGAACCAGCGAGAGGACCAATACGCGGACATTGCGAAAGACCCGGGGCAAATCCTCGTAACGAACCTTGGCCAGGGGAGGGTACATCATCAGGATCAATCCGATGGCGATGGGCACGCTGGTCGTGCCGACCTGAAACCGCTCGAGGAACTCGCTGGCGCCGTCCCCGAGCGCGCCGATCCCGACGCCTGCCGCCATGGCGAGGAAGATCCAGAGGGTCAGGAATCGATCCAGGAAACCGAGGTGGCGACGGGTTGGGCAGGCGGCTGAGGCTGGCAGGATGGGGTCGGATGGGGCAGTCATGGAAACAGGTGTCTTATGGGGGCCGATGGTGCGAGTGGTTCAGCAGGTTCCTGATCCGTCCGGCTCACGCTTTTGCGGCGCGAACGGTCAGGCTGAGAATCCGGGTGCCGGATTTCCGGAATGCCTCCAATTCTTCTTCCGCCAGCACATCGGACAGATCGGAATCGGGAATCTCAATCCTGCGCTCGACCGGCGTGGTGAGTTCGACAAAACCAGCCTGGTCGACAATACTCAGGTATTCGGACTTCTTCAGCGCGCCACCCACGCAACCGACATAGAACTCCGCCGCCGATCGAATTGAGTCGGGAAGGTCGCCCTCGATCACGATATCGGACACACAGAAATGTCCCCCGGGCTTCAGAACCCGGTGGATTTCGGCAAATGCCCGATTCTTGTCGGGGACCAGGTTCAGGACGCAATTGCTGATGACAACATCAACCGATGCATCCGGCAATGGGAGTTTTTCAATCTCTCCCTGATGAAATTCGACATTGGAGGTGCCGAGTTTATCCAGATTTCGGCGCGCCTTGGCGACCATCTCGGGAGTGAAATCGATTCCGATGACACGACCGGCATCACCGACAATGCGTCGGGCCACGAAGACGTCGTTGCCCGCGCCCGAGCCCAGATCGAGAATCGTCATGCCTGGTTGGATACCGGCGTGCTCAGTTGGGATGCCGCATCCCAGGCCAAGGTCGGCATCCGCCATGTAGCCCTCGACGCCGGTATAGGATTTTTCGACCTCGGCGTAGGTGCTCGCGGCGGTGCGTTTACCGCAACAGCACGAGTCGCCCCGGGCGATTTCACCGTATTTTTCGCGAACCAGTTCGCGGGTTTTTTCAGGTTCTGTATTCATATGATTTGAAATTCTTTCACGAACAGCATGGCTCGACCGCCTCTTTGACGGTCGGAGGAAAGTCGCCCTCGGAAGCGCAGAAATCCTCCAGGATCTTCCGGCGTTTCTTCAGGTCGGACTGAAAAAACGGATAGACATCAGCCACCGCCGCCAAAGACTCCAGATTCCGACTGAGAATAAGGTCTGAGGGGTCGAGCAGTTCGTAGATCATCCAGGTGCCTTTGCGGGTCGACCGGACGGCTCCGAGGCGCTTCATGGTCGCGAGCGCCTTGGAGACCCGAACCTGGGACTGATCGAGGATGGCCTGAATGTGGCAGACACAAAGCGGTCCTTCCTTGAGCAGGTTGAGAATGCGCAGACGCGTCTGGTCGGAGAGGCATCTGTAAAGGTCAGGCAACGTCATTTCCCGGAATATTCCATTACCGGTATATTCTGTCAATGGTATATATCCGTTTTCGAATCCGGGCAAAAAAAACGCCCGGGTAAAACCCGGACGTTTGAAGATAAGTGTTTGGGCAGGACTACCAGCCGCCGCCGCCACCGCCGCCACCGCGACGATCTCCGCCACCGCCACGGCCACCACGGCCACCGCCGCCGCCGCCGCCGTAACCGCCGCCGCCGCCGCCACCGCCACGGCCGCCACGGCCACCGCCGCCACCGCCGCCGCCGAAACCGCCACCACCGCCGCTGCGATCTTCGCGCGGGCGGGCTTCGTTAACGGTCAGATCACGACCGCCGACATTCTTGCCGTGGAACATGGTGACCGCTTTCTGGGCATCCTCTTCGCTTCCCATGGTGATGAAGCCGAAGCCGCGTGAGCGTCCGGTGAATTTGTCCTGGATGATTGCGACGTCTGTGACGGCGCCCGCTTCGGCAAAAAGATCCTGAAGATCCTGCTCGTTCGAATCGAAGGAAAGATTTCCAACGTAGAGTTTCGTAGACATGACTGTGGTTTTACTAAATTACGGAGCTCGTGTGGCTTGTTTCCGACCATCGGATTTCAAATTGCCACTGCACTTCCGCGGGTTTATTCCGCCTCGACCACAACTAGCAATCTACCAATACCCCTGTGGGCTCTGAATTTACGCGGCCACTTAGAACGTGTTCTGATAAATGTGCAAGTGTTGTTTTCAGGTCCGTATTTAGGGCCCGTTCGCCCAGGCGCTGGTGCCCCGATGAGGATGGCTCTTGCCGCTTTCGTGTTCAGTCGCAGATGCGGGTCGGGATCGAGGAACGCCAGGCATCCGGCTGCAGGCCGATCTTCCGAACCGGAATCGGTTGAAAGCCGATTGCATCCAGGCATGACGGATCGTTCGGCGTAAATTCGAGCGTCCGGGGATCAAATTCCCCTGCGGATCCCGCGATCACCCGGTTGCCGGCAAACTCCCGACTGACCTCGGGATCATCGGCGGTCAGCAGCACGTAACCCTCAATCCCATCGATATCGAGGTAATAGGGATCCCAGGCCCCGTCCGGCTTCTCACGGCGCCGGCAGATTCCGACATTGGCGATCATATTGTCCCGCATGACGACCGAATCCTCGAAGTTGAAGGCATGGAAATCGTAGATATCGATCCACCGGCCGGACCCGGTCGAGATATTCCGGGTGATGCGGTTGCCCTTTGGAAGGTCCGGGTTGTCATCGAAGATTCCCTTGAGCCGGGGATAACGCTCGGTGTAGGGAGGACGGTCGGCCTCCATCTCCCGATAACGATCGATCAGCCAGGGATAGGTTCCGTCAAAATAGTAGTGGGCCCAACTGAGTCCCCGGGCGTCGTAGTGGATGGATGGCTCGCAATCCACATAGAGGTTGTTCTCGACCGTGTTATCGTGGCCGCCGCTGATCAGGGTGGCTCTCCCGGCTCGGTAGAAGACATTTCCGTATACGGTGAAGCCGCTGGAAAAATCATCCAGGTAGACACCCATCACTCCGTGCAGCCCGGGGCCGATGAGATGATGCCAATAGTTGAATCGTATGACATTCCCCTGCCAGGTGAAATCGCGGCCGGTGTGAAGCGCTCCGGAATCTCCGGATTCCTTCATCACGCTGTGAACCTCGTTGTATTCCAGCAGATGATCATTGCCCGTCAGGTAGATGGCTTCAAACGGGGAGTCGTGGATCAGGTTGTGGGCAATGTGAAAGCCGACTCCGTCCAACCTGATCCCGAAATGCCCGGTCCGCAGCCACTGGCTGAAGTGGTGAATATGGTTGTTGACGATCGCATGCCCGGACGAAGTCAGGGCCTTTCGATCCCCGCCGCAGGCCCGGATGCCGCTCGAGGCGAGGTCGTGAAAGTCGCAGCTTTCGATCCGGTGCCGGTGCCCTCCCTCGACGACAACGGCATCGCCGCCCAGGTTTCGGAATGTACAACCCTCAACAACCAGGTCTTCCCCATCGGTGATCGAGAGTCCGCTGTCGCGACCCGCTTCAAATACCAGTCCCTGGAATCGCACATGGCGGCACCCTTCCGCCGTGACCAGGGGAGTCTCCAGAAGGGAGGCGACCACCTCGTCGTCGGCCGGGGTCTCCGGGGGATAGAAATAGAGCCGGTTTCGGTTGGGGTCCAGTACCCACTCCCCCGGGCGGTCCAGTTCCTCAAGCACGTTCAGGCAGGCAAACCGCTGGCCCTTGGTGTATCCGTAACTGTGATGTGGTTCGGCCAGAACCAATTCAGAGGGTCCGGGGTCAACAGCCTCGACCCGTTGAATGGAATCACTCCAATCCCAAGTCCAGTAGCCATGCAGGTATATCGCATTATCCGATGACCAGCCCGCAGGTCGATCACCATGGTATCGGAGACGGCCGTAGTGCCGCCCGACCGGCACCCCGTCAAAGCGTTTCTCGCGATCCAATCCATCGTGATAACGGATCGGCCCCGACTGGGGGACATCTGCGACCTGCAGCCATCCCGTTGACGGGTAGCGTGACCTGGGCATCCGTCGTCCCCGAAAGAACAATTCAAGGTCAGGAACACCCTTCTGCGGCATGGCCGGCGGGGACAGCACCCCCTCGAGATCGATCTGGCGAACATGATGGCGACTCGATTCGGGCAGGCGATTGAGAACGGACGGATCAGTGATCGGCCGGAAATCGTTCAGGGGAACACCGCCGGTCAGGATGGCTGTCCCGGCACTCCTGGCCGTCCAGACCACAGGCGACGCAGGACCACCGGAATGTCCGTCATCCAGAAGCAGCGATCGATCCAGACGGTAAACCCCGGGGTGGAGGACAATACGGGTGGAGCGCCCTGACGAGGCCGTTTCGGCGACGGCCCGGGCAGCCCGGTGCAGGGTGGCAAAAGGTCCGTCGCCTTCAATCCTTCCGGAGCATTTGTCGTTCCCCGTGGGAGCAACATGAAATTCCTCAGTCGGTGGGGTCATCATAGGGAAACCAGTGTCAGGTCGGCGTGATTTTATGGGGCATGCAGGAGAGGTATGGCATGAGCTTTTCGAATGGGAATACATCTCGATAACTGTTTCGATCGAGGCATAAAGCCTCTACTACAGAAAGCGCAAAAGGGCCACCGTTCGAGTCAAGAATCGTCATGTCTTCCTCATTACTTCACGGAAGACACGAAACTGGAACCTGACGGGTGGACAGCAAACCGGATCCGAACCGGAATCACCGAAGCCGTTCGGATTCCGGATGGGGTTGGCTTTCCGGATTCATCTCCAGCGGCGCATCCTCATCACGGCCCGAAGGATTTGGATTGCCTGATTCGGCCGGGAAAACCGAAACTCGGGTTGATGAAACCAGTCGATCGAATCCTCTCCAGGGTGGATTTCCAGTCTGTGGGTGAATGAAACGGCAAACTGGATTCGCTCCCGTTCGCTTCGGGTCGCCGCGGAGCCTGGTCTCAGCCGACGGGTCGCAGCTTGAGCTCGCCCTGCCGGTTCTGGCCGGCACTCCGATCGTCCGTCTGCCGATCGAAGCGGGAGACGTCGTCCAAAAGGGAGCCTGGCGTATCTGGAACTCAGATACATGGCTCTGCGCCCAGGGCCTGACCCGGGTGACCGGTTCGCCGGCTCCGGTCGCCAGACGGCTCTACCGGGAGGCGTTTGAGATCGCGGACGATCTCCACCTCTACCGCTTCTGGAATTTCGTCCCGCAAATCAACGGGAAAACCGACGGATTGGAAAATTACCGCTCCTTTGTCCTGGGTCGGCACGAGGCATTTTCCGAGCGATTCGGCCGGTCGGCATCGAGCCGGATGCCTGCGGCCACCGGGGTTGGGCTGGATGACGATTCCCTCGTGGTCTGCTTCCTGGCCGGGCGGACTGAGCCTGCCCATTTCGAGAACCCGAACCAGGTGCCCGCCTACCAATATCCCGGCGACTACGGTCCGCGCCCCCCATCGTTTGCTCGCGGGACCCGCGTATCCGTATCCGGATCACGTCTTTTCTTCGTGGCCGGCACAGCCTCAGTGCTCGGGCATACCTCAGTCGGGTCCGGGGACCTCAGGCACCAGATCGACGTGACCATGAAGAACCTGGAGTCCCTGAGCGTCCAGATGGGGCTGTCTTCCCCCCTGGGAAAGGGACAGGGTTATCGTCGCTCATTTCGCATATTTCTCAGAAACGCATGCGACATTGAAACAGCGGTCGGCCTCCTGAACGCAGTGCTGCTCGAACCCGGTGACGAGGTTGTCTGGCTGAGGAGCGATATCTGCCGGCGCGACTTGGACATCGAGATCGAAGCCACGCTCATAGACAGATCCTGACCCGAATGCTTCACCAGGATCGCGAGGTGAGATATCGTTCAAGTTCCTTTGTTGCGAACTTTCCCCGGATGGTGGTCGGAAAACGGCCCAGACAGACGATGCGCGTCGGCCGTTTCCATTTCGGCAGGTTTTTTTTCAGGCCCGAACGGATCACTTCGGCGGTAAGGTCCGTTTCGACCACTAGACCGATTGACTCCTCAGAACCGGCTGGATTCGACCCGGATGCCCAAGCCTGGCGAACACCAGGCAGCGCCCGGGCAACCGTCTCGACTTCAGCGAGGCTGATCCGGCGGCCCGCCTTCTTGATGAAACCGCGCCTGCGGCCCCCGAGAGCGACTGCGCCATCATCCAGGATTCGCCCATAGTCCGAAAGCAGCACGCAGCCGGTTCCGGAATCCGTGCGCCGTCGATTGCCATGGCTGTAGACGGCACGACTTGTCACCAGGAGACGACCCGTGCGGGACCGAACAACATTCACTCCCGGCAGAGGCTTGCCGACCGAACGCTCGCTCCCGGAGTCGGCCCCCCGGCGATCGAAGGTGATGCCACCCGTTTCGGTTGATCCGTAGAAACTGCAGACCGGAAGGTTGAATCTCTCTCCAAATCGCTGCGCCAACTGGCCGGGGAGGCGGCCGCCAGCCGATATAACCAATCGGATCTGCCCGAGGCGATCGACGGGCAAGTCCGCCGTGGCCAGTGCGTGAATGAGTGGCGGAACGGCCGGGAAAACGGTGGCCGAAGTGGCTTCCAGGTCCGCAACAACATCGCGCGGGAGGATGGACCGGCCGAGGGCAACTGCCGTGCCCGATCTGAGCAGGGGCATGACGAAATTGCCCAGACCGTAGCTGTGGCCGAAAGGAATAACTGCGAGATTCACATCGTCGGCTCCGATGCCCATGCCACGCTGGACCTGGCAGCCGTCGGCTTCCATTTCAGCATGCGAAAAACAGAAGCGCCTGGGTTGCCCGGTGCTTCCCGACGTCAGCTTGGCGAGACAGATCTCGGGCGGAAGAGCGTGGGCTGTTCCCTTCCAGAATTTCAGTCCCGCGCGGTCAATGAGCGCAACTCCCCCAACGGACTGTACGGTGGATTCATGGTTTGCGACATCACTGCCGGGATCGAGCGGCAGTGCCACGCCCCCGGCCCGGAGTATCGCAACAAAAAGAGCCATCCAATCAGCACCATTTGGCAGGCTGAATCCAACCAGCCTGCCTTTTATCTGCGGGATGGCGTCCAATCGCTCACCCCACGATTGGGAAAGCCGATCGATCGATCGTGTAGACCAGGACTCGCCCGAAGCGGCCAGAATCAGCGTGCGGTCCGGCGAGAACCTGAGCATTCGATCCCATTTATGGTGCAGAAGCATGAGGGTACTTTGAATAATTCGAGACGGTCAGCGCGGCAAGGATTTGGGCGCATTGCGGTTCCTGGTTATCCGAAAAACGATGACAATCCCTAATTACTCAGAGTTCCCATGATCCGGATTCGTGGGCCTGGTGGCTCCCAGGACCTCAATCAGAACCAGGGCCACAAGGACAATAAGGGCGACGGTAATGCCAAGTGATGCCACGGCGGGCAATCGGCTGGTGGCAAGCACGCCAAACGCCGCCAACGTGGTCAGAGCAGAAACGCGGACCGAAGCGGGAGGTGATTCCCCGCGCCGGCGGGATTCCCATGCAAACAGGGAATAGTCGAGGGAAAGGCAGAAACCAAGCAAACCTGCGAGCAGGTGAAAGAGGTTCAGGCCGGGAAGCGTCCAACCCAGCAGGCCAAACGCGGAAAAAACCGCCGCGGTCGGTACGAGTAGAATCCTGAGACCAGGCAACGGACGGTAGATCACGCCAATGGCAACGGTTACGGCCAGCAAACCGTAGAGCACGAATCTCCATACCTCGCTTCGATACCGGGAAAAGACGTGATTCAGGTTCTCCAGCTGACTCGCTGCGATTGTGTGAAACGAGGGGTCCGGGCCAGGAGATGTGGCGGTGGGTTCAGAGGGTGCCAGTGTACCAACCGCATGAATCCCGTTCGCTTCAATCAGAAGGAACGCGACCGGACCGATCAGCAGATCCGAGAGTTCCCGAAGTTGCTCCTCGATCGACGCCGCCTGGCAGGCATCCGCTTCGAGCCCGGCCCAAGTCTCGAAAAACGGGCCGAATGCGAACGGGTCGTAACCGGCTCGATCCAACTCTCTCCGCAGTCCGTCGAGCCAGAGTTTCGACCCTTCTCCAAGGAAATCCCGGGTGGCATGGAGTTCTCCGATGGTCGGAAGCACCGTTGCCAGGCTGTGGATCGATCCAGCGTTCGGATCTGATCGTGTTTCCTGAAAACCCCGCTGGCGATCGATCGCCACAAGAAAATTCGGCCCGGTGGTGAGATAGGCAGTCCGGTCTCCGGAGTCACCGGCGATCTCCCTGATCCTGCAATCGACGGCCGACAATTCCGGAGATGGCATGTCCAGTTCCCGAATGTCGTCGTGCCACACAATCCTGAAGATGCCGGTCGTCATGCCGGCGAGCAGGATCAAGAGAATTGTGACCGTCCATGGCCGGATCCACCCCCGAAAGAACGGTCGTGTGAAAACGGGTCGTACCGCGGTCAGACGGGGCGGGACCACGGGCTTGAGACTGAGCGCGGCGAAGAGGGCGCAGAGAGCGCCGACCCCGACGAAGAAACCCAGCTGCCGAACCACCGGGAGGCTGCCGAACATGAGCACAATAAAGCCGACGGCGGTGCTCCCGGCGGCCGCAGAAAGAGGTTTCCAGAGACGGGACCGCTCTTCTCCGGGCCGACTCAGAAAGGTGTGAAAGCCATAATCGACGGTGATTCCGGAAAGAAAGGCTCCCAGCACGAGCATCATGACATGCACTTGGCCAAAATACAGCAGGCTGCCGATCAGTCCGCCGGTCAGGCCACAGGCAACGACCGGGACCAGGCCGATCAGACCGAGTGGATTTCGCAACGAGACGACCACAACCACGATTACAAGGAGTATCGACGCGATGTTGATCCTGCCGACCTCGGCCCGTATGGCGGCACGGCTGTGCCGGGCGAATAGAACCGGTCCCGTCGCCAGAATCCGCGCGCCGGGGAATTCACGGATCAGACCGGCCTCGAGAGCCGTCAGGGTTTCAAGGACATTCGCCTGCGTGACCGGATCGAATGCGGAGTGTCTCAGGCGGGCGGTCAGCACGGTCGACCGGTTCCCAGTTCCGGCATCACCGATCGCTCCATCACGCAATTGAGGGATGAGTAATAACGGGTCTTGATCGATCAACTCCGAAAAGAAAAAGCCGTCCGGCGAGGTCAGGAACTGGTCGAGTTCCTCAACCGTTCTGACGGCAAGCCACTCGTGAAAGGGAAGGTCGCTCGTCATCGTGCGCCATTCAGCCTGATGACGAGCCAACCAGGTCGGAAAGAGGAGCGTCATCCGGTGCTTGAACAGGAAGCCGGCGGCCCTTTCGATCACCTGCTGATCACTGAGGAGTGTCGGCTCGAAGGTTCTCGAATCCCGCAACATTTCCCTGAGAAGGTCGGTTGCGTCGTCCCGACGATCGATCGCCAGGTTCGTAATGACAAATCGCATCAGATCGGCCTGCTCGTCCTGGATTACCCCGATCATGAACCGGCGTTCAAGGGAATCGTCGGAAGCGGGAAGCAGATCGAGTACGCGACTGGACAGGCGTTGATCCCAATCGGTCAAACCGACAATCAATCCGGACACACCGAGGAATAAGGCGACCGCAAAGGCGCCGAATCGTCGTCTATCTGAAGAACCGGGCATATTCCTCAGGTCCGAAACCAGGAACCGATTCTTCACTTGAGATCTTGATCACAATACTCCGGTTGCCCCCGAGGTCGATACCCAGGCGGTTCACCCTTTCAGGTGTTCCCGCGATGGACAATCCCCTCAGTCGACCGGTATCCGCACCCGGTTTTGGAGAAAGCTGAATCTGCCAATTATCGCGATCCAATTCGCCGATCAGCTCAAAATCCTCGCTGAGAAGCCTGAGATCGAGAACGAGAAGGGCGGCTATCGCGGTATGGACCGACCGGATTGATCGACGATCGGGAAGCGCCTGCCAATCCGACTGGTTCGACCGCATCGCCATTCCGTTTGAATCTATTACAGTGATGGGAGAACCTTCTGCATCGGGATGGCAGAGGCTCAGGCCTCTTTCCGCATCCAGTCTGAGGATACCAGTGAGCACGATCGGATCCTTCCGGAAGGGCAGTTTCCTTGTTTCCAGGAATATCGCGCGGAGGGGTATCCGCTCCCGCAGGTTTTCGACAAGCGTTTTCCATTCCCCGGGCAGGTCGGACGAATCAAGCGATTGGGTCGCCGATGCCATGAGAGGCGTCAGAAGCAGTCCGGCGCAGACCCTCCCCATCAGTAACCTGAAATTCATCTCGTCAGTCGGAATGATCCCTCATTGCAGGATCCAACCCGGAATCGGTATTCCTCAGGAGGCGGGGAAGTCGAAGGAACCAACCAGGCAACAACCGAAAATGCAGCCAGGCCAGGCGAAGGTTATCTCGAACATAGTCATAGTGAGTGACTCCGCCGTTGACCGGGTCCGGATAGCGGCAGGGTGCCGGGATCTTTCGGACCGGCGTCCCGGCCCAAAAGAGACGAACCACAACTTCATGATCGAAGTCGTAGCGCCGCCCTCGACCCGGTTTTGCCAGGACCTCAAGCAGCGCCTGCAGCGGATAGACCCGAAATCCGAAAAGCGGATCACCAATCCACGGACCCATGACTTCGAGCCAGGCCAGACCAACGCTGATCTGGCGGCCGAGAAGGCGTTCCTTCGGCACATCGGGTCCGAATACGGGTTGGCCCAGGATCATGGCCTTCGGTGTCTCTCTCGATACGTCCATTATCTGCTTGATCGAGTCGCATGGATGCTGGCCGTCACAGTCCATCACGAGGGCGTGCGTGAATCCTTCCCGCATGGCCTGTTCGGCGCCGAAAAGTACAGCGGCTCCCTTCCCGTGGTTGTTTTTTCTCACGATCAGTCGAAACCCGGGCACCTCATCCTCGAATCCGTGGAGAAGAGATTCACTACCGTCGTTGCTGCCGTCGACGACCACCCAGACGTGATCCCAGATCTCCGTCACCCTTCGAACCGTCTCCACTAGAATTGCACCCGGATTGTATGCAGGCATGATGATCAGATGCTTGTTGGTGCGTGTCATACCAGGGTCTTCCATATCGCGCAGAAGCACCACTCTGCGCAAGCTGACAATGGGACGAAACAGAACTCCCCTTCGACCCTCATTCCGTCGGGTGCTTCAGCGGCTCGAAATTGAACCATTGGCAGGGATCACCCCGGATGATGTCCTCAGCCAGTCGAAGCGCCCTCTGAAAATGCAGGTGGGCACGCTCCAACTCTTCTGAACGCTCGGAGGCACCCGGGACGAAGGCCGGCAGGGACACGATGCGGGTCCCACCGAATCCATCGTCCAACCCGAAGGCAAGGATCACCGGCAGGCGAAATAACAGCGAAAGGTGGTAGATCGTGACCGGAAAGACACATTTGAGGCCCAGAAAATCAAAGATCGCAGTCCTCGAGCTGAATTCCGTCCGGTCGCACTTCATGGCTACCGAATGTCCATTTTCGATGGCATCGCGAATCGAAAATGGGATATCAGCGGGGTCATTGGCCCAGATGAAGTCAACCTTTCCGGAATATCGTTGATGCAGCCATTTGAGGTCGTCGGAGTTCCCCGTCCGGACCCGGACCATCCGGATCGACCGGTCAAAATCGGTCAACCAAAACCCGAGCAGATCCGAGTGCCCGAGATGAAAGGTGCCAAACAGCAATGGATCCGCCCCGGAAACTCTCTCCATGAAGTCTCCGGCCTTCTCAGGATCAAGTACGCATTGATGCGGGCGCCCGCCGGCCGTCCTGAAGCGGAGCACAAGGAAGTCGGCAAACGCAATGAAGTGGCGGCGGACATCCGCCCAAGCCGCCGGGCGATCCATCACGGTGCTGAGGAAGTTCCTGGATGCCCGAGCCCGGGCCGGCAGCAGGGGCACGGCAACGGTGGCGCCCAGATGGAGAAGAAACCCGAATATGGGCTCCGGCGTCCAGCGGTTGAAAAAACGGATCAGGGCAAATCCCCAGGATGGTCCCGGATTTCTGGGATGCGAGTCAGTCACTGCCAGGAGATGGAAAAAGACCCGCCGCCCGGGTTGGGGACAGTCATGGGTCGTCGTTCCGCCAGAGTGCGAAAAAACAGGGAATGCCCGATCGGATCCTCCTTCGTTTCATCCGTTTCCGCGTTCAACCGAACGACACCTGCGGCGCCATTTCGGGCCGAGTTCAGTTCAAGACTCCAGGCCCAGGCTTCGGGACTCGCAAGACCGTGGTCGAGCAGCCAGGTACCTCGCTCCTCGCCACCGACCAATACGGCTCGATCCGCAGCTGACCGGAAGGCGATATTGAGCATTGAGGCGACCAGGTGGCGATCGCCGGTGAGGGGCACGAATTCGCCCACTGGAAATTTCGTTGAAACGAAAACCTGCTGGATGGCGCTGGGGTGAATCGAGCCCTGGAAGAGCAGGGGGCTGGGCCGGGGAAAGCTGTCGACGTAATCCTCAAGCGAACGGGTCTCGGCATAGGTTGAACCATAGATGAGACTTGTCTCCCGATCGACCGACTGAGAGTCCAGGACGCGCGCAATCAGTGTCCCCAAATGGGTCATACGACGAGCCGCTCGCCGGCTGATGACCGGGGGAAGGAGATTCCTGCCCGTAGCGGTATCCTCGCCCTCCGCCCTCAACGTCACCGGACGGTGCAGATACTTCTCAATCACCATGGGCGACAAGGATTGCAGCATGCGCGCCTCCGAAAGCATTGGCCAGAAGAAGGAGCCCGTCAAACGGTTGCGCGTCAAATGAATCCGTGGCCACATTGGGCGCAAAGGCGCTCCCCGACAGGCCCACGGTCGGCGGAACGACCCCGCGATCGACGGCGGCCAATGCGACCGCGAGTTCAACCAGTCCGCAACTCCCCAAAGTATGCCCGAGACTGCCTTTCCAGGAGACGAGAGGCGCCTGCGGGCAGAGTTCCGCGAGCGATTCCGCCTCGAGACGACCCGCTTCAAGGGTTCCGGTGCCATGGCCCTTGATCCAGACTTTCCGCTCGCCGACGGTTTGCCTGAGCCATGGCTCCAATGCCCTGAAACCCTCACCCTCCGGTTGGTTTCCCGTGAAGTGCCACATTTCATTGTACAGAAAAGCGGGCGAAACCAGGTTTTCTTGCGGTTTTCGCGAGAGCACGGCGAAAGCGGCTCCGTCCCCGAGGCCGATTGAACCCTCTTTCCTGTCTTCGTAGGGAGCCGGGAACAGCGGATTGAGGATCTTGAGGGCATGGAATCCTCCGGCCACGAACGGAGAGACAAAGTCGAAACTGAAGACGATCGCCTGCTCCGCTCCGCCATGTTCGATCGAACGCCGGGCCAGTTCAAGCGCAACGAGCGAGGAGACGCAGGCATGTGAAACAATTGTCCGGTCCGGTCCCCATCCAAAGGAGTCACAGAGCGATTCCACGCAATCGCCCGGAGTCGCATAGGCCAGGTGAGCCTCAGATCCGCCCCGGCAATAGGCCAGCAGATTGCCGACGCCGAAATTGCTGCTCGAAAGGAATACCGGAAAGCCGGGATCACCCCAGGGTGCAACGGGAATGCGGGATCGGAGGGAATCCGCGGAAGCGAACCATCGGGGCGGGATTCTCTCCCGCCAGTCCGAACAAAGCGCGATCGGCACGAGGTCGCCGCCGTCCGACCCCAGTACCGGCACCGGTTTCAGCCCGATCACCCCTGCATTCAATGCCTCGGCAGTCTGCGTTTCGTCACCAAGAGCGGTGAGGCATCCACAAGCTTCAATGCCAACCTCAAGTTTCGAATGCGATGTGACCATGACCCGCAGTTATTCAGGCAGAGGGGTCGCACCGAGGCGATTCTTTTACCAGCCTGCCTACAGCCTAACCAGCTTGGCCTTCAATCGTATCCGCCAATGTTCCCAGGCTCTGAAGGGCCTTCTTTGACTCTTCACTGGTGGCGATCCTGATGCCGAACTCCTTTTCCAGGCGGAGCACGAGTTCCAGCGCCTCGATTGAATCGAGATCGAGTTTCCCACCGAACAGGGGCTCATCCTCTCCGAGGTCGGCCAGGTCGAAATCTTCCAGGTGAAGACATTCGACCATGAGTGTCTTCAGGCGGGAAATGAGTTCATCTCGGTTCATGGGATATTTGGATGCGGTCGGGGCCGGAATCCGGGCCACATTACTCTCGCCGGATCCATTGCTGTTTTTCAAGATCGAATCGGGCGGTTTGAGTGGGTCAAAACTCTACCGTGGCCGGCGTTGGGCACTTTGGACCAAGGCCTTTGGGCCTGGGCGCCTCGCGCCTGCCTTGCCCAGCACCCCAAATCAATCTCTGCGACATGCTTCAGCACTTTTAAGACAGCCTCTTGGCAGTAATATCACTTCCTTATTTGACATAGTGAACGCATGTTCAGTATGATGGTGG
>Ga0164313_10001588_pt1 | contig 20096 bp, 20 predicted proteins | sample GuaBasSedimGuay4_FD_113735 | JGI IMG/M metagenome (GOLD analysis project Ga0164313, IMG submission 113735) | Subseafloor sediment microbial communities from Guaymas Basin, Gulf of California, Mexico - Guay4, Core 4569-4, 0-3 cm | ecosystem: Environmental > Aquatic > Marine > Hydrothermal vents... | reverse complement strand
TGTGTTTGATGCTTCCGTTTAACAGTCCTGATTGGTATACGAAGTCGCGCTCTAAATGCTCCAGCTTTGCTGGATCAAATGTAAAATCAGGCCAATCCCGGCTCTGCCAGTTCCATTTTTTCTGTCTCATGGTTTATTAATAAATCACTTATAGCCCAATATCAAGATAATAACGGGCTATAAAGCAATGCTTTATAGCCCAGAATAGTGACTTTTGCGGGCTATTTGGCAATTCCTGTCCAGACCAGTATAGTTCCCGAAACTAAAAAACCATACTTGGAATGTTTGCCGTGAAGCGCAAGTATCAGGAAATAAAGGACTCGATTACCAGCAAAATTAATTCCGGCTTCTGGAAGGAAGGCGAGCAGATCACATCCGAGATTGAGCTTGCCAAAGAGTTTGGTGTCAGCCGCATGACCGCCAACCGTGCGATCAAGGAGTTGGCCGGGGAGGGGGTGCTCAATCGTGTCTTCGGGCTGGGTACTTTCGTCAACAAACAAGTTCCCCAGGCACCCTTATTTGAAATTAGAAACATTGCGGAGGAAATTCGTGAGCGGGGACACCGGCATACTGCCAGTGTCATCTTGTTGAAAAAAGAAGTTATTACTAACAAAGTGGCATTGCTGATGGAGCTTCCTGCAGGGACCAAAGTTTACCACTCAATAATTGTACACAGTGAAAATGATGTGCCAGTTCAATTGGAAGAGCGTTATATCAATCCTGCGCTGGCGCCGGATTATCTCGAGCAGGACTTTGAAGCCATTACGCCCAATGAGTATCTGATGGCGGTTACACCGTTTACCGAGGCGGAGCATATTATCGAATCGGTATCTCCCAATAAGAAATCCATGCGCTTGCTGGAGCTGGACTGTAGCGAGCCCTGTCTGTTGTTGAGTCGACGAGCCTGGGTTGGTTCTGTGATTGCAAGTAACAGTACGTTGCTCTATCCAGGTAGCCGCTATCGCCTTGGAGGGCGATTTGTGCGGCAGGCTAGGACGCAGGGCTGATAGCAGGCCGTCAGGTCGCCTGGAGGTTGCCGGCAATAATGCTGCGCTGAACCTCTGAAGAACCCTCAAAGATACGCATGATGCGCACATCGCGTACGTATCGCTCCAGTGCTATTTCACGTGTGTAACCGTAACCGCCGTGTATCTGCAGGGCGCCGTCGGTTACCCTGGCCGCCATTTCAGAGCAGAACAGTTTGGCCATGGAGGCCTCTTTGCTAAATCGTACACCCAGCTTTCGTTTGCTGGCGGCTCGTAGCCCCAGCAGGCGGGCCGCATCGAGTTGGGTTGCCATATCAGCCAGTTGCCAGGCCACGCCCTGGTAGGTACGCAGTGCCTGGCCGCCTATCTGGCGCTGTTCACTCCAGTCCACGGCTTCGCGCAGTGCTGCACCCGCAATGCCTGTGCACATTGCTGCAACTTCGGCACGGCCATTGTCCAGTACTTTCATCGCAGTCTTAAAGCCAGTGCCTTCCTCACCCAGCAAATTGTCCAGGGGAACCAGCACGCTGTCGAAAGAGACCTCGAATATATGGCCACCTTTCAGGCCCATGGTGTCTTCCGGCTTGCCGATGGAGATGCCATCGCTGTTCAGATCCACCACCAGGGCACTGATGTCCCTGTGGGCTTTTTCCGGATCGGTGATGCAGTAAAGAACAATAAAATCTGCGTGCCCGGCATTGGTAATAAAATGCTTAACGCCGGTTACGCGGTAACCTGAGTCGGTTTTTACAGCCCGGGTTTTCATATCCGCGGGGTTCGAGCCGGCCCTGGGTTCTGTCAGACCAAAGCAGCCTAGTTTTTGGCCGCTGGCGGCGTCTGGCAGGTACCGACCCTTAAGATCGTCATCGCCCCCCAGCAGGATGGAGTCCGTTGCCAAAAAATGTGCGGTCAGCATGGAAACCGTCGAGCCACAGCCGGCGGCGATTGCCTCTACCGCCAGGTACAGGGCGATGGGTGAAATTCCAGGGCCACCCCACAGTTCCGGCAGATTCATGCCCATCAGGCCCAGTTCGGCCAGCATGGGAATCTGTTTGCTAACGAAGCTTGCGTTCTCATCTACCTCGCGCGCCAGGGGCTTTAACTCGGTGTCCGAAAACTTTTTCACCACCTCGTACAGTGCCAGGTCATCTTCAGTGATTTCTATGTTGAAATCTGTGTTCATTGTTGTGTCCTTTGGAATAGAGTAATTCTATGCTTATATAGCGGGTTTAACTGAGTTCAGAAACCGATCCAGGTTCACCACTACCCGACTGTGCTCGCCTTTCATCAGCAGGCGCTCTCCATCGCGTACCTCTACCTCGAAATCGAGCTTTCGACCCTCCTGTTGAACCAGTTTTGCAGTGGCTGTGATTTCGGCGCCGGCGCAGGCTGCCCCCAGGTGTTCTATATTGACCAGTGTTCCCAGTGAACCTTCGCCTTCTTCAAAGTAGGGGGCAATGCAGTTGTGTGCAGCGTCTTCGAAGAAAATAATGAGTGCTGCGGTACCCAGTACTTCTACACCCGGATTGCCGGCACTGGCAGCGGTGTGGTCGGTACTGGTTTGGCGAATGGCTGTACCTGTGGTGCCTGGTGAAATGGCTTTCATTCAGTTACCTGTTAATTCGGTAGTCATATTTGCAATGTTGTGGTTCTGCATAGTATAGATTTATTGCCTGCACCTGTCTATACAGGTATGATGTCAGGTGTTGAAATTGGTGAATTGGACTCTTCGAAATATCATGCAGGACGGTATAAATGACTGACTACAAGACCCCACTACGCGATGTCCAATTCATCATGGAAGAGGTCGCAAAACTCAGTAGTGGTGTACTGGTTCCGCTCAATCAGTAATGAATCCGGAATTCTATTTGAGTAGTTGGAACGCGAGCTGCCTCGATGCTTTTTTGTCGAAGGTCAACGTTGTTTCACATCCTTTGGCTTCATTGATCCTGGCCAGGAGGTGATCGGGAAAGTCAGCATTGGAATTTTTATAATCCTTCAGCGCTCGCCACACAACATCGGGATCCATAACTTCCAGCTGAGCCACTTGTAACAACAACTCAATGATGGACGCTATCTCGGCGCGACTTTGTTGGTAATTACTTTCCAGCACCCAGGCCAGCTCACAAAGGACGATTTGACCAATAAAGCCAGGATTGTCACTTGTACATTGTCTCTCTATAAACCGCGTTGCCGATGCTGCTTGCCTGGGATCATCCTGTACGAGATAACGCACCAGTACATTGGTATCCAGCCCCTTCAACGTATGCCTCCCCTCGCCTTAATCGTGGCTTTCATATCTTCGATATTCACGGCTTTTTTGGGTTTGGCAACTATACCTTTTAGCGTACTAACATCCTGGGTCGCAGGTAAAAAATGCACTTCCCCTGACTCTTCTACAATAAAATTAACTTTGTCTCCGCTATGAAGGTCGAGCAACGTCCGGATGTCTTTGGGAATGGTAATCTGCCCTTTACTTGTAATGGTTGCTGCCGACATGCTTTTCTCCTGAGCTATGGCTTACCGGAATTATATTCCTTACATTAGAGTAAGGCAATAGAGCTCGAACACACTACGCAGCTTCCCCTTTACAAAATCGTATCCATCGCGGTGCGAAAGCGTGCGGAAATGAATTCCTGCTGGTCATGGCAGCCGTTACGGACCCGCCATTGGCCATTGACCATTACGTCCTTGACGGGATTTCCGTGACAGGCAAATATCCAGCTATCGACCAAGGCGCTGGTTTTTTTACCGTATAAAGAGGGGTGTTGATCGTCCAGCACCAGCAGGTCCGCGCGTTTTCCCGGGGCGATTGCGCCCGCATTGACACCCAGCGCGGCAGAGCCTCCGCTCAAGGCACCGCGTAACAGGTTTTCACCCACAGAGGGTTGATGCCCGGTTGCCAGCAGGGTCCGTCGCTGCTGTTCAAGGCGCTGTCCGTATTCGAGCAATCGCAACTCTTCGCTGGGGCTGACACAAACCTGGCTGTCGGAGCCGATGGCGAATACACCGCCTTCCTGCAAATACGCTACCGCGGGAAAAATTCCATCGCCCAGGTTGGCTTCTGTCGTTGGGCAAAGTCCGGCAATGGCCCCTGTGGCAGCCAGCGATTGCACTTCCGTGGGGAGCAGGTGTGTGGCATGAATCAGACACCAACGGGAATCGACCTCAAAGTTGTCCAAAAGCCACTGCACCGGGCGCTCGCCGTAAAAATCAATGCATGCCTGTACCTCACGTTGCTGCTCGGCGATGTGGATGTGAACAGGCGCTTGATTATCGAGTTCATCCTGGCAGTTGATAAGGCCCTTCAGCGTGGCTGTATCCACTGCGCGCAGAGAGTGCGGTGCAATTCCCAACAGCACATTGGGGTCACTTTTGTAGTCGCGGTGTAGATTCGCCAGTAGTTGTTGAAAGTCATCCAGGGAATGGACAAATCGGCGTTGGGCACTCTCGGGTGGCTTGCTGCCGAAATCACTGAAGCAATAGAGCACTGGCAAGTGGGTAATCTGGATGCCAACTGTGCGCGCAGCGGCAATAAGACGATGTGACATCTCAGCCGGGTCATCGTAGTGCTTGCCATTGTTGTCGTGATGCAGGTAATGAAATTCAGCCACCCCGGTGTAACCCTGCTTCAGCATGTCAAGGTAGAGTTGTTCAGCAATTGCCTGCAGCTGTTCCGGCCCGATTTTATCCAGCAGGCGGTACATGGTGTCGCGCCAACTCCAGAAACTGTCCTCGGGATTTAAACGCTGTTCTGTCAAGCCGGTAATGGCCCGCTGAAAGGCGTGAGAGTGGCAGTTTTGAATGCCCGGTAGCAAAGTGCCCGTTATGGTTTCTGCGTGGTCTGGAGCACAATTTAAATCGGTGCTGACCGATGAAATCAGACCGTTGCCATCAATTTTAACGGCCACATTATCGGCCCATCCATCTGCAAGAAGCGCCTGGCTGGCGTAGAGGACCTTTGTGTTGTCAGTACTGTTCATTAGCTGTCATTCATTATTGCCGCTGCTGCTGTGCCCAGAGAATCAGGGATTGTAGCAACTGCTTCAACAATGGTTGAATTTTCTCTGCCCGCTCGGGAAGATACTCGAAGGGCGCGCCTTCGGCCATATAGGTTCGCTGTGCCAACTCAAGCTGTACAGCGTTGATGTCTTTTGCTGGATCACCATAGGCGCGGGTAATATAGCCCCCTTTAAATCGCTGATTGGTGACGCAGCTGTAGTCATCCTGGGCGTTTAAAACAGACTCCACAACTGCCAGCATGGTGGGTGTACAACTGGTACCATCGGCGGTGCCAATATTGAGGTCGGGCAATCGCCCTTCGAACAGGCGTGGCACCAGCGAGCATATCGAGTGCGCATCGAATAATATTGCCAGTCCGTACTGCTGTTTTAAACGAGCCAGCTCGGATTGTAGTTTGTCGTGATAGGGCTGCCAGTAGCGTTCAATACGATTGGCAATTTCAACGCTGTTCGGTTCTCTGCCTTGCTGATAAACAGGCTGTCCGGAAAAACTGCAGGTAGGGCAGAGGTCAGTACCGGCAGCACCGGGATAGAGCTCGGCGTTATCCGGCGGCCGGTTGAGGTCGATAACATAGCGCGATACACGTGGCTGGATAATACTGGCGCCGAGTTTCGCGGCGAAGTCATACAGTTTCTCTACATGCCAGTCGGTATCGACGGTAGAGCGCGACAAGCCGGTCATTCCTTCGGCAATGGAGGAGGGCAGAACCGTTCCGCAGTGTGGCATGCTCAATAACAGGGGAGTGTTGCCCTGGATAAAGTCGAATGGTTGCACGTGGCTATCGCCCAGAAAATGTCATAATACTGCCTCGTCAGTTGAGTTTAGTATAAACTGGCCTCCATTACCTGTCTATACAGGTGCGTGGCCAGGCAGTGAAATTGAGCGATTTAGATAACATGGTTAAAACCCCGGATCCCACAGGCGCTATTAATTGCTGACCGACCCCACATTTTACCTGGTTAGCATTCCGGCAGTACTGCTCTACGGCATCAGCAAGGGTGGTTTCGGTGGGTCCGTGGCGATACTTGCCGTTCCCTTAATGGCCCTGGCAATGTCACCAACCCGGGCCGCCGCAATTATTTTGCCCATTCTGGTAGTCATGGATATTCTGGTGGTCAGAACTTACTGGGGTGTATTTGACCCCCGGGCTTTAAAAATCCTTCTTCCCGGGGCAGTCACTGGTATTTTGATTGGCTATTTTCTGGCCGATGCCATGAATGATAACTATATGCGCATCCTTATCGGTGTGTTGTCGCTGACGTTCGGTGCGCAGAATCTATTCCAGTTGCAGTCACATGCCAGCGGTAAACACCATGTTGTTTCAGGTACTTTTTTTGGCGCGCTAGCGGGTTTCACCAGTTTCAGTATTCACGCGGGGGGGCCGCCTTTTGCGATGTACCTGATGCCGAAAAAGTTAACGCCTGTTCTGTACGCCGGAACTGCGGGTCTTTTCTTTGCAGCAGTGAATGCTGTAAAAATTATTCCCTACGCCATACTCGGTCAATTCAACAGGGAAAATTTAATCTACGCATTAGTACTGGTGCCACTGGCTCCCATGGGTGTTGGGCTGGGCCATTATCTGGTGAGGCGCTTTGAGCCCACGACCTACTACCGTGTCATCAGCTTTTTCCTGGTCGTGGTGGGCGTAAAGCTATTGTGGAATGGGGTAGTGGGCGCGTGGTAGCACGCGCCATAGCAGGCTGGTTCAAAGGGTCAAGCTACTGCTTCTTCAATGCCAGTGCCTTAAGGACCTCAATATACATCCGGCAAGCTCCCAGTCCTCCCAGGCCATTCACATCGTAAGCTGGCCCCATGCAACACAAATCCATGCCGGCGATGTTTGTCTCCATAGAGACAGTGCGTATCAGCGAGATGATTTCTTCAAAGGAAATGCCAAACAGTTCCAGGTACTTCTGGGCAGGAAAAGTTAAAGGATCAAGACCATCAAGGTCCACGGTTACATAGGTCCGCTGGGTACCGCGGGTTGCCACTTCCATGGCCTTCCTTGTGATGGCCCCGATACCCTGGTCAACAACGTCCTGGCGGGTAAAAACGGTCACCCCAAGTTCTTTAGCCAGATGTCCCATAGGAGGGCTGTTGTAATTGGGGCTACTAATTCCAATAATGCAGACATTTTCAGGATCTATGTCGCAGGATTCCATTGCCAGGTAAAGCGCATTTTCGGCATTGGGGTGAGCGTTATCACCACCGCCATAACCCAGATCGTAATGACTGTCGATCCAGATGATTCCTGTTTTGCCTTCGGTGTTATCGGAAATAGCCCGCAGCACAGGGTAGGGGATAGTATGGTCGCCACCAAAAACCAGTGGCACAGCACCTGCGAGTACAATATCCCCCACTTTCTTGATTGCTTTTTTCACCATCTTTCTGGAATCAGGAGACTCACACTTTACATTTGCGTAGTCCATAATATTAATGTGGTTCATCACCTGAAAATCCTGGCTCACCTCCGGGCAGAAAAGGCCCGAGCCGCCAATGTTATAGGTGGTTGAACATTTACGAATGTAATCGGGGGCACTCCAGGCACCTGTTCTGCCTTCCAGAACGTTCAGCTTCACTTCTTTCGGGCCACAGCTGGCCCAGCTGTTTCCATTGCCGGACCCTACGCCTCCCTCCCAGGGAATACCGATAAAGACGGCATCTGCACCCTCAAGGTCCGGCGCTTCCCAGGCAATCGGCACCTGCATCATGGAGGGCACATCATCGTGGATTCTTAGCTCCATAAAATTGGAAAACGGATCATAAGTATGCCAATCCAACTGGTCGCTGGCTTCCTGCCACATTTTTTTCTGCTCTTCGCTTAACATATTTTGTCTCCTAATTTAGTTTTTGCCCCGGGTTTACTGGAAGCACTGCTCAAGACTGAGTTTAAGTACACGGATAAGCTCATCGATATCTTCGTCAGAGTGGGCGGTTGAGATAAAGGCGATGTGCGAATGTTCCGGCACAAAGATGCCCTCCAGGCGGATGCGGAGGTTAAACTCTTCCTCCGCTTCATGATCGATATCCACGCGATCCCGGGGTACTTTGACCGGCTTGTCCGTCATGTGTACCTGCCACATGGAGCCCAGTCCCGTCATATTGGCCGGCAGCCCATTTGCTTTGGCAAACTCGTTGAACTCGCTGCGAAGCTTGTCACCCTTGGCGGCCAGGTCGTCATAGACCGCAGGGTTGATTTCAGTCAAATAATCCATCAGGGCGATAGCGTTTTTCAGCGTCACGGCATTGCCACTGAATGTACCGGTGAGGGTAACGGGCGGGTTGAGATTCAGGATCTTGTCAAAAATTTCTTTCCGGCTTGCTACCACGCCGATAGGAGAGCCGCCGCCCAGGCACTTGCCAAACAGGCCGATATCGGGTGTAACGCCAAAGAGCTCCTGACCGCCGCCCAGTCCCAGGCGAAAGCCGGTAATAATTTCATCAAAGCAAAGCAGCACACCACAGCGTTCACACACTTCCTTGAGCTTCCTGAGGTAAGCGGGCTCAAAGTGAACAGTGCCAGGCCCGGTGGCTGGTTCCAACATGACTACCGCAAGGTCGTCGGCATTTTCTTCAATAATGTCAAAAGCGGCTTCATGTCCAAACGGTAGCAACACTGTGGATTCTTCTGCACCGCGTGCCAGGCCGGACTGCATGGGCACAAGATTAGGGTGTTCAATTGGCCCCATAAGCTCCTTGATAGCAACCACGCTCCACAGTGAGTATTCATTGGAGCCGTGAAATCCCCCCTCGAATTTTGCCACCTTGTTTTTCCCGGTATAAGCGCGTGCCATGGATACCGCTTTATGAACCGCCTCGTTACCGGTATTACACACCATGACCTGTTCCGCACAGGGAACGCATTTAACAAAACGTTCAGAGAATTCAAGCTCCAGCGGAGTTGGAATGCCAAAATGAAATGGTTCCGTTTCCAGGTGTTTCTGTACCGCTTCGAGGTTGTGAGCGGGGCGATGGCCACATAACAGCACGCCATAGCCCATGCAGAAATCGAGGTATTCATTACCATCGATATCCACAACCTTCACACCATCGGCGCTTTCAGCATAGAAAGGCCAGGGATCAAAGCCTCGAACAGAGCTTATTTCGCCGTTGGGCAGGGTTTTTTTCGCTCTTTCGAGAAGCGCTCCCGATTTTGGTGTGCGTTGGCGGATCTGCTCCTTTAAACCTTCGATTACCTGTTGCCTGGACATATTGCCTCCGTTTGCTTTCTCTTAATTTAATTGTTTGCACGTATATACAATAAAAATGATGAAACTCTTCCAGTAAAACTATTTGTTGACTGATAGCCGGTATTCTATGCGACCGCTGTATCACCGATTTTTAGCAGAGCCCAGGCCTTTTCATAAAAATACTCGCCAAACTCTTCAAAATAATTACTGTCGGTTCGCATGTTCGCCATAAAGCTGAAGCCCTCGAATAATGCCATTACTAGTGCCGTCATTTTCTCGGGATCAGCCGGATTGATTTCACCATTGTCCATTGCGGAACGAATTTCTGTGGCCAATTCACGACTGCGCTTATCGTATACCTGCTCCATTCGCTGACTTATCTGCTTGTTACTGAGACCAATGTAGTAGAGTGCGTAGAAGCATTTTTCAGTCAGTAGTTGTTTGTTGACTCCCATCCCGAACATGGCTTTCAGCATTGTCTTGATACGATGTTCTCCCGGATTTTCGCCAGCGGTAGCAGCGCCTACGAACTCAAAATATTCGACCATCAACAAATCAAATAACTCCAGTACCATCGCGTCTTTGGACTTGAAATAGTGGACGAGAAGGTTAGGGGATACTCCCATGCGCCTGGCAACCCGGGCGATTGATGCCTTGTGGAAGCCCTCTTCATTGATCACTGCCCTGAAGTGTTCCAGGATCTGGGGCTTCCGGACGTCGTCTATTGAGTTTCTACCCATGTGGTCGCTCTTTTATTTACGGTACGAGCATACAATAAATAAAAACAGACCTGTAGTCAATGAGAAATTTAGCAGAGTGGTCTTGCCAATAATCGTAGGGCTGAATCAGCGTGCCCCATGACCGCAGGGAATGCTTTGGGTATTATTCGGCCAGGACCCCGCGCATAATTGGCCAGTAATGATCATGCATTGGCCACGGTAGCCAATGCCGTTATAGACTAATTTGAGGATGCTGGTCCCCGCCAGCCATCAGAGCCGGTAGGCAAAACAGAATTTACAGCGATGTGCCATTATTTAACCAGGCATGCGAAGCGGGATTAGCGTTATGGCGGAAATAGAAACAGTACTTGGCCCAATCGACTCTTCAGATTTGGGCCTGACATCAATGCATGAACATATTCTTTATGACGGAACTATTTATCGTCAGCGATTTGTGGATATGGGTGTCCTTCCCCCGGATGAAGAATCCCCCGTCCGGGCCGATGACAAAGTTACACTGGAGAATGTTTACTACCACAAACAGAACTTTAATGTGACCTGGGACGGGGTCACCATGGCTGATGAAGAGGTTGCGCTGGCCGAAGTGGCTGATTTCAAAGCCTCGGGTGGCTCTACCATTCTTGAAGTCAGTGTTCCAGGCCTGCGTAGTAACATTCCCGCAATCAAGCGAATATCAGAGAAAACAGGCGTCCATGTTATAGCCACCACAGGCTTGTATTCAGAAGACTGCTGGCCGGAAAAATTCCGCACCATGTCTATTGCCCAATACAAGCAATACCTGCGCGATGAGATAGAAAATGGTATTGAGGATACTGGCATTAAACCGGGCCATATTAAATTGGCCGTTGAAGGCGCTCCCTCCGGACAGGAAGAAAAAATGCTCAGGGCGGTGGCTGAAGTGTCCGGGGAGAGCGGACTCTCTGTCTCGCTACATCACGGCCCTATGATGACCCTGGATCTGATTCGTCGTTTTATGGACATTGTGGTGGATGCAGGTATCAGCCCTGAACGGACCCTGATGTGCCATATGCAAAACTCCCTGGTGTGCATGGATCTAAAGACGCTGGTGCAGGACCCGGCGTCCAGAACGCTGTCTATCGATTTTAACAAGGAGGTAATGGATCGCGGGTTTAATGCCGGTCACGACTGCTTTGGTCACGACTACAAGGCCAATGCTTTTGGTTGGCACCCGTCTGCGGAATGGCAATTGCTGGCGGCGATTTATGAGTTATGTAATGAAGGATATGCCGGGCAAATTGTTATGGCCACCGATACCTATATGAAGATTCTGACGCGCCGCTTTGGCGGTGGGGGTTATAGCCACCTTACCACCAGTGTTTTGCCCAACCTGGAAATGGTCGGCGTGAGTGAAGAGCATTTGCAGCAGATGATGGTGGCAAACCCCGCACGCATTCTGGCAAAAGTATAGCTGGGAGCCTTCCCCGAATCGCTGTCGTTCCAGGGCAGGCAGCGGCATTGGCCAGATTCTGGCCAATTTTGATCATTCATTGGCCATGGCAGCCAATGCCCTACAGCGGAAAATCATGGAAGCTTGACCCTGTTAGAGGTCGGCGCTGTTTTTATTAATCAGAAATGGCGCAGGTTTTTCCGATGAATATTTTTATAACAACCATACTTTCGAGAGTACTGAGCCATGTTTTCAAAAAAAATCATTGCCCGTGATATTGCTGCTATCTCCGCCGCTGTTTTACTTGCACCTGTGAGCTATGCCCAGAGTGACTTTGTCCTTGAGGAAGTAGTAGTGACCGCACAAAAGCGCACGGAAAGTGTGCAGGATGTACCGATTGCCATCTCCGCTGTCAGCGAAGCCGTGCTTATCAAAACCGGGGTTAACAATGTGACGGCCCTGATTCCCATGGTTCCGGGCCTGACCGGTTCTAGCGAAGGTGTGGCGACTAATACCTGGGCGATTCGTGGTATCAGCACCAACGACTGGAGCACAGGCTCCGAGCCCTCCGTGGGCGTGTTCTTTGACGATGCGTATATTGGCCGTAACTCACTGGCCACCGGGGCCTTTTTTGATATCAGCAGCGTTGAGGTCGTCAAGGGGCCCCAGGGAACCCTGTTTGGTCGCAACAGTTCCGTGGGGGCTATAAGTATTACCTCCAATAAGCCCGGGGATGAAACCAGTTTTCTACTGGGTTTGAAAGCCGGAAACGAGGGGCAGGAGGAATATGACCTTATGGCGAACCTGGCCATCAGCGATCAATTTGCCCTGCGTGCGGCCTATTATGGTTCCCGGCTGGAAGGTATCTGGGACGATGTGGTTCAGGGCGAAGAGGGCTATACCGATACCGATAGCTTTCGGGTGATGGCCCGCTGGAATCCCACGGAAACCCTTGAAGCCCTGTTGACCTATAGTTACAGCGAACTCGACAGCAATATGAACGGCATTTATAATCCGGCCCTGTCAATCGTGGAGCCCGGTGAGGAGTTCCCGGACAAGATTGCCCGCAGTCAGAAAAATCGTGAAGAGAATGAGACTGATGGCATCAACCTGCGCCTGACCTGGCATCTGAATGACAGCCTGACCCTGACCTCTATTACCGATGCGCGCAGCTACGATTACAACTATGCCCAGGATTTGGATGGCACGGCCGATGATGCAGCAATCGATGCCGCTCTGGGCGGTGTTACCGGTGGCGTGAGCCTTGAATTCCAAACCAACCCCAATGAACAGGACAGTATCTCCCAGGAATTCCGCTTGAACGGCAGTACCGACAATCTGGATTGGTTTGTCGGTGCCAGCTACTTCAATGAAGACGTTGATGAGGGAACCTATCTCAAGCTCCACGACACGGAATTCGGCATTGGCTTGCTGGCTGAGGATGTGATTAAAACAGAAGGCGAGACCGAGTCCCTTGGCATTTACGGCGATGTAACCTGGTCAGTGAATGAGAGCTGGTCTGTTACCGGCGGTGTGCGCTGGTCCCAGGACGAAAAGGACTGGTGTACTCAATCCTGGGCGGGACTGGGTCTGTCCGGTGGTACTACCCCCGGCCAATTGTGTGACGATGACAAGTGGAGTGAGACCACACCACGCCTGGTGGTGGACTACACATTCAATGAGGATGTCATGTTGTTTGCCAGTGTGTCCAGGGGCTATAAAGGTGGTGGTTTCAACCCCGGCGCCATTGATACAACAGGGGATTTCATGGGAGACACCGTTGCCTCTTTCGACCCGGAAACGAATACCGCCTATGAACTGGGCCTGAAATCCACCCTGTTGGATGGTCGTATGCGACTCAATGGATCTGTCTACTACAACGATTATGAGGACCTGCAGGTTGCAACTGCCAACATCAGTGGGATCGTGATCGAAAATGCCGCGGCGGCAGAAACCAAGGGGTTGGAGCTGGAGGTGAACTACATGCCGCTGCCCGGCCTTACCCTGACGGCTAACTATGCCTACCTGGATGCAGAATTTACCGAGGGTGAACTGGATGGTAATGACCTGGCCTACGCTCCCGAAAACACCTATTCCGTGAGTGCCGACTACGAATTAGATGTGTCCGTGGGAACTGTGGGTTTGTTTGGCATGTACAACTGGCAGGATGACTTCTATTTCGACGGTGCCAACATCTTGTCCGAAGACAATTACGGTCTTCTCAGTGCAAGGCTGACCTTTACTCCGGTCAGCGAAAACTGGGATTTGTCACTGGCCGGGGATAATCTCACCGATGAAGACTATGCCGCCCTCCGTATTGATTTGGGCCTGGAGACCGGTGTCGATATCAACCGTGGCATGCCGCGCCTGGTGCGGGTGGAGTTCAATCTCTACTTCTGATTCTTCCAACTCTTTACCTCTGGAGGGAAGAATATTTGGCCGGGCAATGTTCGGCCTTTTTTATGGGGCCAAATTCACTCGACCAATACACCAAGCCCATCTGCTGTTGTATTTCACACAAACTTTGCCTATGGTGACTATCATTATTGGCCAATGCCCCATAAACGGGGTTGTTGCCCCTGGTTGGTTACACGAGTGTAGAGTCCGTATGCAAACTGGCGCTGTAGCAGGAACTGGAACGGTCACCCGGGTTGATAACCTGCCATTTAGCTATGTTAGCTATGCTGTGCAAGTGGCCGAAGAACACGGAGTTGATGCCTGGCCTTATCTCGAAGCAACAGGCCTGGCTGAATCAGTTCGCGAAGGTAGCGGAACCGAGGTCTCACGCGCCAATTACTTTCAGTTTATCCAGTTAATCCTGGATAACAGTAATATCCCCGCCTTTGGACTTCAACTGGGCCTCAAGTTCATCGCCGCTGATTACGGCGTATTGGGCTACGCCTATGCCAGCAGTCCTACCACGGGCGATGCAATGAGAACATTCCTGCGTTACCAGCAGATTGCCGGTTCCGACGGCTTATTCCGCGAGGAACTGCGGGTGGAAAATGGCAATGGCATTATTGCAGTGTGCAGTGGGCTTGCTAACAAGGATCTGTACCGTTTTGAAATAGAGGAATCTGTCGGTCAGTGGGTTGTTGGTGGCAGTAGTTCGGCAGGCTCAGGTAAACCGTTTTTTTCCCGTATTCATTTTACTTTCTCAAAGCCGGATTATTCAGGCTATATGGAAGAACTACTACAGTGCCCGCTGCACTTTGATCAGAGCGCCAACGAGCTGTATTTTTCCGAGGCACTGTTGGAACTGCGCTCTGTTATGGCGGAGGAGGTCACAGCGCAGCTCTGCAAGCAACGATGCGAAAAACTGTTGGAAAATGTGCGTGGTGAAAGTGGCCTGGTCGAGCGGGTGAAACGAGCGATTATCAATAGGCCCGGCGAGGTAGTGCTGCCGGGTGAGGTCGCGAGCCAGCTCAACCTCAGTTACCGCTCCATGCGCCGTCGCCTGAGTGAAGAGGGTACTTCATTCAAGGAGATACAAAGTGAAATACGAATGGGCCTGGCAATGGAATATTTGCGCGACACCAGCCTCTCTACCCAGGAAATCGCCTTTTTACTGGGTTTTTCCGAGGTGACTAATTTTCACCGCGCTTTTAAAAAGCAGACTGGGCAAACGCCCGGTGCGTACCGCGAGGCGACGTGAGGTCGTTAGAATCTGGCCAAATGTGATAACCCTCAGGCCAGAAACGCCATAGCTGAATTCCCTGCAAACTCGTAACCTCATAACTTCGAAATTATGACATTGGATTGTGTTATGCAGCAGCTAAGTGACTCCCTGAGTCTACGCGAAGGCCGTTTGTTTATTGAAGACTGCGATGCTACCGCCCTGGCCCGGGAGTTTGGTACGCCGCTTTTTGTGGTCTCCGAAACGCATTTGCGCACTAATTTGCGCCGCTACAAAAATGCATTTGAGCAATGCTGGCCGGAGGGGCGTGTGCGTATCATGCCAGCCTTTAAAGCGAGCCCGATATTGGCGGTGCGCCGGGTGTTGAGCGATGAGGGCTGTGGCTGCGACGTGTTTGGCCCGGGGGAACTGGAAGGCGCCCTGCGCGGCGGTGTAAAGCCGGGCGATATCTCCGTAAACGGCTCCATCAAGGATCGCTCCATTATACGTAAGGCAATAGAGGTGGGTGCGCGCATTGTACTGGACAGCCCCGCTGAGTTGGAACTGTGCCAGCAGGAAGCTGCAGACCTTAATACAACAGCTCGCGTGATGTTGCGTATCAAACCGTTTATGGATGAGTTGGATGCGGAATCCGATTTTGCTCCCGGCGTGGAAATTCGTGAGCTCACCCAGATGATTAAATACGGCATTCCGACCTCGGAAGTGCTGGCCATGGCCGGCCGCATTATGGACCTGCCAAATGTCCAGCCTATCGGCATCCATGTGCACATGGGGAGACACAGCAAAAAAGCAGAAGTGTGGGCATCCTGGGTGCGCCACTGTATATTGCTGACGAAGGAGCTAAGCGAGCTGATGGGTGGCTGGCGCCCCGACGAAATTGATTTTGGTGGCGGTTTTCCCAGCTTCCCCGATAAAGACACCGATGTTTATGTGCAGGGTTATGAGGGCCCGAGCCTCGATGAGTATGCACAGACTATTACTTCAACACTGCGCTCTACCCTGGAAGAGGTGGGGATGGATGCAGAGGGAATCCTGCTCGAAGTTGAACCCGGGCGTGGTTTGCACTGTGATACCGGAATTCATCTTACTACTGTACGGAATATCAAGGAGGAGACAGAAAACCGACCCCGCAAATGGGCGGAGGTGGATACATCCGAGGTGTTTTTGGGGGTACCCGGATTCAACCTGGAGCCGCCCTTCGATTTTATTTTTGCCAGTAAGGCCGATGAAGCCAACAGTGTTACAACTGATGTTGTCGGTATGACCTGTAATGCTGAATTACTATTTCACCAGATCGAGACTCCTGAGCTGGAAGCCGGTGATGTGATGGCTTTTCTTAATACCGGGTCTTATATTGAACCTATGGCGGCAAACTTCAATGCGCTGCCCCGACCGGGAACCGTGCTGGTTTGTGGAGAGCAGGCGGAAATGATCAAGCGCCACGAGAGCGTGGATGAAGTGTTTGCGCGCGACATCATTCCCAATCGATTTAACAACTAGGGGAGTCCTCACCATGTTCGGTTTCAAAGGGGTGCATCACGTCGCAATTTCAGTGCCATCACTGGATGACGCAAAAGAATTTTATATAGACAAGCTGGGCTTTGAACTTGTAGACAGCGAGCATTTTCCCGCCTCGGAAGGGGGGGATGCGGTGTTGGGTTTAAAGAATGCCGACTGTCACATGATAATGGTGAAAGCGGGAAACCTGATTTTTGAGGTATTCGAGTTTCACACTCCCGAGCCAAAGAAACAGGAAAGCCCAAGGCCCCTGTGCGACCACGGATATACCCACCTCGCATTTGAGGTCGAAGATATACAAGTCGCTTATAATTACCTCACCGATGCGGGTGTAAGCTGGCATCACCCTCCCGCCGAGGCTGGAGAGGACTATTGGATGGCCTATGGCCGCGATCCTTTTGGCAATGTGATCGAGATACAGCAGTTGGTAAACGGTCTGCCCTACAGCTTTGATCAGCTCTCTTTCTGATAATGAAAAGCCCTCGTCAGCCCAACGATATTCGTTTCACTCTCGCTAACTTCAGTGGCGCGATAATTGCTGTATTTGCACTATTTATGTCGCCGCTCTATGTGGGTGGCCTGATTGAGCAATTCGGTCTGTCAGAAGCTGAAGCCGGGATGATGCTGACAGTAGAGATCGGCGCTATCGCAGTGACCACATTTCTGCTTGCCCCCTGGTTGCATTTGTTTAAGATGCGCAAGTTGGCTTTTGTGGGGGTAGCTGTTGTCCTGCTGAGCAATAGTTTGTCATTCTGGTTGGTCGACATTGCCACCATTGGTGGCACGCGGGTATTGGTTGGAATTGGCACCGCTATGGTGCTGGTTGCAAGCGCAGCTGTGGTGAGCCGTATCAGTGATCCGGATAAAGCGGTGGCTTACGTGACAGTGGGCGTTGCCTTGTCGCTGTCTGTGTTACTGATTGTGGCCAGTGAAATGAAGGCCTACTGGGGCTACCGCGGTGTTTGTGTCGTTTTTGCCGCTGTATCGATCCTGGCGTTGCTGGGTCTTTGGCAGTTGCCCAATGCGAGTAACGGCAAAAGCGAGGAGGGCTTGTCGTCCTCGCTGGACTCAAGCCTGTTTGTTATCAGCGCTTTTGCCCTGCTGGCGGTGGCCCTGGTGAATCTGACGGATACGGCCCTGTGGGGCTTCAGCGAGCGTGTCGCTGAGCGTTTGCAACTTTCTGAATCGACGACGGGCATGGTCCTGTCTGCAGCACAAGTTGCCGCGTTATTTGGAGCCTCGACGGCAATTGTACTGGGAGATCGCCTCCCGCGCCTGGTGCCTATACTGATGGGATTGCTGCTACTGGGCACAGGTGGATATATTGTTTATAACACGGACAGTGTTGTTCTGTTTGTGGTGAGCCTGCTGGGCGGCAGCTATGGCCTTTTTGTGGTTTTTCCCTACCTGCTGGGTGCTTGTGCAAGAGTGGATAAGGCGGGGCACTTGATGGCCCTTGCTGGCGGCGCCCAGGTTGTCGGAGGCGCAGTCGGTCCGGCCCTTGCTGGCGCAGTGATTGAAGCCTCAGGATATCAGGGCCTTGGCTCACTGATTGTTGCATTAACCCTGGCCAGTGCAGTGTTCTGCATTCTTTTTGTCTATCGCATGCACGCGCACATCGTGAATGACGGCCGGGTTTAGCGTCAAAGAGGTGTTTTTAATATACCGGCAGGGCTTCCAGTCGTCCGTTGGCTTCGACAACCACAAGTCGGGAAAAGCAGGGCATACAATAAACCCGGTCGCCGGGGCGCAGCTCGCGACTTGAACGCACTACCACCATACATACGGGACAGAGTACTTCATTGGGTGCAAGCGTATCGCCTTCACCGCCAAATCGGCGGTAAAACTTGCGATACTTTTTTGGTACTTCGTTAAAGCCGGTTTCGTCCAGCACGTAGCGCTGGCGCGGCGGGGCTTTGGTGTCCTTGCCTTGTGTTGGTGCTTCAGCCTGTAGTGGGTCGTTCAAAGATCCACTCCCAACCTGGCAACTGTCGCCAGGTAGTTACTGGTGAAGCGGGCCTGGTCTTCAGCCGATGCGCCTGTTTCACGCAGTGTGCCTGCGAAAGTCTCCATTACCAGCATATCCAACTGGCGCTTGATCTTTTTCAGGCGGGGACGCAGGTGTGGCGTGAGTGCCAGTCTGCGACCCAGATCGTTTTCCCCGAAGCCCATATGGCGCCGCTCATCCTTGATAACACCTGACAGAACCTGTTGAGTTATGGGGTCGGCGGTTTCGGCATGGGCGCCGAAAACGGTGAACTCCAGCGATTCCAGGATGATGTTCTGGGCAAATACCGCGGCTTCCCAGTCGCGGCTGTCGACGTACTCGAGCAACTGCTCCTTGAACTTCAGCAGGGCGGGATTGGCCCGCTGCAGTATCTCGGAATCGGGGTCTTGTACACCCAGTTCCCGCAGGCGATGGAGAAAGACTTCCAGGTGACGGCCCTCATCCACCACCTGGGTGGAGAGGAATATCTTTATCGAGCGATTTGGAGCGTAGGAGATCATGCCGCTGGATGCCTCCAGTGCGGCAGTTTCCCCCACGCAATAGTTGCACAGTGTGCTGATCAGGTTCTCACGCTGTACTTCCTCCATGGGCTCTTCCACCAGTACGGGGTCGCGCCCATGCTCTGTGTCAAGCAGATAACCTTCTACTGCCTGGAACCAGAAATCGAAGGAATGAACTTCCTTGAGGAAATCATCCTCAAGCAACTCATGAGGTTCCGCTGTCATCGGCATCACACAGCTCCAATTCGCTCAGTAGGTGTGGCTTATGCCGCCTTGGGTCTGGCGGGAGACTGGTAGTCCAGGCCAATTCGTCCCAGGCGAGTTTTGAACTCCTTGAGCACGGTATCGGCGAGAACATTCTCCATGTCTTTGGGCTCCAGTACCGACAGGTCAGCACCGTGCCAGATAACACCCTCATCGTTTGCATCAGCGCCGGTTATTTTCCTGGCTTCCTCGTAGGTTTCCTCGCGCTCACTGAAGGCGTCAGCAAAGGTTGCCAGCATGTGGTAGGTCATGTCTTTTTGCATCTGCTCAATTTCGGGTTTGCGTTCCGGGTACTGGGTAATCAGTGATCCGATGCGGTTTTCACCAAAGCCCACATGGCGTCGCTCGTCGGCAATCGTACCCGCCAGGACATGGGCGAATTTTTTGTTGCTGTTTTCGTTGACGGCCTTGAGCATTTCAAAGACTGAAAATGCCATCCCCTCCAGCACAATATTCTGGCCCACAACACCGGCGATAAAATCTTTCTTGTCCACTTTCTCCAGCAGAACCTCGGCAAATTTCACCAGGTTCGCGTTGCCATAGTGGGTAAGCGTGCTTTCCAGGTCTTCTTTCTTCACGCCCAGGTCGTACATGCGCTGGGTGAAAATTTCCACGTGCCGCGCTTCATCCAGGGTCTGGGTGGCGAGGAAGTGCTTGCTCTCGTAATCGGGCGCACAGTTGATCAGGCCCGAGGAGGCGGCCAGGGCGCAGCGCTCTCCCAGTACCAGCTGTGTGGTAGTGCGCAGGGCGTCCTCGCGCATAATGTCGTTATCGAGATTGAAGTCCGGTTCTTTTTCGCCAGGTTCATGGCCGTATTCAGTG
>Ga0164313_10001587_pt1 | contig 20099 bp, 19 predicted proteins | sample GuaBasSedimGuay4_FD_113735 | JGI IMG/M metagenome (GOLD analysis project Ga0164313, IMG submission 113735) | Subseafloor sediment microbial communities from Guaymas Basin, Gulf of California, Mexico - Guay4, Core 4569-4, 0-3 cm | ecosystem: Environmental > Aquatic > Marine > Hydrothermal vents... | reverse complement strand
CAAGCTGTACTTAAAGTATACTGGTACACTGTGCCAGTAACCCCACCTACTAAGTACATCTTTGTACCATCAGGCTTGAATGTCAACCCTCTAAGTACGGTGTCTTGCGCTGATGCGTCAAAAATAACGCCGTCAAATACGGCTACAGCCAAGTTAGGTGGTACATAGGCCCCAGCAGGAGGCTCTTCTGTATACACACCAGCATTAAAACCAGCTGGCACTGTATGTGCAAAAGCTGATGCTCCAAAGTTAGCTGTCACTGTGCCCCACGGGGTTACAGCTGGGTATATAGCCCCTGCACCATTAAGAGTTCCTGCAGCATTTATGCCATTTGCTGGATCCCCGCTAAGCACCCATACACCATCTATTGCAAACCAAAATTCGCGTGTGGCTGGGTCAACAGCAAAACTTAATGTATTAGCATCTGTAAAATCGGGGATGTTACCCCCATACCCTCCGTTGATGATTATCTTATGTACACCCCCGTCGTATACACCACCAGCACTGTCCTCAAATACATCAGAGGTAGCTGCTTTACTTGCGTCAACAACACCAATAAAACTATTGGAAGCCGCTGCAACATTAATTTCAAAATAATACTTGTCTACAGTGCTTCCAATAGTTGCTCGTGTGAGACCAGTTTGTTGAGAGCCTGTACTTGAAAGATCACCATTACTTAAAGTGTCACCTACATCTTTATAGTTAGGATCCCAAGTAGCATAGACTTTTGTTAGTTCCCCGCCACCTCCCTGCCGCTTTACAGCAGCAGCGATTTGTGTTAGTTTGTTTTGTCCTATCATGCGAATGCACCACCAGCATGTACTAAGTCCCACTGAGTGCCGCCATCTTCAGAGATGAATCCAAGACGATCGTATTCCCCTGCAGCAGTAACAAGTGTAGGAGCCGAGCCGCCATCGTAAGCTACAGCGGCAGGTAAAGTGATAGCAAAAGAGCCTGCACCACCTTGCTCTAACTTAACAGTAAAGTTCTGACTAACGCCACTTGCTTTAGGATTACTAATAACAACAGACGTAATGTCTTCTGTCATAGTTACATGGAAGTTATTCCCTGTAGCTAAGTCTAAGGTCAGCACACCAGCAGCACTAGAGGGTGTTTGTAAAGCTTCACTGTAAGCTTTGATTACGGCATTTAAAACAGTAGTCTCAGCCCAGTCCATGTCGCCTGTTGCATGTCCAGGTACCGGAGTATTAACAATAGTGTGTGTACCAGCAGTTAAAATAAGAGCTGCATCACTGTTTGAAGAACGTATGACTGCTGCTCTTGTAAAAGTAGCGCCAGTGACTACACCTAAGCCTACTTCCCAATTAATACCATCAGCGTCAAATAGAGCATATAAAAAAGAGTTACCTTCCCCTATCTCTGACAAAATAGTATTGTAAGTGGCAGGAGCGCCAGCAACTGTTACAGTGCCTGCCCCTGTGGTTGTTGAAGTTTCCTTAATACGGAAACCATCTTTTAAAGACATGATTAGTTACCTTATGGTTGTATTGTTATTTGCATAGAGCCATACACATTTAAGTTAGCCCCTAAAGGTGTAGCACATAGTACAAGTTCGTCGTGTACACCATCAATGGTGCATCCAGGACGTAATAGATTGTTAAGAGATATATCTGCAGTGCTTTTATTTGTAATATACATGCCGCCTAGTACTATACCGTTTGTGACTGTATTAGACCCATTAGAAGCACCAATGAATTCGTCATGATGATGATGCCCGCCTGGATCTACCCAATTGACTGTCCCTGCAATGACAGGATTAAGCCTAATCTCTAACAAGAATTGGTCTGCTGTCCCAGCCATACCACCTATAGCGGCAGGATTAACTGTAACAAATCTAGAGCTAGGGCGTATACCTAGCAGAGCGTAAGTTGTACCTTTCACATTAGCATTTATAAAAGTAGCTCCATTACTGTGCAACCTTGAAATACCTTTAACTGCTACTTGCCCTATAGTACCTACCTTACCGCAAATATGGTAGAAAGAACCAGCACCACCTGTTGAGCGTATAGACCATCTAAGGGGCTGAGTAGGTGATCCAACAAACACAGAGGCTTTATGATTACTATTCTTAAATGTATGAAACCAAGTAACTTCCGGGCCAACAATGAATCCAGCTCTAAAGACTGTGCCACCTAAAAATAAGAACTCACCAATAAGTACATTAAAAGCTGAGGGGTCAACAGTTAAGCCACTTGGCCCTGTACCATCTAAAGGGTCGTCCCAGTCTGCTTGAGCTGCACTAAAGATCTCTACCCCACGCTTACACACCTTAAGGTATATAGTCGTGTCGTCAGTCACAAGTGCAAAGCCATCTTTTTCCGCTTCAAAGGGTGCAACGTCGCTAGTAGAAAAGTACCCCATTTCTTTAACCACACCAGCTACAGGTGTCATGTCTATAGTTGTTTGTTCAAAGATGTGCGGATTACCACTCACATAGTTATGGGCCATCTTTGTTTCACGGATAACATAGTCACCATCAGCAAAGACAGACATTTTCACGCCATCATGTTCTTGCTCAAAGACAGAAGTAGCACCGCCACTTAGCTGTTCATCAAACAAAATAGTGTCTTTACCTAGTATTTGTTTGTAGTCACCTATAGTTGTAACTGATCCCACTCTTAGTGTAGAGTCAATAGTGGCATATGACTCTAAGCTAATGTCTAAAACTTCTGGGATATAAGGGTCTTCTGCAGACCCTGAACCCTTAGACCCAGCATATTCTACCCTGCCGTAAGGCCCAGTCATCCTCATGATTAGTTACCTATTCTAAGAGTGTAAGTTGTACGGAATACGTCAGCAGTCACAATAGGGGCTGGAGAAGAAAATAAAGCAGTAGACCACAAGAACCCAGTCGCACCACTCTTAGTACTACTGTCAGTAACAAACAGACCCTGTAAGTTCTGATTAGATATAGTACCAATAGTGAACTCACTCACTGCCACACCAGTCATAGCTTGACCACTAGCAGCTGCTGGTGTCCAAGTCTGTCTAACAGCTTCGTTATATGTTGCGAACTCAGACCACCCTGCATGGGATGCCATGGTGTCAGCTCCTGCTACGGCAGTGAATCCAACACTGTCAATTAAGCCCAGATAAAATGCAGCTTTCTTAGCTGTTGCACCAAAATACGTGTCAAGGATGTCATCGAGAGCTACATTAGTAACACCGTTACTAATTGTCTCAGTACGGATTACTTTACCATCACGTATCTGTTCGACAGTAAAAGTATTCTCTAACTTAAGAGCACTGTCACCAAACGTCTTAACAAGCTCATCTTGAGATATTTTACCTTTAAGGCCCAATACAGCAAGTGGAACAGCTTGTAGCCTTTCGTTATTAAGGCGGACAGTGGCAGCGTCTTTTTGCTTGATTTCAAAATCAGCAATTTGTTCAAATTTCATCTTTATACCTTTGTTTAAGTTATCTTACTTTTCTTACATTCGCTAGACGTTGTAAGCGTGTTAGTGGGTCTACAATCCTCTTAGCCATTTCGGCATCTGTAGGACTGTCAACATTTACATTATTTGTTATATTAATAACATCACCAGCCTGTGGTAATACCTGTTGCTGTTTTGTATTGGGTAATACTTTTAAGCTAGGGGCGCCAGTTAAAGCTTGAGACATTTTGTCCATTTTTAAAGCTAGCTTGTCTACAGCTGTTGTGTTACTTTTTAGTTCAGTAATATTTTCCTTTGTCGCAGATTCTAGCTTAGGGAAGTTCTCACCTATTTTAGCTATTTTCTGGTCTAAGGCGACCAACTCACTTCTAGCCGTACCCTGCTGTTCTCTAGCTTTACCTAAAGCCTCTGGTGTATTCTCCTGTGTCATTTTAACTAACAACTGTTCAACAATTGTAAGCTTAGATATAGCTTCAGCTAACTTAATACGGCCGTCTGCGTCTAACTTAGACGGGTCTGTAGTACGTATTTTTTCGACTTTCGGGTCTCTCAACTCTAAGCTTTGTAGCAAACCCTTTAGTTCATCTAAAGCTTTAGGGTCTGTAGGTGCCTTTTTTGAAATTGCAGATATAGCCACTATTTCACTGGCTGTTGCTTTTAAAGCTTTTGTAACCTCAGGGTCAACAATACTGATGTACTGAGGGTTTTCAGGCCCTAACAAAGCCGCTTGTGGATTAACTAGCTCACCTCGAAATCCTGCTGCGAAAGCAGAAAACCAACCAGTCATAGACTCAAACAAAGCATCCAAAAGTTCTGGAGGTGCTGCTTGGCTACGTACTGATGTGTCTCTAGCTTCAGTAACATTAAGCTTAGCTGCAAAGTCTAAAATAGTGCCTACAGCTTCTTGTACTGCTGTATCAGCTGCTTTAACATTCCTACTAGCTTCAGCCTGTTGAGTTTGTGACTCTTTGACAAGACGCTCGAGGTCTACCCTAGAGTCTCGTCCGCCTATGCCTGAAGTTTTAGCAGTATTGTCTCTAGCTAATCCTCTAAGCTCAAATTCAGCTCCTCCTAACGCACCCTTACCCTGTACACCACGTATCTTCCTAATCAACTCTAATTGAGTTTTTAAAGTTTTAGTAGTAGCTTCAGTTGTTTTAAAGTCCTCTACTTTAAAGGATGTTAAGGCTTTATAGTCAGCAGTCAAACTAGCTATAACTGTTCTTTGAGCGTCTATGGCTGAGAGTTCTTTCTGCCGCATCGCTTCTAAAGCAATAGTTAATTGTTTCTGTTGCTGTAACTCTTCTGCTTTAGCATCTTTAAAAGCTGTATTGAAACCTGTAGCTTTAGTTGTTTGAAATATAGAACCAATGCCTTCTTTTAACTGCTCTAAGTTAGCTAACTCATTCTTCAAATTAAAGAATAAGTTAGAGCCTTTCTCAGCCGCTGTTAATTCTGCTTTAACAATCTTAATATCAGCTAGGATATTTGCATACTGGTTGCTAACATCCTTAAGCCCTGTGTCAGTCTTATATAATGCTAGTAACTTAATGTACTCTGCTTTAGTTTCAGCTACACCTAACGTGTTTCCTTGATTCTTAAATACTCTAAGTCTAGCTTCAATTCTGTCAAAAGCATCATCGTATGCTGCTTCTAACGCAGCAGGGTCAGCTGTTATTTTTAACTGGATATCATGCTTCTGCCTAGTAGCTGCATCTATTTGCTTCGACAGACCTTGAAACTCTTGTTGAGTTTCAGCTTGGCCTCTTAGTACATTTAGCCTTTCTATCTCATCATTGAGTGTTATAATCTTTTGTAAGTCTGTTTCCCCTACTAAAGACGTATTCAATTCAGACCCAGCTACGGCTGCTGCTATCTCAACTGCACTTTGTTTTAAAGCATCTAAGCTAGTAGTCAAGCTTGAAACTTTTTGACGACTCGTTGCTAATGTTTTATTTAAGCTGTCTAAGCCTAAGCGTTCTTGCTCACGTATATTAGCATTTAATGTTTTAAGAGTTTCTTTGTTTACTCCAGCAATCTTATTAGCTGCTATTGCAACTTGTCTGAAGTAGTCTCGAACAGGCGCTAAGTTTCGTTTAAAAGTAGCATTTGTTTCAGCCCTTAGTGCTGCATACGTCTCTTTAGAAACGCGCTCCACTTTTTCAAAGTCTTTAAGCCAAACAACAAATAACTTTGCGTTGTCTCGCTTAATGTCAGCAGCAGTTGCTGCTGAGAAGCCTGCTATAGCCCCATAGGCTGTAGCCGCAACAGCTGCAACAGCTAAGAATGGGTTAGACAATCCTAAGATTGTTATTGCTAACCCAGCAGTAGCTTTAACTAACTGCAGAACACCTAAAGCGGCTATAGGTAAAGCTGCTGTACCCAGAGTTATAAAAGCAACTCTGGCTTTTTCAACAAGCCCTACTAAGTCATCAAAGTTATTTGTTAGGTCTGCAACATACTGTAGTAGTGGTTGAGCTGTGTCAAAGATAAAAATATTACTTATTTTTTCAGAAGCTACATCATATAATACACCTAAGCTATCTTTAACTTTTTGAACATTGTTGTCATAGTCCTTAGTAGCCTTATTAATACCCTCTAAGCTTTGTTTATAAATATTAAGACCGTCACCTGCAAAGATTGTTGCACCGGTCATGGATCTAATATTTGGGAATAACTTGGCTATAGCAGATGAACTACCGCCAGCCTCAACTTCTAAGTCAGCTAATACACCACCTAATGTTCTTGTCTCAATCCAGGCTTCACCTGTTTCGAACCCTAGCTTATTCATTAACTCTTTAAGAGCCTCAGAAGGTTTTGCTAGTTTTAATAAGACATTCCGCAGGAGGGTAGATGCTGTCTCTAGCTTAACACCTTTGATGGTTGTGGTAGCTAAAGCTGCACCCACTTCTTCTAATGTGACACCAAGCTGCGCAGCCGGTACAGCTACTCTACCTAAGTTAGGAGCCATTTCAGCTACAGTTGCACGACCTAAATCGACAATCTTAAAGAACTTGGCAGCTATTGCACCTGAGTCTTCTATTTCAAGGCCCCAAGCATGTATAGCATCTGCCAACAAAGTTCCAGCCTCAGCAGCAGAAGCTCCACTTATGATTGCTAGCTCATTTGCGTCATTTAAAAATCCTAGGCTAGAAGTACCTTCACCTATCTGATTAGACAAAGCTTCATAAGCAGCTTTAGTCTGGTCTAAGATGTCTAAGCCACTATTCTCACTCAGCTCTCTAACACCAGCAGTCCAAGCAGAAATAGGTGTATTAGTATTGTCTAGTGTTTGAATCCTAGCAAAGTTTTTAGAAAGCTCTAATGCAGTATCTCTAGCTTCACGTAACTCACTTAAGAAGCTTGTTAATACCCTACTGGTTGCTTGAGAGATTATCAAACGAAACATTGTTTGCCAGGATAATGTTACACCTAGCAACTGTTTCTTTTGCTGCTCTAAAGCACCTGTTAAGGCATGTGACTGCCGGATTAACTTATTAGAAGAGTGACCACCAGTAGCCGTAGCTCTTGAGTGGGCATGTCTTACGTCATTGATCTTATCTAAGAGTTCCTGCTCAGCCAAAGTAGTGAGCTTCAAGGTGCGTATATTTTTCTCGCCTACAGCTTTCCAAATGACACCTAAACGTTTGATAGATATTATTTGGTCTGCTACACCTTTACGATTAGCAGCTAAGAATTTTAGTAAGGTTGCTTCTGTCTTATGTAAGTCTATCAGCCCTTTAGACGTAACCTTCTTACCTACTGGGAGGCCAGTTACTACACCTCGATCCTTTCGAACTCTAGTCTCTTCAGCAGAGTTGGCGGCTTGTCTTGCAGCTTCTGCCCTTTCTGCCTTCTTAAAAGCTTTAAAAATTTTAAGTCTTTTAGCTAAAGACGCTTTGTAGCCTGCCTCTTGTTTCTGTAAAAGAGCTGCTGCTCGCTGCCTAGTTAACCCTTTCTCTTTGTCTTTTGCAATTTTAAGAGCTTTAAGTTTTCGGGCTAAGGATGCTTTATATTCCTCCTCTTGTCGCAACAAGATGCCTGTTTGTTTCCCAGCTAATGCCTTTTCTTTTTCTTTCGCAGTTCTAAAAGCTGCAAGCTTTTTAGCTAAGGATGCTTTATACGCAACCTCTTGTGCCTTTAAAAGAGCAGCTAACTTAACATTAAGACCTTTCTCTAGATTCTCAACAGTTGTATTATGTGCACTCCTAGCAGTATTAAGCTTAGACAGTAGGGCATCTAAAGCCTTTTTCTTCTTTTCAGCTATTTTAATAATTGCTTGGACTGTGCCTTCTTCAATTTCCCGCTGTGCTTTTGCTTGCGCTCGAACACCTGCTATAGAATTTGTAGCTTTTAACTGGGCCCTCTTAGCTTTTTCAACTGTTAAAAGCGCAGCATTAGCTTTCTTCTTAATAGCTAATATGTCTGCTGCGCTTTTTATTTCGATACTTTCTAGCTTATTAGCAGTTGCTTCAGCTGCAGTTACAGCTTTAATCCTAGCAGTTTGAGCTACTGTATCTGTTGCTTTGTCTTTACTCAGACTAGAAACAGTGGCACTATTCTTAGAGAAATCAGGGGTTAAAGTTTTAACCTCTATTTGCTTAGTAAGATTACTTAGTGTTCTAAGTACAGCTTGAGCTTTCCCTAGCTCGCCTTCCAACTTAGACCCTATCCCAAGTTGAAGATCTCTCCAGACATTTTCTAGCTGTTTCTTTGAGAACTTATTTTTAGTTATAAGTTCATCTAGCTGGCCTACAGCTTTGTCAATCTTAACTACTTGAGGTGTAGTTACATTTTTAGCTTGACTCAAGACTGTCTTAGAAATAGAACCTAATACAGATTGGCCGCCTTTTGTTTTTAGAACGTCTAACTTAGCAGCAGTCTGAGTTAGTACACCATTAGCTTCTTTAAAAGTACTAGAGAAAGCTAGACCTGCTTTTGTTACACCACTAATAGAGTGTGTAGCACCTTTTTCTGCAGCTTCTAAAGTAGCTAACTTTGAAGCATGGGCGCTTTCAGCCTGTAGTAATTTTTCATGCGATGTGACAAGTTTGTCTATCGCTGTATGATACTGAGAGACATCCGCCTTAATTTTATATACGTCATCAGCCATGTAGCCCCCATTCCCTCAAGTCAAAGAGAGTAAAATTATTTGTTAAGTGGTCGTAGAAAGCAGCACGCCCTATACTTATTGTGTCCCAAGCTGGCCCTTTACCTAAGCCTTGCTCATGTAGTAAATATTGCCATACACGTACTTCGAAGTCAAATACAAAAACCATACGTTTGTTACTACCATATAGTATGTTGTAGCCTGCTCGCAAGCTACTAGATGCTTCGCCTAAAGCTGCACTCCTATTGATATCAGGTTGCCACACCCCATCTAAGGTGAATGAGCCTCTTTGCTCAGAGTTTTTAGGATTGATACTACCTTTTACTGCCGTGTACATCTTTAAGTATCTAGCTAGTGGTAACAAAGATGCTTTAGACATCCCTGTGTCTACCTTAATTACGTCACTAAGTACAATAGCTCTTAAGAAAGCCTTAGCACTGTCGTCCCATAAGTGCGATAGTTTTGTATGCTCAGCCTTAGTGATTTTTTGGACTGTATGTACCTTGTTCCTTAAGAATCTTTGGCTAGACTTACGTTGCCCTACTTCATAGCTCACGAGGCATAGAAAGCATCATGTCCCTTATAATGCACTGCTAGAAAATACTTAATAGCCCTAGCCATTCGTGCATAAGTAAGGAAAATGTTGCTTTCCGCTTCTAAGATTAGTATGATACAGTTAATAAGTAAGTTGATGTCTGCATCCCACTTACCTTCGTCTGTACGCCCAATGTAGTAATCATAGTCGTGGCGGTAAAAGACTTCTTTTAAGCTCAAACCCCACATTGAATTTGGTATGAATCTAGAACGCCAGTCTCCTGCCGCCCCAGCTCCATTACATATTTTTGCTTTTTCTTCTATTGACAGGCCATTATAGCCGTGGAAAGCTCTAAGCTTCATCTGGTATATCCTCTACTCTTCTTATAGTATCGTATGCTAGTAGTTCAGCTTGAGCAACTGCTGTGCAGTCGTCCCAAGCTGAAGCTAGTCCTGGTGGTAATATACCAAATCTCTCACAAGCTCGCCAAGTACCGTAATGTCCGGTCCTAGCAGGTGGCAACTTTAAGCTTGTTCCGCCGCCTGAGTAGCTAAAAAAGATTTGGTAGCCTTATCAATTTTAGATTGATCTAGGCCATTAGCAATAACGACTGCGTTAAAGATCCTTACAACTTCTGGGCTTAAGAACCCAGCAGCCAATAATTCTTCTTCAACTTTACCCCATGTAGACGGGTCAGACTCTGTAATATTTTCCCATTCTAAGTCTTCAGTAGCTTTCAAAGACTGATAAAATAAGAACTCAGAACGCATGTCTGACCATGTACTAAGAGCAAGTACATACTGGGCATTTGTTAAGTCTGTTTCTACCTTGCCGCCTGGGACTTGAAATGTAGGCGGTGTAGGTTTTGGACAAACTTCTACAAAGAATTCTTCATCCTCAGCCGTAAGGGGTCGCGCTTTAAAGACATACTGCGCGTCACCCCTAGGTATAACGACAGTTTCAATATAAGTAGCGTCGACTAGTGCACCATTCATTTTCATGTTATGCTGTCTCCGTGATTATTGCTTTAAGAGCAAAACATTTACCTGAGAGGCTAATAGTACCAGCATCAAGGTCAAAGTCTGCCTGTTCATATCTAAAATTCGGTAAACGGATTTTAGTGTTAGGTGTTGCACCCTCTGTAACATAATCAACTTCAATATGCACAGCGAATGGACGGGTTGTGTCTGAGTCAGACGAAGTGATCAATACTTCAGGTGTTGTACCACCGTCAGCATCATCATCCCATAATAAGGTACCACGTAATGTCTCCATTACTAAGTCCTTAGCATAGTTCACAGTGGTTGGTACAGACGGCACATCATTAGAATGCACAACTACGTCTGTCCCAATAGCCACCCACATGGCGTCAATCTTTACGTCTAAAGGCACGGGCTTATCAAGACGTACTTCGTCTAATAGCCCTCTGTCTTTGACATATTGGATAGGGCGCCCTTCTGTATAAGTAAGAGTACCTTCCCCAATTTTAAGCTTAACTACTGGGCCAGTCCCAGGCACTAACGAAATGTCGGCGCGTTTTAAATCAACTTGTGCCATGTTATACGTCCGTTATAGTTGGGTATGAAATATTACACTTACCGCCACAAGAAATAGTCCCTGCTTTAATATCGTAATCAAGTGTCTCATATCGAAAGTCGTCAAAATTGATGTTTTTACTCGAAGGGACAGTACAAGCATCTGGGTACATCAATTTCACGTCTACCGCGTATGGGCGACATTCAATTGAGTCAGAAGATACTTGATCCACTTCACGGTTATCAATTTTGTTAATTAGCGCAGCAAAAGAGTCCGACACACGTTTCCATGTGAAGTCCATCTTTAAGTCTAACGCCTCCTCGTCAGCTTCACGTACTTCACTAATGGCATTACCATCAGTTACATACTCCAGCGGACGTTTTTCAGAGTAGGTAAGATTACCCTCTCCAATTTCTACTGTAATACCACCTATGTTTAAGGTGGCAGTACGTAGATTCATAATAGGCATTTAAGATCCTTATAGTAATATTGAAAGTGTTGTAGCCACTGTAGAAACAAGTGTATGTTTGTTTGCTAATTGGCCGTAATGGTGTGTTTCGATTTTATGGCGGCGTCCACCTAAGCTTTGAGTTTCTAAACAACCTAGCTGCACATCAGGTGTAGGTATGACTAGCACCGTATTCGTACCGCTGCCGTCTACATACGTTTCACCTGCTGCTAAGTCGCAGTAAGGGTATACTACTCCTGGGCCTGCAATAGTAGTGTCTGCAGCCTCATGGACGTAAGGTATACCTCGTCTTAAAGCTTCAGCACACTCACCTACATCCTTACGGATAGTAAAAAGATTGTCAGTCTTACGTCTGACAATCTTTAAGTTAACCTCTACTAGTATATGATATTGCCCTTTGGCAATCTCATCTATCTCAGGGCCTTCAATCCTTGCCTCAATGTAGTCAATACTCGGTGTGCCATCCATATGCTGACCCTCAAAAAACACAGGCAGGGTCAAAGCAGTCTGAAAATGTCTACCTAAAGAAGCGAATATGTCTTTATCAATGTCGTCATAAGTCATAACCGCCCCATGTAAGTATTGAACTGTTCAATTAAAGGAATCACTTCGTTGTAATTAGTCTGACCATATGAGGTAGCTTTCTTAGGAGCTGCTCCATCAACCAAACCTGTACCTACGTATCCTGCTTTACGGCCTATTTCTTTAAAAGTAACAGACCCAGAAGTAGGCGCAACTAATCCTACAGGGTAGATGTATTTCAAACTAGCAGCTAAGTCGAACCCAGCCACAGGCCATAATACTAAGTCAGTAGGTAAATCATTATTAAAGACTTTCTTCACTTCGACAACTAACCAGTCTATATAAGCTTTGGTCTTGTCTGAAACATATAGGTCTTTAACTTCATCTTGCATAATCTCAGAACTAGTAGAACGTTCTAGTATTAGTAAGTTGAATTTTGAATATACTGAATCAAATACTTTCTTAGTATTATAAGTCAAACCGTTAACAACAATCCTAGTAGTTAAGTCTATTTCAGTCTTAGGGTCTTCGAGGACTAAGTACACCTCGTTGTTACCTGTGACTATCATTTCCTTAAGAAAAGAACGTATTTCGGTCTTACTTAAAATTGCACCTTCTGTAAAAGTGATTACATTTGTTTTAGCTTGAACACCAGTCGTAAAATCGATACTTGGTAAGCTCTTGACTGGTGAGTAACAAGCAACAAAAAGTCGCTTGTTCCTCAGCAAGAGCTTTAAAGCTCTATCAGTCTGTGAGGCCATTAGCTAAGCAATACCGCACCTAGCTTAGTGTTAAGCACTTTGATACCAGCTAACAGATCGATAGTAACACGATGCCCTTGAGCTTTACCATCATAAGTGATTACAACACGAACCCCTACACCATTTTCATTTACAACAGCACTAATTGCGCCTGAACCAGTTTTAGGGGCAGCCAATGGACGTGTTACTAATGCTAAAGCATTTGAGTGGAAAGAGAAGTTGTAGTCGCCATCAGGGAACACACCAACTTTTTGTGCATTAGACAATGCTACAGCTAATGGACGATCAAGCAAGTAAGTGTCTGCTACACCGGTAGCCTCAACAATAGAGTAGATTTCGCCAGTAGCAGTACGAATTGCTTCGCCTACAGCACCACGAATACCAGTAATTAAGATACCTTTTTCGTAACCGATTGCGTAAGCAGCACCAATAGTACCATCAGCAACTTGATTAATAGTAGCACCGTCAGCTAAAGCAGCTTTCAAAGGCTGATCAAGGACAACAGCAGTAGCGCCGCCAGAAGTAACAGTATACACAGAGCCAGCAATCTCAACAACAGAATATGCTGCGTGCGCTGTAGCTGAGTCTAATACGATTGAACCAGTGTAGCCTTCTACATATCCAGCACCAAAGTTGACTGTTTTAGCCAAGCCAGCAGTACCACCTTTCAATGAAGGGATAGCTATGTCAGTTACATTAGATGCACCATACTTACGGCCTAAAGAGCCTTCGCGTAAAGCAGAACCGTCATCACCAACTTTGTCAGCGCCAATGAATAAGTCAAGCTTAGTCAAAGCAGCTTCAGTGTTAGCTGAAAGAACGTTGTTACGACCAGAACCAGGAACGCGGTTGTTAGTCATAAGAGCTTTAAGATCAGGTAAGCTGTCTGCACCAGCAGCTGTTCCAGCAGCGCCTACAGAGTTTTCGACAAAGTTGAACACTTGGCCAGCCAACATTTTATCAATACCTTCAGAGATTGTGCGCATTGCAGGCTCTAAGAAAGTAGAGATAAGATCTTTGAATGCTTTAGACTCTTGACCATCTTTAATTACAAATGATACAACTAAGTGCTGGTCTAGTTTGACAGGCACAGTAGCAGCAGTTGCATCTTGAGTTTCGACGTCATCATTAACACCTTTACGGGTTAATTTGAAGTCAGCAGGTAGGTGAGCATTTACAGTGTCACCAAAGTTCGCAACAGCACTTTCAAAGTCACGATGCACTAACCAAGGCATTACAGACAATTTTTCCAGTTGCAGTAATGACTCCATAGCCCAAAGTTCTGGGACTAAGGCATCGATATTATTGTCTGCATATACAGGTTGAGCAGCTGCTAATAGAGCTGCTATTTTAGTTTTTTTCATTTAAGGATTTCCTTACGGTTGGCTTTATATTCGGCCATATTAGATGGTAAAGCACCTTGCTTTAAAGAAGTCTTACGTTTGTGTAAGCCCTCTTTGCTAGGGTCTTCAAAAAGATTTAAATATTCAGGCCGAGAAGCATACTCTTTAATTGCAGCTGCTGGGTCTAGTTTCAAAACTTTAGTAGTCTTGTCTTCACCAATAGTTGTAACGTCAAGTTGTACAGAAAAAAGACCGTCCACTTCAGTAACTGTAGCGTCTTTAGCGAACAAAGAGACTAGTTGACCAGGGCTAACTGCTTTTTGGCCATCCACAAGACTAGCTTGTGTTATAGCTGTTTCAATTAACATCTTGTCATGTAAGCCTTTCCACTTAGTAACGTCTTTAGATGATATGTCTAAAGCTGCATCATACTCAGTTTTTGCTTTCTTTTTGTCACGGGCGGCTAATTCTTTATCAGTCATCATAAGTGACTCTAATTCATTAACGCGAATGTCTAAAGCATCTTTCTCTTCTTGAGAAAGATTAGCATCTTGCTGGGCATCTAACAATGCTTGAGTCTTCTTGCTAACTTCAGCTTGAAGACTCTTTTTATTGTTAGCTAGCATTGCATTCACTTGTTCTTGTGTGAATGTTGCAGGCTTAGCTGCTGCTTTTTCTTCTGATTTTTTTTCACCTTCATCAAAGTACAATGGGAAGGGTGCAGCTCTTAAGTATTTTTTCATATGTTTTCTCAGTCTATCCTGCTCAAACGAACAGTAGTTATATCCGGCATGTAGCGCCGTAGGATGTTAAAAGCAATAATGCTTGGTACTCCTGCAATGATATGCAGTGGTGTTTCACCAGACTTATTAGTCTGTCTTAGTCGATCAAATTCCATTTCTTTGATAGTAGCATTATGCATCTCTAGTTCAGGGTCGTACCCGTCTAAGAGTTTTAATGCTATTTCAACCGTCGCATCCTTTATATCTTGTACAGGTGCCCCATCGACAAGGGTACCTGTTGTGTTCAGCGCTTCAATAATTTTTTGAGAAGCTTTAATGGCCTTAGTTCTTAAAATATCTGTACTTAAGTCCCAAGGGTCAGTGTACATCACAGCCTCTAAATACAAGTCTGCTTCGTCTAAAGTGACATACATTATAGGTCTCCTTTCTTTTCTTTCTCTGTCAAAACAGATTCAGTCCCAGGAGCATTGTTACCAATGTTAGCAGCTTCACTCTGAGCAATAGCAATACGTGCTAGTTTCTCTGTGTGATCTGCAATAGCTTTATCTGCTTCTCCTTCAGGGTAACCTCTAATTTTAGAGGCAAGGTTATTACCTACTAATGCATTTTCAATGTCTAGAAAGAGTGTGCTAGGACTAGTCACAACTACTTCTAAAGCATCAATCTCTTTTAAGATGACTGTTAGTTCTTTGGCAGATAATCTACCACCGAATAAAGTAGTCATCATCTTCTTAGCTAAGGCTTTCTTTGCAGCTTGTGAAGGTAATTTGTCTATTAGCTCAAGATCAGCTTCAGCTTCAGCTTGACGTTGCTCGTCAGTCTTTAGGCTGTAATCTTTAGGGTAAGACACTTCAGGTACTACTTTAGAACCTAAATACTCTTGCCAGAAATAAGCAATTTTCTTTTCTGCTTTTTCTAATTCTTGGCCTAAGAAAGATAATCCAGCTTCAAGACCTTTTTCATCTTGTTGCTTAGACTCTCTACTAGCTCTTGTTGGGCTTATGTTTGACAAGGACAGATTAACAAGGGTTCTAATTTCTTGTTTCAACTGGTCTTGTTTCCTCATAGAAGCTTCAAGAGGTTCTACAGGTGGGGCAATGAATCCTGGTCTCTCAACACCCAAAGGGTATCTCTTACCGCGTGTCACACCTACTTCAGTTGACTTACCTTCTACGTCTTGTACTACATCCGCACTTGTTTCAACTGGTGCTACATACTTTTGCATCATGTCAGCTTTCATGTCATACTGTTCAGTATAAAAAGGAAAGTTGGCACGTAAGACGTATGACAAGTCAGATGAAGCAACATTAAGTAAAGCTATTTGATAGTTAGCTACGTCTTTAAGTAATGACTCTTGTATCTGAAGTACAACAAAAGGCAGACGATCAAAGTCTAATATCTCTGTCTCACCCTGTTGCTCTTTCTTTTCATTAAAGAACTTGACATGTACTTTATTGTCTACTACTTGTGCATGACGGTAAGTTTCTTTAGGCGCTAAGGTCACACCAAAAAGATCATCAAATACAGGTTCGTAGTCTCTTAAGAGCACAGCTGTAGGATTACCTTCTGTGTCCCAGTTATAGATGTCTTCAATTTGATACAGGTACATATAAGGCTTGTCTTCACCTTTGTCAACCCATACACCTACCTTCCGCATTGTAAGTAATTCATCTAAGACATGGGCACCCATGAACTGAGTCATAGTAGTGCCATTACCGTCTACGTCATTGTTACAAGCTTCGATATATGCTTCATCACCTGTACGTCTGATCTCTACCATTCTTTGAAAAATAGAGTTCCGTATGTCTACTATTGCTTCTTTAGCAAAAGAAGGACTGTACGTCATAGCCTTACGAGCTAAGAAGTCTTCACTGTTCTCACGATGTGAGAACTGTTTCAAGTAAGAAGATATAAAGTCGTCGCCACCTTCAAAAACTAATCGCCACTTCTTCCAAGATAAGGCGTCGTTTTTATAGTCTTTATACCTCATTGTTTTCATATATTTTGTACCGATCCAGTTGAGCAAGCAACACGTAAAGCAATGTCGCAATAGTTAGCAGCGTGAGCTAAATGATCCGCTGTTGAGGCATTCACATACGTAGCTGATATGTCGCCATTCTTAGCAATATTGTATCTACGTACAAGAGCTTTCATATGTGGGTTATATTCTTCTGATATGTCGCAAGGTGTAACTTTTGTTTTATTCCTAAAGCGACTCAGGGTAAGATCTAACCAGCTTGTTCTGTCTACTTTGACAGCTAACAATTCTGGTTGGATGGATATAGGATTAGCATTACTTAATCCTACAATATAATAGCATAAGCTTACACGGCCTAAATGGCGCTCTGCAAACTCAGTGGCTTTTCTACGTTCAGGGTTGGCATCAATTACGCAATGCACAATATGGAATGCAGCCATCAACTGATCTAATTCCTCAAAGTCCTTTACGTATCCAGCCTTGAGCACTTTGCTCTGAGCCAAATTATTGACGTCAATACCATGTCCTTGGAACGTGAACTCTGCTATTTCATAGTGCAATCTAGTACCAACATCGACTCCCATCATTGTGAAGCCGCCTTGCCACTGATGCACTGTGTGGTAGGGCCGAACACACTGTTCTAATTCCTCGTCAGTAACGCGAGAACCAGACTCAATATAGGGCATACCCAACTTCGACTTCGCGAACTCCTGAGCGTAAGCTGGATTCGTGTCTGCGCGCAACTTACTCTCAGCAAACTTACCTGGATGCGCAGCCATACTATACAACTGATTAATATGATAGCCACTAATAGTCGTGTTATCGTACTGCTTAACCCATTGCGAATCCTGCATCCAGTTGACTTTGTCTTCGTGGTGCAGCACCTTATTCGTATTCTTACATACGAGATGACTCTCAATAATGCGTGGGTCATTGAACTTATCTCCTACGATCACTATGGAATCCTTATCCTTCCCCATAGGATCAAACGTTAGTTGCTCCCATTGGTTACATCGTGGGCATTTGAAGAAAAACTGTTTTTGGTCGCTGGCTAGGAACTCTTCATTGATTCCAAAATCAGGGATTGTCGGTGTGCTTATTAGAAGCTCTTGTCGACTTGTTTGCCCTGACATTCTTTCTTGTGCTAGTGCTCTTACACCTGGAGCCATTTCATCATACTCATCATACACCATCCTACCTGTGGGTATTGACTTCAGTTGAGACTCGCTTCGTGATCCACGTATGTATAATATGGCTTGCCCTGCCTTCTTCATACCTACGTTCTTTGTTTCTGAGAACATGTCTTGGATATGTTCACTAGCTGCTAGTGCTGGCTCAAAACGCCCGACTGAGAAGTCACTTGAGTCTGGCTTACTATTAGGAAGGAGATATAGAACGTCCTCACCTAAGATGTCTAACCAGAAAAATGTTTTGTTTATTGCCCACTCACTAAAAGCCATCTGTGCTGCTTTTTGACCAATGATTACTTCTGACTGGTCGTCGTGCATTTCACGCGTCCAGGGATGGTGATCAAAAGTCCAAGGGCCTGGATACGTCTTAGTCATAATCCTATAACGCTCAGCCCAAACAGATTCTTTTCTTAGAGACTTACGCTTCAGACCTTTAATGATCTGGTTGCGTAAGTAGTCTTGCATGTTCATCTTGTAAAGAAGTGTGTGACGCACCAGCCGACAAAGGTAAAGAAGGTGGCTGTAGCTAAAAAGATACCTGCTCCTTTGTTACGGAGTGCTACTAATTTGTCCACGTCCAGCTCTAAGGCTTCTGTGTCTTTTTTCATCTCTACTTTGAGCTCTTTCATCTCTACTTTGAGTTCTTTAATTTCGTCTTTGAGATCTGTTACACTTGCTATTAGTTGTCCTACAAGGCATTCCATACTGTCTGGCATTAGATGTCCTCCGATGGCATAGCAGCAATAATCTTTTCTGCGATGGCGTCTGCTTCTTCTGGGTCAACTTCGGCACTGATGATATCTACCACTTGTACAGCAAACTCAGCCAAGCTCTGTTTGTCTAGTAGTTGACCTGTTAACGTTTCGATACGATGACAGCTCGTTACTAATGCATTTGCTTGTGTTACTAAAGTAGCAATAGCAGCAGACTGTAGCATTAGATCGTAGTCATCTTTACACTCATTCAAGCGGGTCTCGATTAACATACGTAGTATACCTATCTCACCTCTAAGGTTTTTAATGTTAGGGTCTAGTGCATGTTGATCCACTCTTGCTTGAAACAAGGATAGCTTGTAAGATGTTGCAGCTCTTTTCTGCCTGTTCAAGTCGTCTTTTGTACCACCGTGATGGGTACAGTAGCTAGACAAGCCATTCTTCTTATGATTACAGGTATGATACTGGCATCTTTCTTCTTCGTTTTGTGCGCGTTCCATAGTATGATTCCAAATTTGGTACAAGATATGGAATCATGGTCATGTTTCCATTGTAGTTAACACTATTATACCCCATGTGTGCCGAAATGTCAAGATAAGAGTTTCGCCCAGATTTGGAATCATGGTAACTCAAATTTGAAAATCTGATTTTGAAATCATGGCCTATTTTAGAATGGTAGAGGTATTTGGTAGAGGTATTTACCTACCCTGTTACTTGTTACTTGTTACTTGTTACTTGTTACTTGTTACTTTTTTAGAGACTTGTTACTTGTTACTTTTTTAGAGACTTGTTACTTGTTACTTTTTTATCTGAACGAGAATCGACAGTAGGTATGGCACGAATCGTGCTAGTGATCCCATTTCACTAGCACAAATTAGCTACCCTGTCAAGGGAAAAAAGAAAGAGCCGCTTGTCAAGTAAAATCTTTTTACTTGACAAGCAACAGGTATTATGCTTCCAACTCCAATATAAAATTGATCCGATTCGGTGCGTAGTCCTTAATACACAATAGCCAGTACGCTTGTTTGTCGGTCAAAGCCCTACCGCTCATCACTTGCATCTCAAGTGCATGTATCAGGTGGGTGATTCTTGATGCTCTCATCTTGTTCTCCTAAAAAGTGAATGATTAACCGTTCAACTCATTTTGTTTTTGAGTTAGTAGGTCAATTGCAACGTGTAAGGCTTCAATTGATTCTTGAATTGACAGAACAGATTCAGGCATGATTATAGCGTTGAATAATGTAGAATTATTATTTAGGCTTGTGATAGTGTCACGTCTACCCGTTGCGATGTCATTCAATAACACCTTTAAAAGCTTACAAGGTGCGTTCTCTCTGATAGCCTTCAAATCCGCGCCCGTTAGCGGCTTATTCGTCTTTTTAAGCGGCTCACTAATATACGCTAAAACTTGCTCACTTGTCGCCATGTCACCATTGTCATCAGTAACAAGAAACTTTCTTAATGCTTCTTTGTTCAATGACTTGTAAGCAATACGATTTTTATTCTCTTCAGGTAGCAAAGCCCTGTCGTACAAGTTAAGGTCTGGATGACTATTCGAAAGTTTCAAAAAGCGCCAGGCTTGTTGGATTAAGCCGACTTTTTTATTCCCTAAGTCCTTACGATGCTTTGATTCAGTGTAACCATTATCCATCAAAGCCTTAGCCTGTCTTAGCACGTCAAGCGTGTTGATGCCTGTAGCGGCTCTTTCACGTTGTGAGTTTTCTTTAATACACGCATCCCGCCAATCTTGCTCTTGTTCATATGTGTGTTCTAGCACTTT
>Ga0164313_10001585_pt1 | contig 20100 bp, 16 predicted proteins | sample GuaBasSedimGuay4_FD_113735 | JGI IMG/M metagenome (GOLD analysis project Ga0164313, IMG submission 113735) | Subseafloor sediment microbial communities from Guaymas Basin, Gulf of California, Mexico - Guay4, Core 4569-4, 0-3 cm | ecosystem: Environmental > Aquatic > Marine > Hydrothermal vents... | reverse complement strand
TGAAGGGCCTTGGGACCCTCTCGAATCCGGAAACAAGCCATGAAACCGCTCTTGCTCTCGTTCGCCCTCTGCTCTCTTGTTGCGTCGTCGGTCACGGCGCAGGCGCCGTGGCACCTTGACCGCGTCGACCAGCGGAGCCCCTTTCTGGACTGCTCCTACGATCCCGTCGCTGAGGGCGGGGGGGTGACGGTCTACGTCGTCAGTACGGGCATCGCCATCAACCTCCCGGAGTTCTCGGGGCGTGCGGCCGAAGGCTTCATCGCTCCTGGCTTGTTGCCCGGAGATCAGAACGGGAACGGGACCTGGCTGGCCAGTATCGTCGCTGGCGAGACGTATGGCGTCGATGAGGACGCGAGCCTCGTCAGCGTCAAGGTGATCAACCCGCAGGGTTCTGCCAGCTACGGCGACATCTTCGCGGGGCTGGGGTGGATCGATGACGAACTCCAGGCGCATCCCGCAACCCGGGCCGTCGTGTTGCTCGGATTCGGACCTGGCAACGACACGCAGCTGCTGAACGCGGTGGACAGCCTGATCGCTTCTGGAGCCACGGTCGTCGCGCCGGCAGGCAACTCGGATGACGATGCCTGCAGCTCGCATCCCTGGACCCCAGCGACGCTCGTCGTGGGGGGCACGGACAGGTATGACACCAGGGCGTTCTTCAGCGGCTACGGGCCCTGCCTCGACCTCTTCGCTCCGGGGGTGGATGTGCAAGGCGCTGATCCCTCGGGCGGCAGCGTGACCCAGTCGGGCACGGGCGCGGCGGCGGCCATGGTCGCGGGCGCGGCCTCCCTGTACATGGGGAGCCTCCCCGGGGCCTCGACGCCGGCTGCGGTCGCCAACTACTTGCTGAGTGGGGCGACCGAGGACGCCATCTCCGACATCGCCGGCTCCCCCAACTTGCTGCTGTATGTGCAAGGCGTGCCCCCGGCGGTGCCCTGCCCGCCGGTCGCGCCGCCGGCCCCGTGGCATCTTGACCGCATCGACCAGTGGAACCTGCCCCTGGATTGCTCGTACGACCCCGTCGCTGTGGGCTTCGGGACGACCGTGTACGTCGTCAGCACGGGCATCGACCCCTACCATCCGGAACTCTTCCCCCGCGTCAGCCTGGGCTACACAGCGCCTGGCTTGGCACCCGGCGACCAGAACGGGAGTGGAACCTGGCTGGCCAGCATCGTCGCTGGTGAGACCTACGGCGTCGACGGGACCGCGCAGGTCGTTGACGTCAAGGTGCTCAACGGGTCGGGAGGCGGTCCCTCCAGCGACATCGTCGCTGGATTGTGGTGGGTCTACTCCGATGCGCAGGCGCACTCAGGAAGCGCTGTGGTCCTGCTCGGAGTCGCGGACTACTTTGATTCCTCTATGGGTGCTGCGGTCCAGGCCCTCAATCAGGCTGGAGTGACGGTCGTCGTGCCGGCTGGCAATGGGGATGGCGATGCCTGCAGCCTTGCAATAGCTCCTGAGGCGATCGTTGTCGGTGCCACCGACAGGTGTGACAAGCGGGCAAACTTCAGCAACTACGGGTATTGCCTCGACCTCTTCGCGCCGGGGCTGGATGTGGAGGGGGCATGGCCGGGGGACGGTTCCAAAGTGCTCTCAAACACGACCGCCTCGGCGGCCATGGTTGCCGGCGCTGCGTCCGTGTACATGGGCGCCTACCCGGCAGGCAGGACTCCTGCCCAGGTTGCGAACCACTTGGCCGCCAACGGGGCCCAGGGTGTCATCGACTTCAGCGATGACCCCCTGGGAGCGGCGTCCCCCAACTTGCTCTTGCATGTGAATGGGACTCCGTCACCGACGCCCTGTACGCCGGAGCCCTGCGCTCCGAGCACGGCGAGCATCAATGGCGTGTTCAGCTTCGGTGGCGGAGGTGACGGCACACCTTGGTCCTGGAAGATCGTGTTTCCCTTCCAGCCGGCACTCGACACGGGCGTGCACACCAACGCGGGAGTGACCGGGACCGTACTGGACGTCGCGGTCGAGCTGGCCAAGGCCATCAACGAGACCTTCGCTGCCATGGGGCTGGACGCTCCGGACGCTGGAATCCAGGCCAACTTCGTCAAGAGTTGCGCCAGCCTTCCGCTGCCTGCTCACGACTACCAGGCGATCGTCACGGACTGCTCCCCGGGCAGCGTGATGATGGAGGTCCGGGCGCCCCAGGCCTTCAAGCTCTACGTCGGAGACGGCGCCATCCCGAGCTGCGAGGTGGTGGAGACAGGACCCGCGTGTGAGTTCAACCCGTACATGTGGGAGCTGCCTACGACGGGCCTGGATTGCAATCAGAACGGTCAGGATGACACCCTCGACATCAACACGGGGGCCAGCCAGGACTCGAATGGCGATGGCATTCCGGACGAGTGCCAGGGCAGCCCATGGACCAACCAGGGCTACGCCTTGGCTGGTGTCAGCGGTGACCCGCTGCTGCTCGGCTTCGGAGATCTGACACCGGGGAGCAGCTACTCCCTGGAGTTGAGCAACGCCGCGCCGTTGGTCGGGTCAGCGCTGTTCTGGAACCTGGAGAGTGCGCCCGTGTCATTCAGGGGCGGGACGGTGGTACCGGGTGTGGACCACGTTGTGTACCCCATCACGACCAACGCTGCTGGCGAGATCACGTTGAGTGTGCTCCTGCCCGCAGTGCCCATGGGCACAGAGATGTGGTACCAGTGGCTCATCCCGGACACCGCGGCTGTTCGCAAGGTCGCCATGTCCAACGCGATCATGGGGGTCACTCCCTGACCTGAGCGGCCCGCATGGCGGTGCCGTCAAGTGACGGCCCAAGTCATCATGTTCTCGTGGCCCCACGACCCCCGCGGTCGTGGGGCCACGTCTGTGAGTGACTCGCGCTCAGCGTTGCACGCAGGGCTCCTTCAGCACCGAGTCGCGGCCGCCCATGGCGCCTACGTAGCCGAGCTGACGCAGGTGCTCCATGTCGGTCTCGTCCAGGGCGTCGGTGTTCATCTGCTGGCGGTGCTCGGGGCTCGACAGCCAGGTGCGCAGGGCCTGGGCCAGGGGCGCGACGGTGGCGGGCAGTCCCTGACCCCGCAGGCTCATCTGGCCCGGGTCCACGTCCGCCAGCAGGTTCTTGGCCTCGTGGGGGTCGGGGCCCAGCGCGTAGCCCTCGATGCACTCCATGCGGTAGCCCGCCTCGGGCGGCCCGTAGGCAAACGGCGTCTTGCGCGGCCAGGCGTGCTTGGGGTTCCAGATCAGCTTGTGCGCGCCGTCGGTGGCAGCGTAGATCAGGTCTTGCCACTCCACGAAGGCCACCGGCGCCGGGGGCGTGCTGGTCTCGCCCCGCACCAGCGGCAGCAGCGAGTGGCCCTCATGCCCCGGATCGGCGGGCACGCCCAGCAGGTCCAGCAGCGTGGGCGCGATGTCGATGGCCTGCGTCAGCGTCGGCACCCGCGCGCCGCCAGGGATGCCGGGCCCCGCCAGCACCAGCGGCAGGCGCACGGTGCCGTCGTGGATGGACGCGCCATGGAAGAAGTAGCGGTTGTGGTCGAACAGCTCCTCGCCGTGGTCGGACGTGAACACCACCACGGTGCGCTCGCCCTCGCCCAGGTCGTCGAGCCGCGCGAGCAGCCGCCCGAGCCGGTCGTCGGTGGCCATCACGCCCGCGTCGTACAGCCCCAGCACCCGACGCAGCTCGGCCTCGCTGAGTTCGCGCCCGCCCAGGGTCACGTTGGCCAGCCACTGCTCCAACAACATGGCCTGCTTGCCCGTCTCCGGGGGCGCGCGCAGCACAGGCGGCAGACCCTCCGACAGCCCGAAGCGATCGCGGTAGGCCGCCGGCGGTGTGTAGGGCTTGTGGATGTCATAGAAGTGCACCCACGCGGCAAAGGGCCCGTCGTCCGCCGCCTGATCCAGGAACGCCAGCGCGGCCTGTTCGGTGCGGTCGTCCCAGACGCGCTGCATGGAGGCCTCGTTGCGGTGCTCGAGCCGTCGGCGCCCCGCGAAGCCGTCGGCCGCCACGTCAGCTCCGCGCGAGATCCAGCCCTCCTTGGGGTGGGCGACCTCCATGTTGGCGACGAACACGCCCGTCCGCCATCCGGCCGCCGACAGGTGCTGCATCAGCGTGGGGAACTGCGGGTCGAGCGGGTAGCCGTTCTCGCGCAGGCCCGTCGTGATGGGGTAGCGGCCGGTCATGATCGACGCCAGCGACGGGTGCGTCTGGCCACGTGACGCGTAGACCGTCTCGAACAAGGTGCCGCGCGCCGCGAGCGCGTCCACCTGTGGCGACGGGCTCTGATCCCAGTCGTCGTTGCCGTAGGCGCCGAGCCGGTCGGCGCGCAGCGTGTCGAAGCTGACGAACAGCAGGTTCACACGGCTGCTGGGGGCCTGATCGCAGCCAATGGCCAGGGCGGCCAGCAGCAGCACGGCGCGCGACGGACGGACCATGGAGGCGCTCCTCGGAGCATGGGGAGGTGGGTCAACGGGAGCTGCGGGTGGTGGGTTTCTTTCAGAGCGCACGGCGCGGGCAGGGCCCGGACAAGGGGCACTGCTCGCACTTGGGTTTGCGCGCGGGACAGAAGGTACGTCCCAGCCGGATGATCCGATGGGCGAAGACGATCCACTGCTCCTTCGGGATCAGCGCGATCAGGTCCCGCTCCACCTTGACCGGATCTTCGTGCCGGGTGAATCCCAAGCGCCTCGTGATGCGCTTGACGTGGGTGTCCACCACCACGCCGTCAGCCAGCCCGAAGGACTCGCCGCGCACGACGTTGGCGGTCTTGCGGGCCACGCCGGGCAGGCTCAGCAGGTCATCCATGGCCTCGGGCACGCGCCCGTCGAAGCGCTCCACCAGGCCGCGCGCCATGCCGATCAGGTTCTTGGCCTTGTTGCGGAAGAAGCCGGTGCTGCGTACCAGCTGCTCCACATCCTGCTGTTCGGCGGCCGCCAGGTCCGTGGGGCTGGGGTAACGGGCAAACAGCGCGGGCGTCACCAGGTTCACGCGCACGTCGGTGCACTGCGCCGAGAGGATGGTGGCCGCCAGCAGCTCGAAGGGGTTGGCGTGATCCAGGGCGCAGCGCGGGTGTGGGTCGTGCTCCGCCAGCCGGGTGAGCAGCTCTGTCAGGCGCGCGCGCGGCACGGCGGGCCGGCGCATGGGGGTGGTCTGGCGCGGGGCTGCCTTGCGCGCGGTCCGCTTGCCGCTGGCCTTGCGCGGTGACGCCTTGGGTGCGCCGGCGCTCGCCTCGCGGCTTGTGGCCGGCTTCTTCCTGGCCGGGGTCACGGGACGAGGTCTGCCAGCACGGTGGACAGCACGCGCGCGTCGTCCGTCATCTCGGGGTGGAAGCTGGCCGCCCAGATGGGGCCCTGCCGCACCAGCACGGGCAAGCCGTCGTGGCTGGCCAGGACCTCGACCTCGGGGCCCGTGCGCCGGATGACGGGGGCGCGGATGAAGACGCCCTCCACGCCGTCCAGGGCCGGGTCATCACTGCGCAGCGGCGCCACGAATGAGTCCTGCTGGCGCCCGTACGCGTTGCGCTCGATGTCGATGTCGAGCAGACCCAGCGAGCGCTGCGCGGGCGAGGTCACGCGCTGCGCCAGCAGGATGGCGCCAGCGCAGGTGCCGAACACGGGTCGCCCCGAGCGGCAGAAGGCCGTGAGCGGCTCGGTCAGCTCCTCGGTGGCCAGCAGCCGCAGCATGCTGGATGACTCGCCGCCCGGGAGCACCAGCGCCGCGGCGCCGTCCAGGTGTGCGGGCCGCTTGACGAGCCGCGCGCGGTGCCCCAGCGCGGCGAGCGCTCTGGCGTGGGCCTCGTAGTCACCCTGCAGCGCGAGGACGCCGACCTCAGCCACGGCTACCAGCCGCGCGTCTGCAGGAGTTCGCTGTCGTCCAGCTTGGACACGTCGATGCCGGCCATGGGCGCGGCCGCCACCGTGCGGCAGGCGTCGAGCAGCTTCTCGGCGTCGTCCCAGTGCGTGGTGGCCTGGACGATGGCCTGGGCGAACACCTTGGGGTCCTCGCTCTTGAAGATGCCCGAGCCCACGAACACAGCCTGGGCACCCAGAGACATCATCAGCGCGGCATCAGCCGGCGTGGCCACGCCGCCCGCCGCAAAGTTGGGCACCGGCAGCTTGCCGTCGGCCGCCACCATGCGCACCAGCTCGAAGGGCGCGCCCAGCTCCTTGGCCTCGGTCATCAGCTCTTCCTCGCCTAGCACGGTGAGGCGCTTGATGTCGCCGGTCACCTGGCGCATGTGGCGCACGGCCTCGACGATGTCGCCGCTGCCGGCCTCGCCCTTGGTGCGGATCATGCAGGCGCCCTCGCCGATGCGGCGCAGGGCCTCGCCCAGGTTGCGGCAGCCGCACACGAAGGGCACCTCGAAGGCGTGCTTGTCGATGTGGTAGCGCTCGTCGGCGGGGGTCAGCACCTCCGACTCGTCGATGTAGTCGACGCCGAGCTGCTGCAGCACCTGCGCCTCGGCGAAGTGGCCGATGCGCGCCTTGGCCATGACGGGGATGGACACCGTGCCCATGATGGCCTCGATGATGTCGATGCGCGCCATGCGCGCCACGCCGCCGTCGCGGCGGATGTCGCTGGGGACGCGCTCCAGAGCCATGACGGCGCAGGCGCCCGACTGCTCGGCGATGATGGCCTGCTCGACGGTGGTGACGTCCATGATGACGCCGCCCTTGAGCATTTCGGCCAGGCCGGTCTTGAGGCGCAGGGGCGTGGTGTTCGACGACATGGGACGGCTCCTCGGTGGGTGTGCCAGGCGGGCGGTGCGTGGGCGGGCGGTCCGGGTCCGTTGCATCCGGGCGTCGGAGCCTCCTGCTTGCGGGCTCCGGATTCTAGCCCGCAGCCCGATCCAGGTCTTGCGGCTGTTGTCCTGAGATCTGCGCCGGGCGATCCGGGGCGCCTGGGCATCGCTGTGACTCGGATGGGGGGCCGGCATCCTCGCCCGCCATCGCGGGCAGGCGAGGGCGGGACGGGCAGCGATGGTCCCGCCCGATCACAACGAGACGGACAACCGGGAGCTGATCATGGGCGTGTCGAGTGCTGAGAAGTGGGGGGCGGAATCCGATTGCGAGCGGGCCCGGGCCGTGCTGTGCCGGCTGGCGCTGGGGGGGCACCTGGGCCAGGAGCCGCTGGGGCTGGCCCGGCACGTGCGCGGCTGCGGCGCCTGCGACGGCTTCCTCGACGAGTTGGCGGCGCTGAGAGACTGGCTGGCGGGTCGAGGTCGGCTGGCCAGCAGCGCCGTGGACGACGAGGTGCTGGTGGCGGGCGCTCGGGCGGCCGTGGTGCGCGAGCTGGAGGCCCGGCTGGCGCGTGACCTGTTGGCCAGGGTCACGGTCCGGCGAGGTCGACCGCGACCCGAGGTCGAGGCCGACCTGCGTCGTTGCGAGCTGCTGCGAAGGGCCTCGTCAGTGACGGACGACGACTGGGGTCGTGTGCGAGCCGGCCTGGCCGGCCACGGGCGGCCTCGGCAGGCGGCCCAGCTCCTGGGGCTGGCCGCCTGCCTCGATCGCACCGGGCTCGATCTGACCCTGGCCTGGGTGGCGAGCCTCTCCCGTGGTGGTGAGCAGCAGCTCGCCCGTCGCGAGGCCCAGCGCTACCTGTCGCACATGGAAGGGCTGGTGGCGGAGGCCGAGCCCGCCCCGTCCGCGTCCAGCGCGGGAGCCTCGTGGTGAGCGCCGCCGTGGTGCCCGTGCAGCCCGTGGTGGAACTCACGCTGTACAGTGCGCGACGTGTCGGATCTCGTTGACGACTACGACTATGAGCTTCCGCCCGGAGCCACGGCTCAGGTGCCCGCGGAGCGTCGTGACCAGGCGCGCCTGCTGCTGGTGGAGCGCTTCGCGGCGGAGGCTCCGCGACCCCGCCCGGCGGTGAGCGGCTCGCGGCTGGTGGCCGATCTGCCGAGCTTTCTGGGGCCGGGCGATCTGCTGGTGGTCAACGATGTGCACGTCATGGCGGCGCGGCTGGTGGCGCGGCGTGACACCGGCGGCAGGGTCTCGGTGCTCGTGCTGCGGGTGGCCGAGGGCGGGCGAGGCGCCACGGTGCTGCTGGGCGCCCGGGGCACCATCCGGGAGGGCGAGCTGCTGGAGCTGGCCGGCGACACCTGGCGCGTGTGTCGCGTGCTGGGGCAGGGCCGCTTCGAGGTCCAGGTCAGCGCGGGCCGCGACCTGCACCAGCTCATGGCCGACGTGGGGCGCATGCCCTTGCCTCCCTACATCTCCCGGGACGCCGAGGCCGATGCCCGGGACGCCCTGGATCGCGAGCGCTACCGCACGACCTTCGCGGCCCCGCAGGGCGCGGCGGTGGCGGCTCCGACCGCGGGCCTGCACTTGACGTCCGAGCTGCTCGCGGCCTGCGAGCGGGCCGGGGCCCGGCTGGCGCGCCTGCGCCTGGACGTGGGTGAGGGCACCTTTCGTCCCTTGCGTGGTGAGCGCCTCGGCCAGCACGAGATGCACGAGGAGTCGTACGTGCTGCCGGAGGCCACGGCCAACGCCTTCGCCCGCACCCGGGCGGCGGGCGGGCGCGTGGTGGCCGTGGGCACCACCGTCGTGCGCGCCCTGGAGAGCGCCGTGGCCGCCGACGGCCAGTCCCTGGCGGCGGGGGAGGGGAGCACCCGGATCTTCCTGGCGCCCGGCCATCGCTTTTCCGCTGTGGACGCCCTGCTGACCAACTTCCACCAGCCGCGCTCCACCTTGCTGGTGCTCGTGTCGGCCTTCGCCGGCCGGGCCACCATCGCCCAGGCCTACGCCCAGGCCCTGGCCGAGGGCTTCCGCTTCTTCTCATACGGCGACGCCATGCTGCTTCAGGGGCAGCCCCTGGCGGCCGCATCCAGGCCGGCGTCCGCAGCGGGGCAGGCGCCCGCGACGGGCCCTCGCTAGAGTGAGACCCATGTCCTCGCCCCCCGACGCTGGCTCGTCACCACCCGCCGCGGTGCGCCAGGACTACGAGGCCCTCGTGGCCGAGATCCGGCGCCACGACGAGCTGTACTATCAGCGCGATAAGGCCGTCATCACGGACGCCGAGTACGACGGGCTGTTCCGGCGCCTGACCGACCTGGAGGCGCGCTGGCCCTCGCTGGCTGGCGACGACTCGCCCAGCCGCCAGGTGGGCGGTGCGCCCGTGCCTCACCTGAAATCGGTGGCGCACCGCCGGCCCATGCTCTCGCTCTCCAACACCTACAGCCGGGATGAGGTGCTGGAGTGGCACCAGCGCGTGGTGGACTTCCTGGCGGGCAAGCTCGACCAGCTGGTGTTCAACATCGAGCCCAAGCTGGACGGGGTGGCGGCGGAGCTGATCTACGAGCAGGGCCGCTTCGTGCGGGCCATCACCCGCGGCGACGGCAAGACCGGCGACGACGTGACCCACACGGCGCGCACGCTGGTGGGGCTGCCGCGCGTGCTGCGCACCGATCACCCGCCTGCGCTGCTGGAAGTGCGCGGCGAGGTCATCATGACCCACGCCGACTTCGCCGCTGTGAACGCCGCGCGAGAGGTCGCCGGCGAGGAGCTGTTCGTCAACCCGCGCAACCTGGCCAGCGGCACGCTCAAGATGCTCAACCCCGTCCAGGCGGCGCGCCGTCCGCTCAGCTTCAAGGCCTACGGGCTGGGCGTGGTGGAGGGCTGGCAGCCCAGCGGCCACGCGCAGATGCTGCAGACGTTGGAGGACTGGGGCCTGCCCACCGCGCGCGAGCTGGCGCTCAGCGGCTCGCTGGACGAGGTGCTGGCGCAGCACGAGGTCCTGCGCAGCGGCCGCGACGAGCTGCTCTTCGACGTGGACGGCTCCGTCATCAAGCTGGACGACTTCGCGCTGCAGGCGCGGCTGGGCGAGCGCAGCCGCTCGCCGCGCTGGGCCATCGCCTTCAAGTTCCCCGCGCGCAGCGGTCGCTCGGTGGTGCGTGAGATCCAGGTGCAGGTCGGTCGCACCGGCGCGCTGACCCCTCGCGCCGTGATCGATCCGGTGCACGTGGGCGGCGTCACCATCGAGCACGTCACGTTGCACAACCCCGATGAGATCGCGCGCCTGGGCGTCAAGGTCGGCGACGCCGTGTTCGTGGAGCGCGCCGGCGACGTGATCCCCAAGATCACCGCCGTGGCCGAGTCAGGCGGCGGTCCGGCGTTCGTCATGCCCGAGGCCTGCCCGGTCTGCGCCACGCCGGCGGTGGCCGACGACGAAGAGGTCGTCGTGCGTTGCCCCAACCGCACCTGCCCTGCGGTCATGCGCCGGCGCATCGAGCACTTTGTGGCTCGCGGCGCCCTGGACGTGGACGGCATGGGTTCCAAGCTGGTGGACCAGCTGGTGGAGACCGGGCTCGTGACCCGGCTCTCCGACCTGTTCGCCCTGACCGCAGAGCAGCTCTCGCAGCTGCCGCGCATGGGCGAGGTCTCGGCCGCCAACGTGGTGGCGGGGCTCGTCGCGGCGCGCACCCGGCCCCTGGGTCGTTTCCTGTTCGGGCTGGGCATCCGCCACGTGGGCGATCACATGGCCGAACTGGTGGCCTCGCGCTGGCCGTCGCTGACGACGCTGCGCGGGGTCAGCGTCGAGGAGTTGGAGGACGTGGCCGAGATCGGCCCCCGCGTGGCGCAGAGCCTGAGCGCCTGGCTGGCCGACCCCGACGAACAGGCCGAGCTGGATCGCATGCTGTCGCTGGGCCTGGTGCCCGCCGTGCCGGCGCCGCCCGCCGCGTCCGACGGGCCTCTGACGGGCCGGACGTTCCTGTTCACGGGCGCCTTGTCCGAGCTCTCTCGCAAGGAGGCCGGCGAGCTGGTGAAGTCCGCCGGTGGTCGCCTGCTCTCGGGTGTGAGCAAGAACCTGGACGTGCTCGTGGTGGGCGAAAAGCCGGGCTCCAAGCTGAAGAAGGCGCAGGAGTTGGGCCTGGAGGTCCTGACGGAGCAGGAGTTCCTGACCCTCGTCGGCCGATAGGGACCGCGTGCCCGGCCCGACCTCAATCCCGATCGCACTCCCGACCGGCTTGTCCCGCGGTGAGCGCCCGCTCGCTGTGTGCCGCCGGCCCGCTCCCGCCGCCGGGCTCTGCGTCGCCACGGCTCCTTCGGCCCCCGTCGCTGTCAGTCATCGGCTGCTAGACTGCAGCTCTTTGCCGACAGGAGCCTGCCTTGAAGCTCGAGATCACCTACTGCGCCGTCTGAAACTACGAGCCCCGTGCCGCCGGTCTGGCGGAAGAGCTCATGAAGACGCATAAGCGAAACATCACCTCGCTGACCTTGATCCCGTCCGATGGCGGGGCCTTCGAGGTTCAGAAGAACGACCGGCTTGTGTTCAGCAAGCTGGCGGCCGGCCGCTTCCCTGATGAAGGCGAGGTGGACGCCATCCTGACCGGCAACGCCGACCCCGTCCTGGGCTGAGGCGACACCTCCAAAGACACCGCACCCGTGATCAAGCCCAAGGTCGTCCTCTTCCTGCCGTCTCGTGTCGATCCCGAGATCGGCGATCTGCCCAGCGCGGACCTGCTCCCGCTGGAGATGCTGCACATCGCTCCCACCGCGGAGGCCGCCGGCTGGGAGGTCGTGCTGGTCGACGCCATGACCGAGCCACGCTACGTGGAGCGGGTCCTGGCGGAGTGCGAGGGCGCCCGGGCCTTCGCCAGCTCCTGCATCCTGGGGTACCAGGTGTGGGACGGCGCGCAGGTGGCCCAGGCGGTGCGCGACCGCTTCCCGGACATGCCCATCATGTGGGGCGGCTGGTTCCCCAGCGCCATCCCCGAGCTGTACGTCAACACCGACATCTGCGACGTGGTGGTCTACGGCCAGGGCGAGCTGGCCTTCGTCGAGGTGCTCGAGGCCTGGCGCGAGGAGGGCCGCGAGGCCGACCTGTCCGGCATCGAGGGCCTGATCCTGGGGCGCGACGGACACGTGCATTGGACGGCCACGCGCAAGGCCACGCACCTGAACGATCTGCCGGAGCCCAGCTTCCACCTGATCGACCTCGACGACTACTACGACCTGCAGAAGCGCTCGGCGGAGTTCGGGCACCGCGTGCGCAACCGCCTGCCGCCGCCGCACCACCTGGCGCACCGCCCGCACCGCGGCATCAGCTACTTCTCCAGCTTCGGTTGCCCCGAGCCCTGCGCCTTCTGCTGCAGCGCCGAGATCGCCGGGCGACGCTGGATGGCCCTGGACGCCGACGTGCTGGTGGACCGCCTGGCCGAGATCCATCGCAAGAACCCCTACGACGTGCTGCGCTTCCAGGACGCCAACTTCGGCGTGTCCAAGAAGCGCATGGCCGAGTTCTGCGAGGGCCTGCTCAGCAGGGACCTGAACATCAACTGGAACGGCACGATCGAGATCAAGCAGATCTGCCAGTACGACTGGGACACGCTCAAGCTCATGAAGCGCTCGGGCAACCACCTGATGTGGTTCGGCGCCGAGGCCGCCACCGAGCAGACCCAGGAGCTGATCCGCAAGGCCATCAAGGAAGGCCAGACGGACGAGGCCATGTCCAAGATGCACGAGCTCGACATCAAGTCGGGGCTGACCTACATCATCGGCTACCCCGGCGAGAGCGTGGAGTCGATGTACGAGACCATCTACGAAGCGGCCGACATGAAGACCCGCTACCCGAGCTGCTCGGTGGAGGTCTTCCCGTACCGACCCATCCCCGGCAGCGAGTTCTGGGCGCCGTCGGTGCAGGACAACGGCTACCCCGTGCCCGAGACGCTCGAGGACTGGGGCCGCTGCTTCGACTACAAGTTCAACTCGTGGTGGGGCGTCATCCCCGAGGACGTGCAGCAGGTCTGGGCGCGCTTCACCCAGATGGCGCCGTGGTTCGATGGCATCGCGGGCGGCCGCGGGCCCATCAGCCAGCTGCTGCGCAAGTCGGCCGGCGTGCGCCTGCGCAACCGCATCTGGAAGGCGCCCATCGAGTTCCAGCTCTTTGACGTGGTGCGTCGCTCGCTGGGCCGGGTGAGCACGTACATCTGATGCCGCGCGGTGTCAGGCGCCCGCCGCCCCGTCCTGATCGGCTCGACGCAGGCGGTCGTGCGTGAGGCGACGCAGCAGCTCGCTGGCCAGGGCCCACGGGTCCTCGGCGTCCATCAGCGCGGCGCCCACAGCTGCCCGGTCCAGGTTCGCGTCCAGCACGCGCCCGAGCGTGCGGCTGTCCACCCCACCGATGGGGAAGACCGGCAGCTGCGCAAAGCGCCGGCCGCAGCTGCGCAGCTCCAGCGGGTCGGCCAGCGTCGCGTCGGGCTTGGTGCCGCTGACCGCCATGGCGCCGAAGCCCACATGGTCGGCCAGTCCTGACAGCGCCCGTCGGATCTCGCCGGCATCGCGCGTGGATGTGCCCAGCAGCTTGGTGGGCCCGAGACCGCCGCGCGCGACCAGCAGGCCCATGCAGCGTCGATCGGCGGGGGAGTCGGAGCCGGGGCTCGCGCAGCCGGCGGGCCCGAGGCCCCCCAGCAGCGTGCCCAGGTCCGGCTGGGCGGGCCCGTCTGCTTCGGGCCGGCGTTCGGTCGACGCAAAGAGCTCCAGGCCCAGCGCACCCCAGGTCAGCTCCTCGCCCGGGTCCGGCTCGAAGTACTGCTGGCCCAGGCGCTCGGCGTCCTCGCGACCCAGGTGCAGCCCGTCCGCGTCATCGCAGCGCGCCGCGCGCAGGTCGTCATTGATGATCAGCAGCACCTTCGGACCCAGCCGCTGCCGGGCCAGGGCCACCAGCCGGCAGCGCTGATCGGTGGAGGCCTGCTTGGCGCGCAGCTGCACGGCCCCCGCGCCGCCGCGCACCGACGCCTCCACGGCGGTCCACCAGAACGCCGGCGGGTCGGACGGGTCGGCGGCCTCGGGCACGCTGGCCACCAGGTACAGGTGGCAGGCACGCAGGCGGGAGCGACGGTCGGCTGTCATTACGGCATCAAAGCACGGGCAGGCGCGGGCGGGGGGCTCGGCCATTCTGGCAGCACATGCGGGGCCCAGGGGGCCGGAGGGGCGCACGAGTGGCCCGATCCGGCCCCCGACGGGCTCGCGGCCCGGCAGGAGCGGCTTTGGCACCGGGTTTGCTTCCAGGCGGGTGAGCGTCCGCGCTCACGATCCGCTGTCCGCCTCGGCTCCGCGCCTCCTGCCCCGCCTGATTCCCGTCTGACCATGGACACCCGGCACCCCCGCACCGTCTCGGTTCTCGTCGGCGACGACGATCTGGCCGTGCGCGACTCCGTGGTGGCGATCCTGGCCCAGTGGCAGCTGCGGGTGCTGACGGCCTCCAGCGGCTCGGACGCCCTGCGGGTGCTGGTCAGCGAGCCCATCGACCTCTCCATCCTGGACGTCGAGATGCCGGGCATGACCGGCATCGAGGTGCTGCGGCGCTATCGGGCCGGTCCCTGGATCGCGGGACCCGCCGGACTGCCCGCGCGCACGGGCCGCGCCATGCCCACCATCTTCATGTCCGGCAATCGCGACGCGGCTATCCGCCACGACTGCGAGTCGCTGGGCGAGTCCTTCCTTGGCAAGCCCTTCGGCGTGGACGACATGCGCCAGGCCGTCGACCGGATTCTCGCCAACCTGACCCTATGACCCCGGCGCGGCCCCGTAGCGGCCTCGCTTGACGACCTTCCAACTTCAACAAGACTGCACCAGACAGGAGACCCGGCCCATGGCCACAAAGACCCGCAAGACCGCCACCAAGTCCGCCGCCAAGACCAACCTCACGCCTATGGGCGACAACGTGATCGTGCGTCGCATCGCGGCCGAGGAGATGTCGGCCGGCGGTATCGTGCTGCCCGAGAGCGCCAAGGAGAAGCCGCGCGAGGGCGTGGTCATCGCCGTGGGCGAGGGCCGCATGAACGACCAGGGCGTGCGCCACGCCCCCGGTCTCAAGCAGAAGGACCACGTGATCTTCAGCTCGTACGCGGGCACCGAGATCAAGATCGACGGCGAGGAGCTGCTGATCGTGCGTGAGGACGAGATCCTGGCTGTACTGGGCTGAGTCCTGGCCTGAGTGAGGGGCTGACCCAGCGGCCGCGCGTTGCGCTCAACACGCGGCCAGGCGCTCGACGAGCGCCGCCCCCGTCCAACAACTGAACGACTTCCAGACAAGAGAGAATCGACAGCCATGGCTGCCAAGAAAATCGCCTACGACATCGAGGCGCGGGATCTGATCCGCAGCGGTGTCAACCAACTCGCGCGCGCCGTCAAGGTGACGCTCGGACCCCGTGGCCGCAACGTGGTGTTGCAGCGCTCCTTCGGCTCGCCCACCGTCACCAAGGACGGCGTGACCGTGGCCAAGGAGGTCGAGCTCGAGAACCCCTACGAGAACATGGGCGCCCAGATGGTGAAGGAGGTCGCGTCCAAGACCTCCGACGTCGCCGGTGACGGCACCACCACTGCCACCGTCCTGGCCGAGGCCATCTTCGAGCAGGGCCTGAAGGTCGTGACCGCCGGCGCCAACCCGCTGCAGCTCAAGCGCGGCCTGGAGATGGCCGTCGACGCTGTCGTCGAGAAGCTCGGCAAGATGTCCGCCCCGGTGAAGACCCGCGGCGACATCGAGCAGGTGGCCACCATCGCCGCCAACAACGACAACGAGATCGGTCAGCGCATCGCCGACGCCATGGAGCGCGTGGGCAAGGACGGCGTGATCACCGTGGAGGAGGGCAAGAGCCTCTCCACCGAGATCGAGTGGGTCGAGGGCATGCAGTTCGACAAGGGCTACCTCTCGCCGCACTTCGTGACCAACATGGAGAAGATGGAGGTCGAGCTCGAGAACCCCTACATCTTTGTGCACGAGAAGAAGATCTCGTCCATCAAGGACATGCTCCCGCTGCTCGAGGGCGTGGCCAAGTCGGGTCGCCCGCTGCTGATCCTGGCCGAGGACGTGGAGGGCGAGGCCCTGGCCACGCTGGTGGTCAACAAGCTGCGCGGCGTGTTCAACGCCTGCGCCGTGAAGGCGCCCGGCTTCGGTGATCGTCGCAAGGCCATGCTGGAGGACATCGCCGTCCTGACCGGTGGCACCGCGGTGATGGAGGACCTGGGCATCAACCTCGAGACGGCGGACGTCTCGATCCTGGGTCAGGCCAAGCGCGTGATCATCAACAAGGACGAGACCACCATCATCGAGGGCTCCGGCAAGAAGGCCGACATCCAGGCCCGGATCGCCCAGATCCGCGCCGAGCTCGAGCGCAGCACCTCCGACTACGACAGCGAGAAGCTCCAGGAGCGCCTCGCCAAGCTCGCCGGCGGTGTGGCCCAGATCAACGTGGGCGCCGCCACCGAGGTCGAGATGAAGGAGAAGAAGGCGCGCGTCGAGGACGCCCTGCACGCCACGCGCGCGGCCGTCGAGGAGGGCATCCTCCCGGGCGGCGGTGTGGCGCTGATCAAGGCCGCCAAGGTGCTCGACAGGCTGCAGACCGTGGGCGACGAGCGCCTGGGCGTCGACATCATCCGCAAGGCCGTGCGCCTGCCCTGCCGGCAGATCGCGTCCAACGCGGGCTTCGACGCCTCCATCGTCGTGCAGCAGGTGGTCGACTCCAAGATCAACGAGGGCTTCGACGCCGCCGCTGGCAAGATGGTCGACCTGGTCAAGGCCGGCATCATCGACCCGGCCAAGGTGACCCGCTCCGCCCTGCAGAACGCCGCCTCGGTGGCGTCCCTGCTGCTCACCACCGACGCCCTGGTGGCCGAGATCCCGGAGAAGAAGCCCGCGGCCGCCCCCGCTGGCGGTGGCATGGACGAGATGTACTGATCGCCCGATCTGCCAGTCGGTTCCGGCCCGCCGCCTGAGTCTGGGCGCGGACCGAGCCAGCAATCCACCGCCCCGCCGGACAGCTCTCCGGCGGGGCGGTGGTGTTCATGGCCCACTCAGCGGCCCCCGTCTTCACCCGCCGGCACCCGTTCCGGTAGGCTATCGGAGTGACCGCACGGTCCTGGAAAAACTGCTGCTCTGCGGCGGCGGGACGCGCGGCTACCACCCCTCCCCAACCACCTTTGCGAGGTGATCCACATGTTGTTGCAGACCGCTCTCGTCGCCGGCTTGGCGACCTCCCTGATCTTCGGCCAGATGACCGCTGATGGCGAGACCGCCGCCACCTCCGAGGTGGCCGCCGCAGCCCTCAGCGTGGCTCCTGTCGCGGTGGTCGAGCCCAGCGCTCCCGCCGCCGCGCCCAAGGCTGTCGCCGGTGTCAGCGGCAAGATCCTGTTCCGTGGTGAGGCTCCCGCCGTCGTCAAGATCGACATGGTCTCCGACCCGTATTGCGTCGGCGCCCACGACGGCGACGTCGGCACGCAGAGCGTGGTGGTCGGTGCCGATGGTGGCCTGGCCAACGTGTTCGTGTCGCTGACCGGCGTGCCGGACGAGCGCTACAAGGCGCCCAAGACGCCCGTGGTGCTCGACCAGTTGGGCTGCATGTACCAGCCCCATGTGTTCGGCATCGTCAAGAAGCAGGACATCGAGATCCGCAACAGCGACGACACCCTGCACAACATCCACGCCGTGCCGCGCAGCAACAAGGAGTTCAACATCGGCATGCCCGAGAAGGGCATGAAGGTCACCAAGACCTTCAAGAAGGACGAGGACTCCATCATGATCAAGTGCGACGTGCACCCGTGGATGGTGGCCTACTGCTTCAGCATGGAGCACCCGTACTTTGGTGTGAGCGCCGCCGACGGCAGCGTGACCATCAACAACGCGTCCGATCTGGAGGACGGTGAGTACGGCGTGCGCATCTGGCACGAGACCCTCGGCGAGTCCAGCGGCACGGTCACGATCGAGGGCGGCGCCGGCAGCTTCGAGCACATCTACAAGTAAGCCAAGGACCGCGGTCGCGCCCGACGCCTCGCGCGCGGGTCTGCGCCGCGGTGAGCGCCCATGACGGCCCGCCGCCCGGCCAGACAATCGGCCAGTCGCGCCGGCCCCAGCTCGGACGCAGCCGCCGCCCCGGCCACAGCGGTCGGGGCGGCGGTGTCTTCGGGTCGACGGCGGCTGTGCGCCGCCCTGGTGCTGAGCATCCTGTACCTGGTGTTCATGGGCGCCCAGGTCAAGAGCCACCACGCGGGCCTGTCCGTGCCGGACTGGCCCCTGGCCTTCGGATCGGTCTGGCCGATCATGACGGGCGGGGTCTTTCACGAGCACTGGCATCGCACCATCGCCACCGGCGTGGGGTTGCTGACCATCGTGGTGGCCGTGTGGACGTCCCGCCGCGAGTCGCGCCGCTGGGTGGCCAAGCTGGCCTGGTGGCTGCTGGCGGCGGTGGTGTTCCAGGGCTTGCTGGGCGGCCTCACGGTCAAGCAGCTGCTGCCGCCCGAGGTGAGCGCCACACACGCCGGAATGGCGCAGACGGTGCTGTGCCTGGCGGCCTGGCTGGCCTACGCCTGCTCGTCGGAGTGGGCTCGGCTGGCACGCGCTGCGCTGCCGGACGCCGGGGCCGCAGAGGCATCGCTCGCCCCCGCGCAGCGTGCCGGGGCGACAAGCTCCCGCGACCCGCGCGCCGACGCGGCGCATGCACACCGCGGCGGCTCGTTGCGAGCGGCGCGCGTCGCCGCCGTGCTGGCCATGTTCAGCGTCTATGTGCAGCTCGCCCTGGGCGCCTGGATGCGCCACACCGAGGCCGGGCTGGCGGTGCCCTTCTTCCCCGTGGATGGCGCGGGGCGGCTGCTGCCCGAGGTCATCGATCAGGCCGTGCTGGTGCACATGGCCCACCGCGCCTTCGCCGTGCTCGTGTTGCTGGCGGTGCTGCGTGCGGCCCAGGTCGCGGGGCGCGTGGCGTCCGGGCTCATGCTCCATGCCGGCGCGCTGGCGGCGACGGTGCTGCTGCAGGCCGGACTGGGCGCGTCGGTGATCTGGCTCAAGCGACCGCCGGAGCTCACGTCACTGCATGTGGCCAACGGCGCGCTGGTGCTGTTGCTCTGCTGGCTGCTGGTGCTGCGTCTCTGGCGTCGCGAGCGCGCCGCGACCGCTGGCAGCGCCGGGCGTGATCTGACCGCCGGCATCCCGGGCCACGCAACCGGCGAGCGCGCCGCAGGGCCCGCCTGATGCAGCGCCCTCGCCTCGACGCGCGCGGTGTGGCCGGGCTGATCCGCCCTCGCATCGCCGCGCTGGTGCTGGTGGTGACCGCCGCCGGCTTCCTGTTGGAGCGCCCCGGTGAGCTCGCGCCCCTGCCCTGGTTGCTGGCGGGCATGTTGTTCTCGGCGGCCGCCGGCTGCGCCCTGAACCACTGGGCCGAGCGCGACATCGACGCCGCCATGCAGCGCACACGCGGCCGCCCGCTGGTGACCGGTGCGCTCACGCCCGGCCAGGTGTTCTGGGGAGCGCTGGCGTCGCTGCTGCTCGGCCTGGCCCTGCTGGTCGTGGGCGCGGGCCTGGCCGCTGCGGGCGTGCAGGCCCTGGCGCTGGTGATCTACCTCTGCATCTACACGCCGCTCAAGCGACGCACCTCCACCAACACCTGGGTCGGGGCTCTGCCCGGCGCCCTGCCGTTGGTGGTGGGGGCCTGCGCCGCGGGCGGCCCCTCGCGGGTGTCGTGGATCGCCTTCGGGCTGATCTTCCTCTGGCAGCTGCCACACTTCTTTGCCATCGCCTCGATGTATCGGGACGATTACGTCTCCGGTGGGCTGCGCATGTTGTCGCGGGACGATCCCGACGACGCGCTGCTGCGCTGGCAGATGCCCCTCCAGGTCATGTCCGTCATGCTGATCTCCTTCCTGCCCATCGTGTTGGGCCTCGCCGGCTCGGCCTACGCCTTCGTCGCCCTCAGCGTGGGCGCGGTGTTCCTCATGTCGGCCTTCGCCTTCCGCCGCCGCCCCGACCGGGCCCGCGCCCGCGGTGTGGTGCTGGCGTCCGTGGCCTACCTGCCGCTGGTGATGGGCGCGCTGGTGCTCGATGTGGCCTGTGGCCCGACCGATGGGCACGGCGGCTTGGGCGGGGCGCTCTCCTCGGCCGACGCCAGCTCGCATGCCGAGACCGCCGCCTGCGAGGTCTGCGCGGACGGCCTGGCCGAGGGTGAGCAGTGTGAGCAGTGCGGCCTCGACGGCGAGGCCGGGGTCCTGGCCTGCGAGCTGTGCACGGACGAGGACGCGCTGGCCGACGCCGACGCCGACGCCGAGTTCGACGATGACGATGAGTTCGACGATGGCGATGGCGATGGCGATGGCGATGGCGATGGCGATGGCGATGGCGATGGCGATGGCGATGGCGATGGCGATGGCGACGATCTG
>Ga0164313_10001584_pt1 | contig 20120 bp, 16 predicted proteins | sample GuaBasSedimGuay4_FD_113735 | JGI IMG/M metagenome (GOLD analysis project Ga0164313, IMG submission 113735) | Subseafloor sediment microbial communities from Guaymas Basin, Gulf of California, Mexico - Guay4, Core 4569-4, 0-3 cm | ecosystem: Environmental > Aquatic > Marine > Hydrothermal vents... | reverse complement strand
TGAGCTATTTTCGCATACTAATAACTTGCAATTTCTTCTTTAAATCAATATCTGCTCTACCAATCCCGAAAAATAGAAAATCTGTGATTTTCGTAATTTTTCGAGGATCCTCGGCAAATTAACAAATCTTGAAGATTTGTGATTTGACGGGACTGAGCTATTTTCGCATAAATAATTTGTGAATGCAAAAGTACTATTTTTTAATTAAATCAAAAATAATAAATGCAAAATTGAATAATAATTTAAAATTTACTTTCCAAGGTGTTTTTTAATCCCATGAAGCTTATTTAATGCATCCATTGGGGTCAGGTGATTAATATCAATATTTATTAATTCATCCCTGATCTGCTGCAAAACAGGATCGTCCAATTGGAAAAAACTTAATTGAAGGCCTTCCCTGTGATCAGCCAGCCCTGAAACAGGCTTGGAAGGACCCTTTTTATTTTGCGTTTCTTCAAGGTCTGTTAATATTTCCCCGGCTCTTTTAACTACACTTTTTGGCATACCTGCCATACGTGCTACATGAATACCAAAGCTGTGTTCACTTCCCCCCCTGGCAAGCTTTCGGATAAATAAGATTTTGTCTTTCAGTTCTTTAATGGATACATGGAAGTTCTTTACCCTGGGAAAAGATTTTTCCATTTCATTGAGTTCATGATAATGTGTTGCAAAAAGGGTTTTAGCTTTTCCCTGCGGATTTTCATGGATATATTCCACCATAGCCCAGGCAATTGATATACCATCGTAAGTGCTGGTTCCCCTTCCAATCTCATCAAGCAGAACAAGGCTTCGGGACGAAAGATTATTCAGGATACTGGCTGCTTCGTTCATCTCAACCATAAAAGTAGATTCCCCCAAAGAGATATTATCGGAAGCGCCAACCCTTGTAAAAATCTTATCTACAGTACCTAGTTGGGCTGATTTTGCAGGAACAAATGACCCAATCTGTGCTAGTAAAACAATAAGTGCTGTTTGTCGCAACAATGCTGATTTCCCTGACATATTCGGTCCGGTTAAAATGATGACCTGCTGTTTCTCACTGTCAAGGTAAACGTCATTTGGTATGTATTTCTCATCCAAAGGAAGCTGTTGCTCAATTACAGGATGCCTTCCCTGTTTGATATTTATCACTTCAGAGTCATTGATATCCGGTCTCACATATTTATTTCGCCTCGCTATTACAGCAAAGGAATTCAGGCAATCAAGCTTAGATATCAAGGCTGCATTCTTTTGAATTACCGGAATAAAGGCAGCCAGATGTTCTATCAGCTTATTAAAAAGATCGCTTTCCAGCTTTAGGATTTTTTCTTCAGCACCCAGAATTTTACTTTCATACTCTTTTAGCTCTTGCGTAATATATCTTTCTGCACTAACCAGTGTCTGTTTCCTAATCCATTCAGGAGGAACTTTGTCCTTATGTGTATTTCTTACTTCAATATAGTAACCAAAAACATTATTGAACCCAATTTTTAGCGAGGGGATTTGAGCTCGTTTACTTTCTCTTTGTTGTAACTGAACCAGGTAATCTTTTCCGGAATAGAGGATACTTCTTAATTCATCCAGCTCTTTAGAAGTTCCGGAGGCTATGGCCATTCCTTTATTGATTTGATTGGGTGGGTCATCCACTAACTCCAGATTGATCTTTTCCCTGATTTTAATACAGGGGTCAAGCTGATGTGCAATGTTTTTCAATGGTTCCTGGTCGGATGATTCACAAATTTTTATTATCGGATCAAGGGCATACAGTGCATTTTTTACATGCCACATTTCTCTTGGGTTGATTCTCCCAACAGCAACTTTTGATATCAGCCTCTCAATATCACCAATGCCCCTGATTTGTTCCTCAATCTCTTCCCGGATAGCTGAATGTTGTATGAAATATCCAACAATATCATGTCGCTCATTAATGCTCCTGATCTCTTTTAAAGGCATTGCTATCCACCTTTTCATTAACCTTGAACCCATGGGTGAAACAGTTTGGTCCAGTACATCAACCATGGTTTTTGCACCTTCATTCAGTGATTTGAACAATTCAAGATTCCTGATTGTAAATTTGTCGAGCCATATATGTCTGTTTCCTTCAATTCTTGATAGAGAGGTGATGTGTTGAATCCGGGTATGTTCAGTCAGGTCAAGGTATTGTAGGATAGCCCCGGATGCAATAATACCATATTTATAATCCTGTACACCAAAACCTTTTAACGAGCTTGTTTCAAAATGTTTGAGTAAGCGGTCATTAGCAGTTTCTTCACTAAAAACCCAGTCATCTAGCTTGAAGGTAAGGAATTTTGAGCCAAACAGTTCTATGAAAATTTGTTGCTTTGATTTCTCAATCAGGACTTCTTTTGGCTGAAAACTGCCAAGTAACTGATCAATATAATCATAACTTCCTTCAGCAGTTATAAATTCACCAGTGGAGATATCCAGGAAAGAAAGCCCTACAATTTTATGCTCAATATGGACTGCAGCCAGGAAATTATTTTCTTTATGCTCAAGTACGTTATCATTTAGGGATACACCGGGGGTGACCAGTTCTGTAATTCCACGTTTTACAATCTTCTTGGTAAGTTTTGGGTCCTCAAGTTGCTCGCAGATAGCAACCCGTTGGCCTGCCCTTACCAGTTTAGGGAGGTATTTATCTACAGCATGATGGGGAAACCCTGCAAGTTCAACAAAAGAAGCAGATCCATTTGCCCTTCTTGTAAGGGTAATTCCCAGGATTTCAGCAGCTTTTATTGCATCTTCACCAAAAGTTTCATAAAAGTCACCCACCCGAAACAAAAGTATAGCATCCGGGTGCTTGGACTTGATGCTGTTATACTGCTTCATTAAGGGTGTTTCAACCGGGATTGCTTTTTTTGTCAAAATTGAATATAATTTACAATTATTATTTAGGGGACCTCTAATAATTACTTCGCCTCAAGATTGTAAGTGTTTTTCATAGACGATTAAGATTTTTGAAGAACTATCGGGATAATTCAATAAAATATTTATGGCTTGCATCTTATTCATTATCCTTGTTTCTTGAAAGAAAGGAATTTTTAGAGGTTCCCTTTATCTGGTTCCGCACAAAAGTAATAATACTTAATTGTAGAGAAAAGCATTCGCTCTATTTTATATAAACATAGAATAAACAATTTTTTATGTTTAATAACTTGTTTTTTGAGTATCAAAATTATTTTTAATACGTAAAAATAATTATAATTTAGGCCCATTGAAATACAACGGATTAATTCATAACCTTAATTTTAAAATGGAGATAATCCTCATTTTTTAATGGGAGAAAATTTGTTTTATTTGACAATTCAATTTTACCTGACAACTAGAAAAGCTTCGAATGAAAAAAGTCCTAATTCTTGGTGCAGGCCTTGTTTCCAGGCCAATTATTATTTTCTTACTTGACCATCAGTTTGCAGTAACTGTTACTTCACTAAATAAGAAGGATGCTGAATTTATGGTGAAAGGCTATCCAAATGGTGCTGCGGAAGAGTGGACTTCAGACGATAAGGCTAAGCTTGAAGATATGGTGAAGGAGCATGATCTTGTAGTGAGTTTGCTTCCTTATACTTTTCATATATTGGTGGCGGGCTTTTGTATTCAATATAAAAAGCATATGGTTACAGCTTCTTATATTGTTCCGGAAATGCAAGCATTACATGAAAAGGCAAAAGAGGCCGGTATCATTATATTAAATGAACTGGGTTTTGACCCGGGCCTTGATCATATGTCAGCTAAGCGGGTAATTGATAAGGCTCATGCAGAGGGTGGTAAAGTTATTGGGTTCTACTCCCTGGGGGGGGCTTTGCCTGCACCGGAATTTTCTGATAATCCTTTCCGGTATAAATTTACATGGAGCCCTAAAGGTGTTTTAATGGCTGGCAATAGTGATGGTAAATACCTAAAGGAAGGTAAAGAAGTTTTTATTCCGGCAAAAGAACTGTTTAAGGATCTTTTTTATATTGATTTCCCGGGAGCGGGAGAACTGGTAGCCTACCCTAACAGGGACTCAACAGAATACATTTTTATTTATAACATACCTGAGGTAGAAACTATAATCAGGGCTACCCTCAGATATCCGGGCTGGTGCAGGACCATGGATGTAATAAAAGCTCTGGATCTTACTTCTTACGATAAAATTGACATTTCCGGTATGACCTATGCGGATTTGATGAAAGGGTTAATTCATGCTCCTGATTCGGATAATATCAGGGAGAAAGTTGCAGGGTACTTAAAGATTGATAAAGATAATTATGCATTGGAAGCAATGGAATGGTTGGGTCTTTTTGATAAAAAACAAATAAAGAATGGATTGGATTCTACTTTTGAGGTCACAGCTGATTTGATGATCAATAAAATGCAGCTTGGCCGGAATGAAAAGGATATGGTTGTAATGGAACATGATTTTCTGATTGTTTATAATGATGGAAGAAGAGAGGTGATACGATCAAGAATGCTTGATTTTGGATCTCTGGCCACAGACACTTCCATTGCCAGGACAGTAGCCTTGCCAGCTGCTATTGGTGTTATGCAAATACTTGATAATAAAATTCCACTTACAGGGGTTCACAGGCCTGTTCATCCTGAAATTTATAATCCTATACTCAATGAATTGGAAAAGATAGGGATTCATATAGAAGAAGAATGGGGCTTACCTGAAAGTGAACTTCCTTTTGCATAATTCCTGAATTGGATTTTATGGTAAATCTGTTCATAATAACGCTGAGAGCAGATATTTTTATTATTACTGAATAATTTTTCTTATTATAAGGGTAAAAAAGAAAACAATATTTATCTTTATTTTTGAAAAAATAAAATGCCGGGTATATGGTATCGGTATAATATTTGCTGATAGTGTCTAGTAAAGTTTTTTTAATGCGAAAATCCTTTTTAAAATATACTATCCTGGTTTTTATGGTTCTGATTTATGGCTGTAAAACCCAGGAACCATTAATCTCTAAGGGACAAAATTTGTCATATCTGTATAATCCCGGGTCAACATCCCTTCATCCCAGGTTTATGATCTATCATAGCAATTCAACCTCAACAAACCTGATGGTGAAAGTTTATCCGGTAGAGCTACTCTTTAACCAGGCAAATGCCGAAGGTAAGTACCAGGCCTGGTTAAGTATTCGTTACCGCTCGTATGAATTAGGTAAAACCCGGATGTTGGTTGATTCCTCATCATTGGAATTTCCCTTGCAACTGGAAGGATTGAAAAAGGAATTTGTTACAAATATTAACCTTAAAACCGAGCCTTCAAAGAAATACCTGGTTGAGGTCGTTGTACTGGATCGTTTGAGAAGAACTGCTGTTCAATCTTTTTTGTCGGTTGACCGCAGCACAGAAGTAAATTCCCAGAACTTCATGATATTAAATCATAAGACCAGAAGTGTTATTTTCAATCCGGTTGTAGATAGCAATATGATTTTCGATGTGTATTACCCCAAGAAAACCATAGATACGCTATATGTGAGATATTACAAGCCGGATAACAGGATTCCCTATACCCCGAATCTTTTACTTTCCACACCCGTTAAATTGAGTGACCCGGACAGCACGTGGATAATGCCATATTGGGAAACAGAAGGAATACGAATTAATGAAAAGGGAGTTTATCAGTTTGCCATTGATACAGTGGATGAAACCGGTTGCAATATTTTTTATTTTGGCCAGTATTACCCTTCGGTAAAAACGCCCGGGCAAATGATTGAACCATTGGCTTATTTGCTTTCTGATAACGAAATGGCTGATATGAAAAGTCAGGATGATGAAAAACTGGCTGTCGATAATTTTTGGCTGGGGGCCTCTGATAATATCGACAGGGCCAAGGAACAGATCCGGATCTATTACAACAGGGTTTTGTATGCAAATTATTACTTTACGTCTTTTAAAGAAGGTTGGCGAACTGACCGGGGAATGATTTATGTCATTTACGGGCCGCCAGCTGGATTGTATAAAACGCCTACAGAAGAAAGGTGGGTTTATGGAAATGAAAAAAGTGAAGAGAAGATCTCATTTACTTTTGTGAAAATAGATAGCCCGTTTTCATATAATATTTTCAGGCTTTCCAGAAGCGAAGACCTGAATTCAAGATGGGTGCAAGCTGTAAGGTCATGGAGACAGGGGAATATTTTTGTAGTTGGTAATGAATAAAATTAGGATAATGGGGGAAGAAAAGAAACAGGAGGTACTTTATGGAATGCATTCTGTTATGGAAGCATTATTACAAGGCAAGGAATTGGATAAAGTTTTTATAAGGAAGAGTTTGCAGAATGAGCGCAGCCGGGAACTTGTAAAACTTTTGAGAGATTATGATATTCCTTTTCAATTTGTTCCTCAGGAAAAATTACAGAGAATTACAAGTAAAAATCATCAGGGTGTGATTGCCCTGGGGTCTCTGATTGAATATGGTAACCTGGATGCTACTATTCCCGGCTTGTTTGAGCAGGGGGAGGTTCCTTTTATTTTGATTTTGGATGGAATTACTGATGTGCGAAATCTTGGTGCAATAGCAAGAACTGCTGAGTGCGTGGGGGTAAATGCTTTATTGCTGCCAATGAAAGGCTCAGCTCAAATTAATGCAGATGCTATAAAAACATCTTCTGGTGCCTTGTTAAATTTGAATGTCTGCCGGACTGAAAAGCTCTCAGATGCTGTACAGTATTTGAAGAATTCGGGTTTGAAGATTATTTCAGCTACTGAAAAAGCATCGCAAACTTATTTTTCAGCTGACCTTAATGGTCCTGTTGCCCTAATTATTGGCTCGGAAGAAAGAGGGATCTCAACAGAGTTGATTGCCCTTTCTGATATTCATGTAAAAATTCCAGTTTTAGGTAAGGTGAATTCTTTAAATGCTTCAGTAGCTGGTGCAGTAATGATGTATGAAATCCTCAGGCAAAGGATTCACTAGTACAAGGAATTGATATTTTTGCATATTAACAGGCTTTTAATTTAGCAACCTAATCAATCCCAAAAATAGGGACAAGCTATACTATCAGAGTTTGGTTGATTGTTACACCTTGTCTTGCAACTCGCAACAAAAAAATATATGCTTTATTATTCCCCGAAGGGTTTCAGTTTTTAATTGATTAGAGTTCTTTGCTGACCAGGATAACCGATATAATATCTGAGTTTCAGAATAGAATTAATCTCTGTTTAATACTAAAAAATCATGGCCTGTTGGGTTTTGGAATACCCTTAACTCAAATTCGGGAAGTACCGCCAATATATGATCAAAAATATCAGCTTGAATAGCTTCATAATTAGCCCATTCCTGATCTTTACTAAAAACATAAATCTCTAGTGGGATTCCTTTTTCATTAGGTTGAAGCTGACGTACAAGAAAGGTCATATTGTCATGTATTAAAGGATGAACCTTTAAATATTCTTTGATATATTTCCTGAAAGTACCAAGATTCGTCATCCTCCTTCCATTCACCAGTATAGAGGGATCAATTTTATGGCTTTCATTATACTCGGTTATCTCCTTTTCCATATGTTGGATATAGTCACTGAGTAACTGGATCTTATTGAACTTTTTAATCATTGCGGTGGAACAAAATTTTGTGCTGGTCATATCAATATTAATAGATCGCTTAATCCTTCTGCCTCCTGATTCCTCCATTCCTCTCCAGTTTTGGAATGACTCGGACACTAATGCATAGGTGGGAATGGAACTTATGGTTTTGTCCCAGTTTTGTACTTTAACCGTATTGAGATTAATTTCCAGTACAACCCCATCAGCATTCCTGCCCGGCATAGAAATCCAATCCCCTATATTTACCATATTATTCATTGAAACCTGAATACTGGCAACAAAACCCAAAATTGTGTCTTTAAAAACCAACATTAATACGGCGGCAAAAGTCCCTAGTCCAAAGAATAATTTTGACAGATCCTTATTAGACAGAATAGAGAAAAGCATCATAATTCCTATGAAAGCTACTAATATTTGCACCATCTGAACATATCCTTTGATATGCCGGGTCTTGGAGATTGGCTGCATATTATAAATGCTGTTGAACGAAAGAATGACCGAATTAATTACAAGCATAACAACGATCACAATATAAAAATAGGAGGCTTTGGTAACAAAAGAGCCCCATTTTTCATAGTCCTTAAAAACCAGATTGATGAAAGCTAAAATAATGATAGCCGGAACAATATGGGCGAGTTTAACAAAAACTTTCTGCTCGACAAATGCATCATCCCAGGTAAATTTTGTTTTTAATAATACTTTGTGAATTAGCCTTGTTATTATTTTTTTTGCAATAAGATAAGAAAGGTAGCTTATAATAAGGAGAGAGACTCCAAATATTATTGTTTTGGTAAAAATGGCAAATGATTCTGAAAAACCATTTGATATCAGCCATTCAACTAGTTTTGTATCCATATTGTTTTTTTTAATGGTTTAAACCGACAAATTTAACAGTATATTGTTCTAATCCCAATAGGATGAAAGAAGTATGTTAAAATAATTATTAACATACAGGTCAATGACTATTTTTGTTTCACACGGTTCCGTATGACCTTAAAATAAAACTTTTAATTTGTACATGAGTGAAGTACAAAACAAAAAATCCGGAATAGTTTCTATACCGGATTTAATATTAGATTAAGAAGTTGATTCCCGAATCTATTCGTCTTTATTGTTTAATTTTCTTGCAAGAAAAAAATACAATACCAGGCTAATCCCAGCGAAAAGGAAAATCATTGAAGGATAGGCTACTTCTTCATTAATTGAAGTGCTTGACTCCAGAATTGCTGCAACAATAACTCCAAGGCCAATCCCAATTGCAAGCATTCCTATTGAAAGTGCAAAGTTTTTCCAGCTGAGTTTTTTTCCTGAATTAAACATTTTTGCATCGGCCCCTTTTTCGATAAGCGCCATTCTCTCTTTATTCCGGGTTGTAAGAAATAAATAAACAATTCCGAACCCGGTTGCAAATACGATTAACGGAACTAAGATGTCTTCTAACATGATTTTATTTTTTAGTTAAACATGCCCTTTTGACGATACAGTTATTGAATGGTTGCACTTTTTCCATATCTTTTATTATTTTTAGTCTCCATAATTAATAATTTTTGTGGTTTTTGCAACCAGAGAGATTTTGAAGCGTCTTATTTATGATGGTTAAAGAAACGGATAACTATTTGGTGGATGAGGTAATGGCAGGACATGCGAAGGCCTTTGCTGTTCTGGTTGAAAGATATAAAGATATGGTTTTTACCCTGTCGGTTAGCCTGTTGCGTGACAGGCAGGAAGCGGAAGAGGTAGCCCAGGATACCTTTTTAAAAGTATATAAAGCCCTTCCTAAGTTTCAAAATAAATCAAAATTTTCAACCTGGATCTACAGGATTGTATATAATGAAAGTATATCCAGACTGAGAAGAAAAAAGACAAATCTGATTTCCGTGGAGGATCTGAGTTACGGAGAGTTAGCTGATAGTTTTGAGGAGATGGAACCGGAATGGTTAGAAAAGGAAGAGAGAAAAAGAAAACTTTTTGAGGCCATATCTCTTTTAAAAGAGGAGGAGAAGACCATTCTTATGTTATATTATTTTGAAAATTGCAGGATTGATGAGATTTCGGATATTACTTCTTTATCAAATGAAAATGTAAAAACTAAATTATTCAGGACGAGAAAGAAATTGTATTCTATCCTGAACAAAGTTAAAAAAAAAGAATTGATTGATTATTGAAAATATATTCAGCTATGGCATTACATGATATAAAATCAAATCAGGAATTAAATCAGGAGCTAAAAGATATTTTTTTGAATGCCGGGAAAATGAAAACTTCACCGGATTTCACCCAAAATATCATGAACCTTATTGAGAAAGAGTCCCTGACAAATAAAATTGTTTATAAACCATTGATATCAACCAGGGGCTGGATTGGTATTGCCCTTTTTATATTGTTGATTTTTATAACCGCCATGATGTCCGTATCAGATTCATCAGGACAAACTTACGAAATCGTTCAGCGGGTTAACAATATCTTTAGCTTGAAAATGCCCCTTGATAAACTGGTTACAGCATTTTCCCGGATTGGAACACATCTCCTTTCTTCAATGGTATTTATTTCAGTTCTTGGCCTGATGGGACTGGGGGTCATATACTCTTTTATATACCTGAAGATTGAGTTGTTAAGGAAAAATCAAATCTATCATTCATGATAATTGACATGCCCGGCAAATTATATATTTTTTACCAATGATGTCCTGAATCCGATCTGCCTATTCCATTAGTTTTAGCATTGCCTTAACCACATTATCTGCCCCATCGGCAATTTGTAAAATATTGGCATCCAACATGTAGCAGGGTGTAGTGACAAGCTTGTACTTCTGGTCAACTATCACTTCTCCATGATTGGTGGTTTTATGCCGGGCTCCCATTGCTTCAACAGCATCGGCTGTACCTTCATCCTGGCCAATGGTCAGGTCCGCTTCCTCTAATACCTTTGCCATGATTACCGGTGAAATACAAAGGGCACCAATTGGTTTGCCTGCTTTGGTCATTTTTTCAATGGATGTTTTAACATCCTCGTTTACCTTGCAATCAGGCCCGTCAAAAGCAAAGGAGGAAAGGTTTTTTGCGGCACCAAATCCGCCGGGGTAGATTAGTCCGTCAAAATCTTCAGCCATGAATTCACTCAATGGTTTTATTTTTCCTCTTGCTATCCTTGCTGATTCAACCAGTACGTTTCTGGTTTCGTTCATGTCTTCTCCGGTGAGATGATTGATAACATGGTACTGGGGAATGTCCGGTGCAAAAATTTCATAAATACCCCCATTTTTCATAATGGAAAACAGGGTCATTGTTGCTTCGTGAATTTCGGCACCATCAAAAACTCCGGATCCGGAGAGTACGATTGCAAATTTTTTTGTTTGATCCATATTTTGGTTAATTTTAAAATTTTCCTTACTAAATTATTCATTTTTTTAGAATCAAACCTCATATTATTAAAAAACATTTAAATGAAACGCACTTTTGTGGCAATCCCTTTTCTGCTTTCGCAGGATTTTATTGATTTTCTTGAAGATATTAAAAGGAGTGTGAAGGGTAAAATTAATTGGGTGAAACCAGAGAATATGCATTTTACCCTTGCATTTATTGGCGAAACTTCTCCGGAAATGGAATTGGCAGTAAAAAAGGCAATAATTGCAACAAAAATAACAATAAAATCATTCAACCTGTTTCCTGAAGGGCTGGATGTATTTCCTCCAAAAAAAAAGCCACGCGTACTATGGACAGGACTTAATGATAGTTCCCGGATTGTTAATTTCAGGAATGAATTGTGGAAAAATCTTGAGTCTGAAACGGACATAAAGGATGATCCCAAAATATTCTTTCCACATCTAACACTGGCCAGGATAAATTGGCTGGATAATTTGGAAATTCTTAATGTTTTACTGGAAAAGTACCACAAGTATCCTTTTCCTGTATTGCAGGTGGACAGGGTGCTTTTTTATGAAAGCAAACTCAGTAGAACCGGCCCGGTATATCACGTATTGGGTAGTTATTTATTACAGAAAGATTTCTGAGAAAAAAGAGAACGATTACAGTATATTACTTCCCTTTTCCTTTTAAAATCGTAAGAATTGTATGAACTAATATCTTAAGATCAACATAAAAAGACATGTTCTCAATGTAAATCAGGTCGTATGTTAATCGTTCAATCATTTCATCAACATTTTCAGCGTATCCGTATTTAACCTGCCCCCATGAAGTGATGCCCGGTTTTACTTTTTGTAAATGAACATACTGTGGCGCTTTTTTAATGATTTGATCAATAAAATATTTTCTTTCGGGCCTTGGTCCAACAAGCGACATCTCTCCCTTCAGTACATTAATGAAATTTGGGATTTCATCCATTCGGGTTTTTCTCATAAAATTACCTATCGGTGTTACCCTTGGGTCATTTTCTGAAGCCAGGGCGGGGCCACTCTCCTCCGCATTCTGATACATCGACCTGAATTTATAAAGTTTAAAGGGTTTCCCAAACCTTCCAATTCTTTCTTGTGTAAAAGCAATTGGGCCTGGCGAGTTAAGTTTAATTATAGTTGCCAGGGTAATATTAAGTGGAATAGTTAAGATCAGTGCAAATATGGAAATAAATAGATCCAAAAAATATTTTAGAGTTTCCTGCCAAACAGGAATCAGTTCATGTGAGATCTCAATAAGGGGGGTCCCATAAACCGAAGACATTTTAACCCTTCCTGCAAGAATTTCATATAAACTGGGTACGGCCTTAATAATAACCATGGATTCCTTAAGTTTGTTAATGATCTGTCCTATTTTTTCATGGTCACCTGGTTCCATAGCAATAATAACTTCTTCTATCTTTTTTTCTCTTATAATATTTGTAACATTATTGAGTTCACCAAGCCTTGGAATAAAGTTATCCAGAGAGTCAGTTGGATTTGAATTTATATTGATATAACCAATAAACTTATTTCCCGAAGATATTTTTTCCGATGTCAAATCCTTGTAGATTTTCGAAGCCCTTCCATTACCACCAATTAATAAGGTGTTAAAACCCAGCTTCCCACTGTGGATTTTATGATTGGTACGGGAAGTAATAATTAATCTGGGAAAATAAGTAAAGCAAAACTGTAGGGTAAAAAGTACTGCAAATGATAGATAATAACTGGTAAAATTTTTCACAGTATCATCAAGGATAAGAACAAAAAACAAAATCAAGGTGCCAACTAATGTGATAAGAAAAGTTTTGCTGAGTTCCTGAAGCCTGGATTTACGGAATGGCGTTTTGTAGTATCCCGATAAATAGTGTAAAAATAGCCAGAATATTGGTATTATTATAAGGCTGATCCAAAACTTACGGTCGGGTTCAATTGGGATTTTGTATCCAAATTTAGATGGTTCAATAACAATTTTCCTGAAAGTGTAGAATAAAGCCCAGCTTAAAGCTCCTGACAAAAAATCAGAAATAATGTATTTTATCCGTTGAAACTTTCTATTCATTAAAATCTCATTACGGTATTTTGTCCCGGAAGTTATTACAACGCCATTTTGGGCCCTTATCTCCTGAAAGGGAATATTAAAGATATAACTCTGTTTTAGTGAATTTAGTATGTAAAATAATGAAAAAATTGCTCTCAAAGTATTAGCATTTATCTCGCATTATGTCTGGTTTATATTGTATATACGAGATAAGTATAGTTTTGTTTTTGCAAGTTTTCTTATACCATGCTTATTTTAGGGATATGTATTTTGTTTAAAATGGATTTGGCTACGGTTTGAGCCATAAGTGAGTCTTCAAAAATAATAACAGGTTCTGATTTACCCGCAATTGATTCATAAAAATCCTTTAATTCCATATGGTAAGGGTTTTGCGTTCCCGGATTTATTGGTTTGGAAATTAGAGAAACCGGTTGGTTAGTAATCTGGTTGGAAGGTGACGTCTGGTTTTTTAATTGGTTTTTTTGGATTTTTAGATTTGTAAAATTAAGGGAGTAGATTTTTTCTGCCATGTGTATTGTGGCTGAATGATCATTTTTTGGTTGCAAAAAATCATAATTAATATTTGCAGAAGCTCCATTGTCAAATTCAATCCTGGTATTTATATAAACAGGGATGTCGGAGTGAGAAAAGGATCCACTGGAAAATATTTTTTTCGGGTTACTTTTTAAAATCATAAAAATGAATTCCAGATCACAACTTAGACTTCTTTCCAGATCTTTATGGTTTCTCAGTTTTGGTTCGGCTTTCTTCTTAATTTCAATAAATTTAGCTTGTTGAAGATCTGTCTTGCACGAAATATAAGCTGGATTATAGAGAAGAGGATTGGCTGCTTTTAAATAAACATTGGCTTCATTAGCCAGTTTTTGGAATTCCATAAGCTTATGTTCACTAACTTCCGGAATATTGGTTAGAAAAACATGTTTGAATTTTTTTAAAGCAAAACTGATCTTTTCCGGATCTGGAGTTGCTCCCTCAAGAAAAAGAAGAGCATTGGAATTTTCAAGAAGTGATATAAATGAGTTATTTTTCCTGATCCTGTTTGGAGAGTACGATTTAGAATTAACAGAATGAGAAAAACCAGAGATGAGGAAAGGATATTCTCCCGTTAAGAGATTTAAATATTCTTTTACCGGGTTATCATCAATTGAAACACCGATTTTTATCATATTTTTGTATCGTTTTTGCAAACATAAGGCAAATTAATGAGGCATAATAGTTTTTTTTACAGGTTTTATTAACCTACTATTGTTGAAAACCAATTTATATGTATCCTAAATGTTAGAAGACTCATTTAGACATAAAGGCTTGAGAAAGAATCTCATCAAAGAGATAATAAAAAAGGGAATAAAGAACGAGAAGGTGCTTAATGCCATAAATAAAGTCCCAAGGCATCTTTTTATGGATACTGGATTTATAAATTTTGCTTATAAAGATCAGGCCTTTCCTATTGGAGAAGGTCAAACTATTTCGCAACCCTATACCGTAGCCTTTCAGACGGAGCTTCTGGATGTAAGCCAGCATATGAAAGTGTTGGAGGTTGGGACTGGCTCAGGTTACCAGGCTGCTGTTCTTGTTGAATTGGGTGCCAGGGTCTATACAATTGAAAGGCAACGCCTGCTTTTTGTAAAAACACAAATGCTTCTCAATACACTGGGATACAAACTTAAATTCTTTTATGGCGATGGGTTTAAAGGGCAAAAAACCTATGCTCCCTTTGACAGGATACTGATAACTGCTGCTGCACCAGAGATTCCTGAGGAACTTCTTAGTCAGCTTAGGGTTGGAGGGAAGTTGGTGATTCCTTTGGGAGGATCAGGTATGCAGGAAATGTTATTGATTGAAAAAACAGGGAAGGAAAGTTTTACGAAAAGTAAGCATGGAACGTTTACCTTTGTTCCAATGCTAAGAGGCACCAGTAATGGCAATAAATCTAAATAAATAAGATAATGATAGAAGTTACCAGATTTGTATTTAATTCATTTCAGGAGAATACATGGGTCGTTTATGATGAGACCAAAGAGTGTTTAATCATTGACCCCGGATGCATAGATGACCATGAGAGAACTGTTTTGCGGGAATTCATTACCGAAAATGAATTGAAGCCGGTAAGGCTTATTTTAACGCATGGCCATGTAGATCATGTTTGTGGCGCAAGTTTTATCGAGGAGGTTTACGGACTCACTCCTGAATGTCATACGCTTGATGTTAGCCTGGTTAATGAAGCCCCTTTACATGGAAAAATATTTGGTGTGGAAGTGGAAAAGCCACCGGTCCCGGTTGGTTCCTTGGAAGAAGGCCATTTTGTTGAATTTGGGAAAAGCTCTTTTGAAATATTACATGTTCCGGGTCACTCTGCCGGCAGTGTAGCTTTGTTTAATAAGGACCAGGAATTCCTTTTTACAGGAGATGTTCTCTTCAGAGGGAGTATTGGACGTACTGACCTTCCCGGGGGGAATTATGATACCTTGATGAAAAGTATAAATGAGAAGATTATCCCTCTGGGTTTAGATGTAGTGGTAATGCCCGGACATGGGGGAGATACCACTATTGGTGATGAAATAAACAGCAATCCTTTTATAAACCTGGGTTTAATATAAACCAGATAAAATTTGTGATAAAAATGATTTGCATATAATATGTAAAAAATCATATTTAATCCTAAAATACCTGTCTATTTTTGACCTCATAGTAAAATTGATTTTTGAATAATTAATAGAAAAAATTATGGCTTTTGATTCTTTTCAGAACAGGCATATTGGCCCACGTAATTTAGAAATTCAGGAAATGTTGAATAAGATTGGCGTTTCTTCTATAGATGAATTAATAATGAAAACAATACCTGATTCCATACGATTATCAGAATCTCTAAATTTGGAGGAGGGGATCAGCGAATTCGAATATTTTTCTAAAATACGGAAGATCGCTTCAAAAAATAAACTTTATAAAACCTATATTGGCCTGGGTTATTATGGTACGATTTTACCGGCTGTAATACAACGTAATATCCTGGAAAATCCGGTTTGGTACACTTCTTATACACCATACCAGGCTGAGATATCTCAGGGAAGGCTTGAGGCACTGCTTAATTTTCAGACTGTTGTGATGGATCTGACCGGAATGGAAGTAGCAAATGCATCCCTCCTTGATGAAGCTACCTCTGCAGCTGAAGCCATGTTGATGTCTTACCGGCTTAGATCCCGTAGCATGGTGAAAAATGGTACTAATAAGTTTTTTATAGATGAAAAGGTGTTTAAGCAAACCATCGAAGTGGTTGAAGGCAGGGCAAATCATGCCGGTATTGAAGTAATTACTGGTAAATTTGATTCTTTTGAATTTGATGATAAAGTTTTTGGTGTATTGGTGCAATATCCGGATGCAGATGGAGAAGTTTCTGATTTGCACAATATGGTTGTGAAAGCTCATGCTTCCGGCGCCCTGGTAACCGTTGCTGCAGATATTCTTGGCCTTGCTCTATTAAGCCCTCCAGGAGAATGGGGTGCCGATATTGTAGTTGGTTCTACTCAGCGGTTTGGGGTTCCTGTTGGATTTGGTGGGCCTCATGCCGGATATTTTGCAACACTTGAAAAGTATAAAAGAAATATTCCTGGCAGAATCATTGGTATAACAGTGGATGCTCAGGGGAATCAGGCTTTACGGATGGCCCTTCAAACAAGGGAGCAACATATAAAACGGGAGCGTGCATCATCAAATATTTGTACCGCACAGGCTTTATTGGCTACCATGGCTGGTATGTATGCAGTTTACCACGGTTCTGAAGGCTTAAAGCGGATTTCAATGAATGCGCATAGTGCAGCTTCACGTTTGGAGGCTGCGTTAAAGCAGCTTGGATTCAGTCAGGTCAATGATAATTACTTTGATACCCTGAAAATAAGAATGCCTGAAGGCTTAGCTGTAGAAATAGTTAGGGGTATTGCTTTGAAAAATGAAGTGAACCTGCGAATTATTGATTCTGAATATATTGGAATAAGTCTTGATGAAACAACATCAGATGAGGATCTTAACTTGCTTGTATCCATTTTTGCCGAGGCTATTGGAGGGAAGGTAGTGGATATTGCAAAAGAATCAGACAAAATCAGTTTTAATAAAAAATTTTATAGAGAAAGTGCTTTCCTGTCCCTGGATGTTTTTAACAGTTACCGCTCAGAGACAGAAATGATGCGTTATATTAAGCTTCTTGAAAGAAAAGATTTTTCATTGACACATTCTATGATCTCTCTGGGCTCTTGTACGATGAAACTAAATGCCGCAGTTGAGATGCTTCCACTTAGTTGGCCTGAATTTGGCAATATACATCCATTTGTTCCAAAAGACCAGGCTGAGGGCTACCTTGAGTTGATTCAGGGTCTAGAAGAAGACCTTAAAGTAATTACAGGATTTAGTGCAGTGAGCTTTCAGCCAAATTCGGGAGCTGCTGGTGAATATGCAGGACTTTCAGTTATAAGGGCCTGGCATGAGAGCAGGGGTGAGGGGCATAGGGATATTGTACTGATTCCATCATCGGCACATGGTACAAACCCAGCCAGTGCAGTAATGGCAGGATTTAAGGTAGTTGTGGTTGATTGTGATGATAAAGGGAATATCAATCTGGATGATTTACGTCTGCATGCTAATAAAAATAAAGAGAATCTGGCCGGTTTTATGGTGACCTACCCTTCCACTCACGGTGTTTTTGAAGAGGATATTGTTGAGATGGTATCCATAATTCATAAGAATGGAGGCCAGGTTTATATGGATGGAGCCAACATGAATGCACAAATCGGATATACCAATCCGGCAATTATTGGTGCTGATGTTTGCCACCTGAACCTGCATAAGACTTTTGCCATTCCTCATGGAGGAGGAGGCCCGGGTGTTGGTCCAATTGCTGTTGCTGAACATCTTTCAGATTTTCTTCCAAAGCACCCTTATGTTAAGACAGGGGGGAATGAAGGAATTATTCCGGTTTCTTCTGCACCTTATGGCAGTGCCAGTATTTTACCCATTTCTTATGCTTATATCAAAATGCTGGGAGGTGAGGGATTGAAAAGATCTACGGCAATTGCTATTTTGAATGCTAATTACCTGGCAACTTCTCTAAAAGATTATTATGATATTCTTTATACAGGAAAGCGTGGATTTGTTGGACATGAGATGATACTTGACTGTCGTAAGTTTAAAGCTGAAACCGGTATTACCGAATTAGATATCGCAAAACGTCTTATGGATTATGGTTTTCATGCACCCACACTCTCATTTCCTGTTCATGGAACCTTAATGGTTGAACCTACTGAAAGTGAGTCTTTAAAAGAGCTTGATAAATTTATTGAGGCTATGATTGGTATTTACAAAGAGGTGATGGAAGTAAAAGAAAATGTGGTAGCAAAGGAGAGTAATGTGCTGAAAAATGCACCTCATACCAATTCTGTTATGGTTTCAGACGAGTGGGAATATTCTTACTCCAGACAAAAAGCAGCTTTCCCTCTCGAATGGGTTAGGGAACGAAAGCTCTGGCCTGCCACCGGCAGGGTGGACGATACCTATGGGGACAGGAATCTGGTTTGTACATGTGCCCCGATAGATTCCTATAGAAAGAAAACATATGGATTTATAGGGATCAACGAAGATTAGAGCCTGAGATTTCCTCTATTACCAGATCAAAAATATCGCCTGTTTTACGTCCGTAAGCTGCTATTTGCTTGGGGATGATGCTTTCTGCACTCATACCGGGAACTGTATTTATTTCCAAAAAATACGGAGTAGTGCCGGAAATAATATAATCGATGCGCACAATTCCCCGGCAGCCTAACCTGGAATAAATTTCTGATGAATATTTTTTACATTTTTCCTGCATTAGCTTGTTAATTCTGGCAGGGGTAATTTCTTCTGACTTGCCTTCGGTGTATTTGGCTTCATAGTCAAAAAAGTCGTTTTTTGTCACTATTTCAGTTAATGGGAAAATATGTGTTTCCTTACTGGTAATTACAAGCCCTGAAGAAACTTCCACTCCTTCAATAAAGGATTCGATGATAACTTCATCGTCTTCACTGAAAGCATCAGATATTCCTTGCCTGAGTTCATCTTCACTCATGACCTTCGAAATTCCGAAACTTGACCCGCTATTGTTAGGCTTGACAAAACAGGGCAAACCCAGTTTACTTATAATTTCAGAAGTTTTATAATTCTCATTTTTTCTAAGGAATACACTCTTTGCTGTTGGAATTCCAAATTCTTTTAAAAAACTTTTACAGGCAAATTTGTTAAAAGTTAAGGATGAAGTGAATGGGTCACAACTGGTATATGGAATGTTTGTTAGTTCAAAATATCCCTGGAGTTTCCCATCCTCTCCCGGAGTACCGTGAATTGCAATCAGGGCAACATCAAAGTTGATTTTTCCTTTGGCGGATTGAAAAGAAAAATCATTTTTATCTACCGGAGTTTCTTTTCCTTTTTGTTTAACAATCCATTTCCCTTTTCGTACAATAACTAAATAGACATTGTACTTATCCGGATTCAAAACGGAAGAAATTTCTTTAGCACTGTTAATAGATATTTGGTATTCGGGGGAATCTCCCCCGGCCACTAAGGCAATATTTTTTTTCATTGATAATACTAATCTTTTAGTTTGAAATATTTTTCCAGAATTCTGTTGGCTGCTAAAAATGAACTTGTTTTGCCGGAAAGAACTTCTTTTTTCCATTTGACAAGTTCTTTTTTAATGAAAGGATCATTATAAAAATACTGCTTAATGCTTTCTTCAATAGTTTGATTTAACCAGTAAGCAGACTGCTGGTCACGGTTTTGTTGAAGCCAGGAATTTTGTTTTACAAGCTTAATATAATCCTGAATTGTTTCCCAAACATCCATAAGGCCTGTTCCTGATATGGCTGAGCATTTTAATACACCGGGAGTCCATCCCGATTCCGCAGGAGGAAAAAAATGGAGAGCATTTTTAAATTTAGTTTGAGCCTGTAAAGCTCTTTTAATATTATCACCATCAGCTTTTGTAATAACCAGGGCATCGGCCATTTCCATTATGCCACGTTTAATTCCCTGCAATTCATCTCCCGAACCAGCCAGCATTAGCAGAAGAAAAAAATCAACCATAGAATGAACCATTGTTTCAGATTGACCTA